>CENU01102121.1_pt1 | contig 13733 bp, 4 predicted proteins | sample 361331 | NCBI WGS metagenome assembly CENU01 (sample SAMEA2619766, study PRJEB7988) | marine metagenome | isolation source: saline water (ENVO:00002010), including
TGGCTTGCCCGGTTAAGATCACGATACCACCCCGCGGCAACAATTCAGCCGTTTGACAAGTAGCCGTCCGGCCGGCCTGCACAATTTCGACATTCTCCCGCGCTATGATCCGTTTGACATCACCGGCAAGTGACCCGCTGCCACCGTCCAAGCCATCTTCCTTGTCTAAATACACCTCCATCTTATCCGAAGTCACCCGAAGATTTGTTCCCGTCACGATGACATTCTCTCGAAAATCAATCCGCTGGGAATCCCCACCATGATAAATGATTACCTCATGACTCTGCACTACTGTCGGCTCTAACTCGGATTCAACAGTCACCTCTTCCGCATCCACCACGGACAACACTTCCCCGCTGTCCGAATCACCGCTGCCCATCCCCCGCGAAGGACCCGTGTAGCCGAAATCGGCAATCTCCGGTAAATGAACCACTACAGGCTCTGCCTCCGATCCGTATACGACAACGCGCCCGGGCGCCAAATCGATACGATTGCCCCGTAGAGTTGATTCCCCGTCAGAAAATTCGGGACTGCCGGTCAACTCCGCACTTTCCCTCAAAGGATGGTAGCGTACTGATTCCGCCTGCGCTTCCTGCCCGTCCCGTTCGATAACCACGGCCCCCTCCGCGAGCATTTGGTAGACCTGCCCGATTTCTTCAGACCCCTCTGGAGTTGCGCTACCCGCTACCTTGCGGGAATACACAGTGAGTTTCTCTGAAACCTGCCGTAGAGCTCCGGACAAAACTTCCACACGGCCCTGAAAAATAAATCGATACTCTTTCGTATCCTCTACCATAGTGATGCGATCTGCCAAAACAATCGTCTCTTCGCTCAACTCAGAATCCCCACCCAGACCAAGGCCGCCGGTTCTGAAAAGGAGCATTTGCGCTCGACCACCAGTCACCTGCCCATGGACAATCGCTTGGGTCGCGCCCATTTCAATGCGTCCGCCGGTTATCAGCGCGCCCGGCAGGCTGACTTCGGTCAAACCGCTCAATTCAGAACGATTCTCGGCCGGGAAAGACTCCAACTGCTCCGTTCGGATAACCCGCTCGGCAGTGCGGACGACCACAGCATCTCTTGCCAATACATAACGCATCGAATCCCCGCCCTCAGTCTCCAAACTGGTTTGCACCACTCCGGCACTCTCAGAGGCCAGATCAACCTCCGCAATGAGAGTACGGCTGCGTAGCGTCCCCTCACCTGAAACAACCGATACATTCCCCATGAATTCAAAATAATAGCCGTCCTCCAAAGTGCGTAAGAGTAGTTCGTCACTGGTAATTTTTGTCCGCTCGGCCGAGTTCCCATCGATCATAGCGAGCGGCCCCAGCGACGCACCCGAACCTTGGGCAAAAACGACCTGAGCTCGGGATTGCACTCGGATTGACTTTTCCTCACCAAGCCAATTCCAACCAACCCCATTGAGTGTAAAGTTACCCCCGGTGATATGAATTGGCTCCTCCGAAAAAGCGCGGTTCTCCTCAATTAAAATCTCTGCCTGCGGGCTGACCATCGATAGCTCGACTAATTTGCGCGCATCACCGCTGTAAATACGCAATTCCATGCCCTCGACTGCCACCTCTTCCGCATTCTTGTACAAACCCCGCTCACCACGTAGCACCCATTGGGTATACCCACTTTCGGCAAAGCGCGGGATACGAAAATTCTGAATCGGTGCCTTCGGCTGCATCGTTTCTGCCGCGTCGACCTGTAGCAGGTAAAAACCGGCCACCAGAAAGACAATCCAAGCAGTGTGGAAACTTTGCATTATTCGGGATAAGATAACTATAAAGAAACCCGGTTTTGCCACCGGGTTCCAGACGAAAAAAAATCAATCCAGGACAGTCGCCTGTTTAGTCGTCGGTATTTTCCTTCTCCGGCAAGGACGTTTTGATGTGCAGATCCCGCAACTGACGCGCTGTCGCTATGCCCGGACTCGCGGTCATCATTTCCTGTCCCTTCTGATTTTTCGGAAAAGCAATGACATCTCGGATACTGCTTCGTTGCGACAGAATCGCCACCATCCGGTCGAGCCCGAAAGCAATCCCTCCATGCGGGGGTGCACCGTATTCAAAAGATTTTAGCATATAGCCGAAACGACTTTCCACCACGTCCGGCTCAATCTTCAGGACATCTTCAAATATCTTCTTCTGTACGTCCGGTTGGTGAATACGAATAGAACCACCACCCAACTCGACGCCGTTCAGAACTAAATCGTAATGCTGACCACGCACGGCCTTCGGGTCACTGTCGAGCAGCTCGATATCTGCCTCTACCGGAGCGGTAAAAGGATGGTGCGAAGCAACAAATCGGCCCTGCTCTTCATCCATCAGCATAAGCGGAAACTCAATCACCCAGAGAAATTTGTAGTCCGTCGGGCTAATTTCCAACTTACCCCGTTTAACCAGCAACTGAGCTGCATCCAGACGCACACGGCCCAGAATTGTACAGGCGCGCTCCCACTCACAGGCAGCAAAAAAGACGATGTCTCCATCCTCGATGTGGAGTTGCTCACGCAGGGCCTCTTTTTCCTCGTCGGAAAAGAACTTCAGGATGGGTGACTTCCATTCGCCCCCTTCCGACTTGATAAAGGCCAAGCCTTTCGCTCCGAGTGACTTTGCCGCATCTTCCAAGCCACGCAACTCACCTTGCGTGAGGTCAGCCAACCCCTTCGCAGTAAATGCTTTCACTGCGCCACCGGAGGCCAGCGCGCCGGAAAACACTTTGAAAGTCGATTCTTTGAAAATTTTCCCACAGTCCTGCAGTTCCATTTCAAAACGCATATCCGGCTTATCCACGCCGAAACGGTTCATCGCATCAAAATAGCTCATGCGCAGAAAAGGAGCTTCTATCGAAACATCCAGCACATCTTTCCAGACGCGTTGCATAAGACCCTCGATTAGCTGGTACATGTCCTCCCGGTCGATAAAGGAAAGTTCGATGTCCAACTGGGTAAACTCCGGTTGGCGGTCTGCCCGCAGATCTTCATCGCGGAAACAACGGGCCAGTTGATAGTAACGCTCCACTCCGGCCACCATGAGCATTTGCTTGTACTGCTGAGGCGATTGCGGAAGCGCATAAAACGACCCCGGGTTCATCCGACTGGGAACAAGAAACTCGCGGGCACCCTCCGGTGTACTCTTAAAGAGCATCGGCGTCTCCACCTCGATGAAGCTATTTTCATCCATATAATTGCGGATCGACTGGCTGGTCTGGTGACGCATCCGTAAAACATCCAGATTGGTCCGACGGCGCAAATCCAGATAACGATAAGTCATCCGAATATCCTCACCCGTCTTGTCCGCCGAATCGTCCATTGGAAACGGCGGAGTCTTTGAGACATTATGTACTTTCAGCTCACTTGCGTGCAGTTCGATACCGCCCGTATCCAGATTCGTATTCACCGCATCCGCGATTCGTTCCTCCACCCGGCCGCTCACTGCGATGACTGATTCCGGCTTGATCGAGCTAAATTGGGCCTCGAGCGCAGCATTACTCGGGTCGAGCACAATCTGTGTCAGTCCCTCGCGGTCGCGCAAGTCGACAAAGAGAATACCGCCGTGGTCGCGGACAGAATCGACCCATCCGGCCAGAGTTGCGGTTGTGCCCGCATCAGACTTGCGGAGTTCAGAGCAATGGTGGGTGCGCTTCATCATAAGAAAAGGGCTAGAAAAACAGCTTGCCCCGGGGAAACAAGCCCGAAAACAGAAGACCGAAAGCAACGACCGGCAAAGGAACTCATTAAAAACCGTTCCTAAGGTGACCGAATCTTTATTCGGAGCGAACTGGTACCCCGCACAAAATCCGATTCGGAGCTAATTGAATTCGATGCGCAGACGGGCAAAACCGGCATCATCGATGATCGGTAGCCGGTGCTTCACCACTTCAAAGTCATCCGATTCTATCTCCGTCGTAAAAACCGGGAGCGATTCCAGCAAGCTGTCGATTTGCAGCCCACTCTCCACCCTATAATTTAAGCCACGTTGCCCATAATCCCGCCGCCGCATATAAGATATCTCCAAATATTCAGCATCCTCCATTGCCAGCTTTGACTGTGCGAGGAAAGACGTGTCTGTATCTCTTTCCGTAGGATGTCGCCCCAAGGCATATTCTGCTAAGTTGTTCAGGCCATCCAGATCTGGATCGTCAATGAACCGAACCTGGCTACCCAAACCGGTAAAAAAGCGAGTCCACGCATGGAAGGCCGATACCTTCTCTCCGCTTGTCGTCGGATCAGAAAGATTCACTCGCGCCACCGCCGTTTGCTCTCCCGACTGAACCGACACCTCAAAAACGTAGTCACCGGGTTCACCCAGCGCTGCCTGAGTCTGGAGAGCTCCGGTATCCGAAAAGACAACCGCCCCCGGCCCGGAAACTTTTCGCCACTCTATCGAGGTGATTCCATTCTGCAGCATCGATAGATCCCGAACAGCCGCCTGCAGCGATATCCGGTTTCCCTTTCTCGTGCCTGCATCTATCCAAGCAATCACCCGATCCGCAAAATGCCCCTCCCCATCCCAACTATATAATTGCCTCCAAATAGATCCGGTACGCTGTAAAGGCAGGGTCATGCGAGAGAGCACATCTTCACCCAGTCGATCTTCGAGTTGGGCATAGTACAGTGATCTGGGAGAAACCGATAGATTTGCCGAATACCAAATGCCATACGCTTCCTCACTCTGCGTACTTTTTCTTCGCACATTATAGGTGTTCCCAACACTCCAATTCATCCCACTGCGTGGAGCATCGCAGATCATGTCATCTGCCCGGCAGTTCCAAAACATAATCTGAGCACCCCGCCAACCATGACCGCTTCCGGAAGTGGTGGCATTTTGCGCATTAATATCATTATCCGTCCTTACATTGTCATATAATTGCCCAGTCGCCCAACGATGATGCGGCCCAACATCCGAACGTGCATCGGTCGCTAAACAATCGACAAAAACATTCGGGCCCGGTGTTTGCGAACCACTCACATAATCATGCCGACCACTGCGTGTGAGACAGCGCTGAAATAATAAATGGCAGGAGTCATCGATGTTAAAGGAGTAGCGATTCCCGCCTATAATTCGGGACTTGTGATCGAGCATCGCACAATCTTCTACGGTGATGTATTGGCTATTATTTTGAATCGATATCAACCCATAACCAAAGTATTTGCCCGTCACCTGCCGCACCCATGAATTACGAACACTCCGCATGTTGATGCCCGACCAACCATGTTCGTCGAGGGAGGCGTCATTCGGATCAAAATCATCGCCCACGAGATCACCACTTGTCGTAGTAAAAGAAGACTCCAGACGAATGCCTTCAAAGCCAATCTCTTCAATCGCCCCATTAAACGTATACTCATAGACCCGACCGCCGCCATGAAATGAAGCGACCGGCATGACGATGGGAGACTCCACAGTCACCAGGTTTCCCACAATTGACTCTATTTTTCTTCTAAATCGCTGGGTGTACCCGGAAGCTGACCAGCCATAGTACTTGCCATCTGGCGTTTCGTAATCTTCGTCCGCGTCCAAGTGGAAGATATCCTGCAACCAGCTCTCATTGGGCGTCACTTCAATGATCATAGTATCGCCGGGGGATAAAGTTGACGTATCTTCAATATGAAAACTCTTTGCCCCCGTCGGGACATAGTCATCTACAATTAGAAAAGTTGACCCCCTTCTCTGTGGGCTCCCGCTACCAGAAACTTCAAAGAGGTTCGACTTACTTGTAGACGTATAAGTTATCCGGGTACCACCCGCTTCCTGAGAACCGGCACCACGGATTACGATACCGCTTCGATTAATCGTCAGTGTACGGGAGACCGTATAGTCACCCGCCTCCAGATATAAAGCACCGCGATGACCGTTTTCATCCGGAGTCCTATTTTCTATCTGGTCGATTGCACTTTGGATCCGATTGGTGTCATCGCCGGACCCATTGTCCGACAAAGTCAATACCGCAGGAACAAATGGAATCGACACACCTCCTTCACGGTACCCCACAGTGGAAAAGTCCGGCACGGTATTTACCGCATTGGTTTGGCCGATATTTGCATACCCTGAGTAACTCAGCTTGCCATTACTTTCCGTCACTAAGTTCTGAATCCCGCTGTACGGCTCATTGGCAATTTGCTGTGGAGTAATCGCCAGCCCATTAAATTGCCCGGCAGATGCACCAGTCGCCTTTTCCCAAAGAAATTTAACCGAACTAGTCTGGCTGTCCCAAGTACTGCCGGTGGTAAAATCAACGACCAGAGACTCCGTTCCGGAGGTGACCGATGCAAAAGTAACATCTCCGTCAATTGGCGTAAATTGACTATCCCGATCATAGACAGGCTCTACATTCCCGAACAAATAGAGTGTGTATCTCGTGCGTGGACTCAGGTCCAGATTTGAAATAGAAACGGTAATTGGCGTGTTACTATTATTTAAATAATCGCGCATCAGATCCGGTGAATGTTGCAAATTCTGGGCAAATGAGTTGCTCAGCGCGAAGGAGCGGAATCCACCCGGATATGTAGTGTACTCGGAAGCAAAAGTAAGAACGGGTGCCCCGTCATCTGCCTCCAGTGAAACATTTCCGACCACCCCATTATTTTCCAAGATGGTTTTATCACTACCATCGACAAAATCTACGAATTCGGTGCCATTTAAACCAGTGACCCCCACATTGGAAAAATCAACTGCCGTAGTATCTGTTGATGAGTTCCATCGATTACTGTCATAAAAATCAATGAGCACAGAATATGCGGAGGCAATAGCGAGGCCGTTAAATTGAGCAGATGGGCCATCGCCCTCTTCCCAGATAAAATCAATCGAATCCGATTCCGGATCCCAACGGGCACCAGTCTGAAAATGTACTGATAGATACTCTTTAACCGGGCTTATCGCAGCAAAAGTAACCCGATCATTGTTTACAGGCGTAAACTGGCTGCTCCGTAAACTGGTAGAGGCCACTGAACCAAATAAATAAAGCGTATACCAAGCGTTTGGCTCAAGATTGAGTTTCTCAATAGAGACGAATATGGAGTTATTGTTATTATTAATATAATCAAGCATCAGATCGGGGGCAAAATCCAGATCTGTAGATAACTCTGCGCTCAGTGCCATCGCGCGATATCCGCCGACATACTCACTCGTGTCATCGGATCGAAATCGCATTCGGACTTCATTATTATCCGACTCTAAAACCGCACTCAGAGGGCTCCCATCGATAAAAATAACCGGCTCGCTTCCATTAAGTCCCCTGACTCCGGCAGCTGAGAAGTCTGCAGCTGTAGTGTTTTTTGAAGTATCACTGTCCGTAGCGTCATAAATATCAATCAGGTACGGCAATTCCTGAGCACCCGCGAAAGGAAGAAAACATCCGGCCAGTTGAAGCTGCAAAAAAAGGACGAGGCGGTCAGGTACCCGATAGATGCGTTTCCATATGCTAACTATGTACTTGGGGAGTAACATTTAGAGATAACGAATAGACGAATCGAGCACTTAGATAAATGCTCAAAATGTAATAAAAATATGAATTTAACCTGATGGACGAGTCAGGATGAGAACTGCCCCAATTATTCCTCTGTATCATCCATATCAATTAGTTCAGCCTGACGCTCAGAAAGTTCGACCAATTCTGTTTGTCGTTTTTTAGGCGGTAGCTTAGCGGCCGTTTCGGCATCCAAAGCGCGCGCGGAATCCGGGTCCAGATAAGAAACACTATAGGCCTTGAGTCGACGTGGATTTTGCTCATCTGGGTAGACGAACAAAAACATCGAATGATCCGGATTCATTCGCAAGCTAGATAAATAGGCCTTCACCGCTTTCTTTTCAAACAGCTTGTAGACCGTCAATTCGAAGCGATTGTTTGCATCCAGAGTAATCGGCGCGATGTCAATTTTCCCGGATGGCAACTTAAAATCCTCACTTCCTGCGATCACCCGGATGGGCTGCTCTGCTTTATTGATTACAACCAAACTATTCGGCCGACTGAGCTGTAAGTCTTTGCTAAAGACAGAAAAAACCAGAGGGTCTTTTTCTCCGACTTTTACATCGATCAAAAAAAGCAGAGTACTGTTAGAAGCGGATTCCGGAATATTCAGACTTTCCACCTGGATCCGGTTGACCGATCCGTCACTGAGTGGTTTTTCGATAAAGAAATCGAGCGAAGGATCTCCTGTATAATCATATACTTTGGAAAAGGATGCATTGGGTACCGTTACATCAACAACCTCTCCTCCGTTCTGATACTTCAACTCACGAATCGTCTGATCGAGGCATAAAAGTTGAAATTTGAACGTACGCGTCTGTTCGGCGGGTTGCCCGTGCACCGTGAGGATACTGACAACAAGCAAATTGCAGAGCACTGATAGGAACACCGAGGATACGTTCATACTAAATTTCAGATTCCTCCAGCCAACGAAAACTTACAATAGTAAAGCGACGTCCGAAATCTTGATTCAGCGGGCTTACAATCTCATCGGGTGCCAATATCGGAGAGTCCGCTGCGGCATCCATATATTCAATATTTCGCTGAATCACCGCCTCGCACCAAACTTCGGATGACTTACCACCAACGCCTGATTCACCACGCGCACGAATGAGGAAGGTATCGGATCGGGTATCCAGAACGGGACCAAGCGCGCTTAATAAGTCACCTTGCATAAGCGAACCGGGAGCGTACGGCTGCTTTCCAGAATTCACATCTGATTTCTCAATTGCCTTATGCAAGGCTCCGGATTCACCTTTTTCCTCATTGCTCAATTGCCGGTTGATGAAATGCGATAGACTCAGAAATGGACCTCTCGCTTTAACCTGCTGAACAATATTTGCCGCCAGAGAGTCCAGCGTCTCCTCTTCTGATATCGGATAACCCGCTTCGGACTCATTATAAATTCGTATATCCGGGATCGACTGGAAGCCCTCCCACTCACTTGAATCTTCTTCCAGAGTCGGCATGCGCAGGAATAAATTATCAAAGGTGCTGAAACTACCGATTGGCTCGATCGAGCGCATAGATCCCAGAAGAGCGGCCCAGGCTTTTACACTGGTTGAGTTCACATTAAAGGATCCGTCAACCAACAACTCAACAGCCGAGGTCTGGAAGTCTTCCAAATTGACAGCCTGATCGGGATTCGAGTCGCGTAATTGAATCCGCGAGTTGGGCAAATCCTCTCCATTGAGCGCATCTGCGATGGTATCTTCGTAATGCTTATCGAGCGATGAGAGAAAGTACTCATCCCAAAGCTTTGCATTATATAAATAGGAGAGATCCGGAAAGAGATTGACTGCTACAGGTCGACTTCTCGCCGAATTCAGAGTCGTCAGAGAACCGAAAGAGAGCGTGCTGCTGTAATCTCTGTTGTAGGGAAAGTCGGACCAGTCGTTTTTCCAATCATCATAGACGCGGGTAAGATCATAATTCCCAAAACGATGTGGTATCGGTGGAAGTGAGGAACCGATGACATAGGCAGGTTCATGCCCGAAAAATCCGAGATTCGCATGTCTGTACTCCGCTATCGACATCGGTGGGCGGCGGGGCACATGGAAAAAGATGGCTCCTGAGTTCGTTGCACTATCCGCGCCCCAGTTTCCAAAACCCGTCAGGTCCGGATTACTTCCATCGTTATTGAAGCGAAACTCGGCATTTAAAGGACCGTGCTTGATTTCGTTTGGAAAGTTTACGCTGAAGACTCCATGCTCATGATCCGATAATAGGGACCGAGGATTGATATAGCCGAGGAAATCCTCCCCTTGAATACTGCCATCGGCACCCAGGTCTTCATATTGATCGAAAGAGCGACGCTCAAAATGCATCGTATAGATCGTTTTTGTGCTGCCTCGATTCAGGGTCCACCTTTTTACATTTGCCGCGCTGGCGCTGGCATCACCAGAGACTGAGGCACGAACAATATCAATCGGTTCGTCCACTTCGCTTGTAGTATAGTTGCTCAGACTAGCGACGATATGCACATCTCGGTTAAATCCGGTACTGCCACTCGGCATTAAAGTTGATATAGCCGTTTCCACCTCAAGACTGTCGTAGGCTTGCGGGTGAGTCGGCCATAGACCTTTAAATTCGATATTGGGAGAAGTTCGTGTACCCGTAGCAAAACTGCGCAACTCTTTCTCCAGACCATTCAAATCATAAGTCGTCGAACCACCTTGTGCCATTGTATGAATCGCACCCGCCCCAGAATTATGGACAAAGGTCTTTACCTCGCCGGGTTCGAAAACACCCAAACCTGTGCGAGGAATGAATATGGGATAATCCACCGCATTGGTTGAAGGAGACCTCCTCGAACCGCTGGATGATACGGTATCGACGTAGCGAATATTTCCGGACGTGCGAACCCGCAGCACACGCCCACTATCGACAGTGCCATGAACGCCTCCGGAGTACAAATTTGTGAAAGAACTAGGCGTCGACAAAAGCGCCACGGGTTTGGACCAAACATTTTCGGGAACCTTGCCTGCGTAAGTGGCACTGGGCTCTAGCCTAAAATCGATGAAGTTCTGGTTACCCATCAACTGAAGAAGCATTCCTTTGGATGGTTCTATCGAAACATCATAAGGATTGGTTAATTCAAGTAACGGATAATACTTTAACAAGACTCTGCCATTCAGGGTGTACTCCACCTGTACAGAGAGGATCAACTCGGAGACTAAGGGAGCTAATGGATAGGTAATAAAATCCTCTTCTTCAGGGAAATGAGTCGGCCCTTCTGCAGCACCCAGATCTAATTTGCTTTTAGAATCCGGACGGAAGAGCATCCCCTTGTAACGAGTCAAGTGATTGTAGGATTGCGGACGAGGATTCCCCCCAACTGCATTTAAGCGTCGGCCCTCGCCGTCAAAATTCATCCCGGCCATGACCCCACGCCGAATACGACTCGTCCATCCCCTTCTTTGCGCATAACTCTCTGCAATATGAGCCGGCTGGGAAAGAATGGAAGGCGAGGAAGAAGTCGGCGCATCCATATATCGGTACAAGTTATGGTGATAGCCAAGCAAGCTCCAGCGCGCTAGGGAAATGTCCCTTCCCTGAGCTGCTAAAATATTGCCATAAATATCTGTCTGCGAGGTCGGCCGATTCGAGACATCCTCAAATGAGACCGATTCGATCACATCGATGTAGTTCCGTACGTTATATTCACCCCCATCTACCAGACGAGAGTACATCCATGACTCGTTACCCGGGTCTCTACGGTCGTTGGGCAGCGCCATGTAATTGAATACATCCCGACGACGACTGTCATGACGCCGGAGGTACAAGCTCCTATCAGGAATATCGAAAGCGAGCGAAAGATCGTCCTTCAAGCCACCTTTGGTCGGGCTGGTAAGCAATCCGAAACCATGCACAGTGAAATCATGGAAATACCCGGCCGCAGAGAGGTTATTGGCGCCTCCTCCGTTAAGTATATCAATCGAGTCCACCGACTGTACGCTTGCCCAATCCGCTATATCTGAACCGAACAGCCCCAGAGGCACCTCCGGGCCATTGCGCAAAGCCAGCGTCGAACGGATCGACTGCGATTGGAAGTCGCTTTCTCCATAGAGTGGATCCTCGATATTAATCTTTGCCTTCTGAGACTCATCACTGACCCACCAGCTGTAGGAATCCTGACGATTCGGATTTTGGTCAATTGATATAGTAACTTTAGGTGCATAAATCGCGTCATCGGAGCCCCCCGCGGCACCGCTCAAGTTGGCCGGCAGGGAAGCCATTTTGGCCTCCTCCCCCACACTGTATTCTGCTGTCGGCGATACCCGTTCACGCTCATCCGTACTCACTAGCCAGGTCCGCGCTAAATCTAATTTGGTCGCCTTGGTAAAACTATCCCATCCGGCTTGGCGCTCGTAAGTCTGCTCACCGCCCGCCCTGGGATAGGGTTCTTCGTCGGTATCCCATACCGGGGCTGTATCCCAAACACCCAGCCAATGCGGTCGTTTAATCTGCTCCTCATTGCCCGCATCACTTAGAAAAATGTCTGCTTTCGCGGTGCTCACCTGGTCAACCCCCGTATATCGCTGCAGGTTGCCGATGGCAATTTGCAGAGCCAGCTTGGCATTCTCCTCCGCCAACAACCGATTGGACCGTGAGGAGGAACTTCCCAGTTCAACCCGGATCAAACTCGACAAACTGAGCAAAAGGAGCAGTAGAAAGCTCATCAAGCTCAGCGCAACCATCAGGGCAAAGGCCCCTTGCCGCGAATGGCTGGTCTTTTCTAAATCAAGGTATTGAGGGACAGGTTTCATGTGGTTAGAACGAAACAAGCAAAATAAGCCACATGCGTGGGGCTGGCTTACATGTTAGGTTAGCTTAACTATACATGTGCAAATGTTGTGATATTTAATATCTAGCGTACAGTCATTGGCTCAAGGCGGAAGCTGTCGAGCCTATACAATCGCGTTCAGATACGAACAATCCCAAAAAGTCGACTTCCCCAGCCCTTTCCTCACTCCTGCGGTAAAGCCTGGAGAGGACCTCCGAGAAGTATTTCCTCCATGGCCATACGCTGATCCAGGAACTCTGGATCCTCTGCTAGGTTTACCGATGCCAAATGGCTATCCCGATGGTCATAGAGTTCACGATCGAAGAATGCCCCCGACTGATCGAACCACTCGGTGTAACGCCATCCGGCGGATTTCACCGAATACCCCATCCCTCCCTTACGAGGATATTGGCTAAAGGCACCCAGCTTCCAGGGGCGGGACGGTTTTTTCCAGACCGGCACCATGCTGAAGCCGTCAGACTGAGTGGCCGGCAATCCACAATATTCACTCAAGCTGGAAAAAACATCGGCCAGTTCGACTAGCGCATCCGATTTCTCTCCCTTGGCTACGCCGGGGCCCGAGACGATCATCGGCACCCGAGTATCCAATTCGAAATTCGTGTGCTTACTCCAGTCACCGTATTCTCCCAGTTTGAATCCATGGTCTCCCACTAATAAAATTAGGGTCTCTTGCTCCAATCCCTGAGAAGCGAGCTCATCCAGCAGCTTGGAGATCTGGCTGTCTACATAAGACACACAGGCACGGTATCCATGAATCAGAGTGCGTGCAGTGGCTGCGTCGAGATATCCCTCCTCTGGAATCCCATGATAACTGCGCAGCTCCCCCCAATTTGTAAAAGCCACCGAGGGAGCCCCTTCCGGCTCCTCTTTGGAAGGGATCACAATCGCACTCTCATCATACAGGTCCCAGTATTTCTTCGGTGCGACAAAGGGCAGATGCGGCTTACGAAATCCGACAGCTAGAAAAAAAGGTTTGGCCGAACGATTTTTCAAGAAACCGGTCGCGCGCTCCGCAATAATGCCAGCTGTATAGGTATTATCCGGAACAGCGGCAGACTCATATGCCGGGCCACGAATCGCTCGTTTATAAAGCGATGCAACTGCGGTAGAAGAATTGCCGACATCTGGAGTCAGACCATTGGCCAGAGCAATCGCCTTGCGTTCCTCAATCTTGGCCAAACTTTCCGGTGCCACATAATAATCCGCTTTACAGCGGTCCAAGACATCCCAAAACGCCTTATCCTCATTTTTATCATGATAAATTTTACCCAGAGACACCGTTTCATAACCATGTGTCTTAAAGTGCTCCACCATGGTAAGGGTATCCGGCAATGTTTCCTCCAGTGTCTGACTAAGCGCATAAATACCGGTAGAATCGGGCCGTAACCCGGTAAACATGCTTATACGTGAAGGACCACAGATGGCTTGCTGACAATACGCCTGAGAAAAAAGT
>CENU01070768.1_pt1 | contig 13724 bp, 15 predicted proteins | sample 361331 | NCBI WGS metagenome assembly CENU01 (sample SAMEA2619766, study PRJEB7988) | marine metagenome | isolation source: saline water (ENVO:00002010), including
AACAGTGACAGAGCTTTTGAAGAAGAAGTAATGTTATCTGGTTTCGAGAACGCCGCTGTTAAATCAGAAGGTGCTGCAGTTGTGTATGACAACGCTCAAGAGACTTTCACTGCAAGGTATCAACATGAAACTATTGCGTTAGCATTCGCTCTAACGGAAGAGAACATTGAAGATAACCTGTATGACAAAATCTCTACGCGATACACAAAAGCACTGGCTCGTTCTATGGCAAACACTAAGCAAGTTAAAGCTGCAAACGTATTAAACAATGCGTTTAACAATGCTTTTGCTGGTGGTGATGGAGTTGCACTATGTTCAGATGCACATCCAATCATAGCTGGTACGTTTAAAAACGAACCAACTACTGCTGCAGACTTGTCAGAAACATCTTTAGAGCAAGCAATGATTGACATTGCTGCAATGACAGATGAGCGTGGCTTAAAAATTGCTGCTAGAGGAATGAAAATGATCATTCACCCTAACCAGCAGTTCGTAGCAGAAAGACTTATGAAGTCTGGTCAAAGACCTGGTACTGCGGACAACGATGTTAACGCAATGAAATCTATGGGAATGGTTCCTCAAGGTTTCGTAGTGAACAACTTCTTGTCTGATACAGAATCATTCTTTATTAAGACTGACGTTCCTAACGGACTAAAACACATGGTTCGTGCGCCAATTAAAACGGCTATGGAAGGTGACTTCGAAACTGGAAACGTAAGATACAAAGCTAGAGAAAGATACAGCTTCGGTTGGTCTGATCCTAGAGGAATCTACGGAAACCCAGGTGCTTAATCACTAAGATTAAGACTCGTATTAAGGGGCCTTCGGGCCCCTTTTTATTTGCACATTCTTATTTAAAAGCGTATAATCCAACAACTGCGATTTAAATTAGTTAGTACAGACGCTAGCAGTCGAAAACTCTCAATACTGTATTAACGGAAATAGGAGAAACATATCATGGCAACAACAACTTTTACAGGGATCGTAAGATCTAACGGTAACGGCAAAAAAACAACTTATGCTGGTTCTATGCAAATGGTAGCTCAGTTCTATGTACCTGCAACTAATGCAGCGGCTGGAACAGACGCTCAAGTATCTGCAACAGACACTAGATTAGTTAAACTACCAAAAGGTGCAATCATTGATTCACTTAGCTTTGCGGGAGCAGCGGCTGGTGGTGGTAAACTAGATGTTGGTTATGCAGACCTAGTGTCAGGCGTAGCTTTTGTTGATACTGATGGTTTTGCTGACAACTTAGCAGCAGATGCTACACAAGGTAATATTCAACCGGGTGCAGCTACTGACGGTAATGCTCTTGGGATCACAGAAATGACTCAAGATGTTAAAGTCGTTGCTGGTGTTGCAGCAGCTGGTACAGCTGGTACTTTAAGCGGAACTATTTTTTACCATATGGTAGATGATGGTGAGCAATCAAACTCAGGTACTGACGGCTTAACAGCGTAACTTTAAAATAAATTAGGGGCCTTCGGGCCCCTAAGTATAGGAGAAAATATTATGGGCGGAGGATCATTTACATCTGATCAAGTCGTAAAACACGCAGCAGCGACTGGTACTTTAAACACCGGACGTTCTAGAGTCACATCTATTACTTGTGCAGGTATTGCACAAAGCACACTCACACTTAGAGACGGTGGTGGATCAGGAACAGTAAAAGCTGTATATAAATTTGGAACAGAAGGCTTAAGTGTTTTTGTACCAGGTAGCGGAATTTTATTTAAGACAGATGTTCACGCAACAATTACAGCTAATGCTAATGCAGGGGTTACTGTTACATTAACAACGTAAGGGAGATATAAATGGCGACATCAGGAACTAACGTTTTTGAGAAAACGCTTTATATCGACGAAGTTATCGAAGAAGCTTACGAGCGAATCGGTATGGTCAATGTAAGCGGTTATCAAGCGAAATCAGCAAGACGTTCATTGGACATTATGTTCCAAGAATGGGCTAATAGAGGTTTGCACTATTGGGAGATAGCAAACACTTTAATTAATTTGGTTCAAGGTCAATCAGCTTATGTTTTCTACAGAGCATCAAGTGATGGAACATCTTCTCCAGTATTAAATCCTGATAATTCTACTACATTATATGGTGTAGATGACATCTTAGAATCTGCATATAGACGAAACAATGGCACAACAAGTCAATCTGATTCTGCTTTAACTAAGATATCTCGATCAACTTACAACGGATTATCTGCTAAATTAAATCAATCAACACCTTCACAATATTACGTACAACGGTTTACTGACAATGTAACATTTAATGTTTACCCAACACCGGACGCAACTGCAGCAGGTAATTTTATTTTTATGTATTACGTAAAACGTATTCAAGACGCTGGCGAATATACCAACGTAACTGATGTACCTTATCGTTTTGTACCTTGTATGATTGCAGGACTTGCATACTACTTGTCACAAAAATACAAAGTAGAGTATATCCAAAACTTAAAACTTATTTACGAAGATGAATTAAATAGAGCTTTGACAGAAGATGGTTCGTCTTCATCAACTTATTTAACACCACAGGCGTATTACCCAAATGTCTAATTTTGCACGCGGAAAAAAATCAAAAGCTATATCAGATCGCAGTGGTCTGGCTTTCCCGTACAGAGAGATGATGTATGAATGGAATGGTTCATTTGTACATAAAAGTGAATGGGAACCAAAACATCCACAACTAATAGTTAGAAGATTAGTTGGTGACTTAGAGGGTTTAAGAGATGCTCGACCGGCGCGTACAGAACCGGTAGTAGCAAATATGTTACCTGGTGATCCTTTTAAAACTTCTAATTCTGGTTCTGCTGTAATTACAGTTACAGAACCAAACCACGGTAGAACTACTGGAGACACAGTGAGATTTAGAAACGTACCTGTAAGTTTTGATGGTATTAACTATGTTGATATTATTAATGCTAATGGTTATACAATTACAGTGGTAGATACTAATAGCTATTTATTCACGGTTGCTAATTCTACAGCCACTACAGGAAATATTAATGGAGGGGGTGGACTTGTATCAGCAGGTCCTGTAACATTGTCACCATGACCTACGCAGAAATGATTCAAAATATATTGTCTTGGACAGAAACAGATAGTGCTATCTGGACTAATACAACTACTAATGACTTATTAGATGAATTAATAAGAATGGTTGAGTTTAGAATATTTAGAGATATTGAGATTCCAGCAGACCTTGCTTATGAAACAGCAACGGTAGCAGCACCATCAGCAGCACCGGCAAATCAAGCTAACCCGTTAGTGGCTATGCCAGGAGCAAATTTGACAGATTTTTCTAGTATTAGATATGCTCAAATATACACAGAAACTAATAATATTCCTAACGAACGACATTTTATGACAAGAAAAGATTTATCTTTTCTTATAGAGTATTGGCCTAATCGTACGACTCCTGCGGCTACAGGTGTTATACCAAAATACTTTGCGGTTTGGGACCAACAAACAATATATATTGCGCCTTCACAAAATCAGGCGTATAAGGTAGAATTGGCTTTGGTTAAAAAGCCAACAAGTTTGGTAGACATGAAATCAACGTCTCCGAACACAACGTGGTTAAGTGTAAATGCTCCACGCGCTTTTTTATTTGCATGTCTTTCCGATGCATTTAAATTCTTAAAAGGCCCTGCAGAAATGTTGCAACTCTACGAACAGTCATATCAATTGGCTTTACAAGGATTAGCAACTGAGCAACTAGGTAAGAAAAAACGTGATGAATACAGGGATGGCGAACTAAGGGTACCCGTTCCTTCTAATAACCCTTAAGGAGAAAAATTATGGCAATATCACAAGCAGTATGCAATGTATTTAAACAAGAACTGTTAAAAGGCAATCATGACTTTGACGGTGGCGCTACATACAAAATATCGTTATATACTTCTTCTGCAACTTTAGGCGCGACGACAGCAAACTATGCAGCGACAGCATCAGACAACCAAGTAGCTAATGGAAATGGCTACACAACAGCGGGAAATGCTTTACAAAACCCTGCCGTTGTTGGTGGTTCTTCTGCTTCAACTGCGTACGCTGACTTTGATAATATATCTTGGCCAAATGCAAGCTTCTCGGCTGCAGGTGGTTTGATGTATCGTTCAGACGGTCCTGCTCCTACAAATGATGCAGTAGCAGTATTGAGTTTTGGTGGAACGTTCACAGCGACTAATGGTACTTTTACAATTCAATTCCCAACTGCGGGCGGTGGTTCTGAGATTCTAAGACTGTCGTAAGGAGCAAATCTAAATGGCATTTGTTCTTAATGATCGGGTTAAAGAAACCAGCACGACTACAGGCACAGGAGCAATTGCTCTCGGGGGAGCTGTAGCTGGCTTTGAAACGTTTGGTTCAGGTATAGGTAATAATAATGTTACTTACTATGCTATTTTTCACACAACCTTAGGCGAGTTTGAAGTTGGCGTTGGTACACTTGATGGATCAAGTGCTAACCTAACACGAACATCGGTACTATCATCATCTAACAGTGACAGTGCTGTTAATTTCTCCGCTGGAACCAAACAAATATTTTGTACGCAGCCCGCTGCAAGGGCCGTGTTTATCGACAATTCCGACACCGTATCTTTATCATCAGGCGTTAGTGCTACCGGCAACAATCTTGCCGTAGCGGGGACCGTGGATGGTCGTGACGTAAGCACTGATGGTACTAAGTTAGATGGCATAGAAGCTAGTGCTGATGTTACCGATACAACTAATGTAACTTCCGCTGGCGCGTTAATGCGAACTGGTGGCACGATGACAGGTCAAATAAGTTTTGGTGATAATATCAAAGCTAATTTTGGAGCAGGTGATGACTTACAGATTTATCACGATGCACCTGATGGAAATTCTTATATTAAAGATGCTGGTACTGGTGCTTTAACTATTGCGGCTAGTACATTTAATGTAACTAATGCGGCTGTATCAGAGGCAATGTTTAGTGCAGCTTCAGATGGTGCATCTAATATGTTTTATAATGGCGTTAAAAAGTTCGAAACCTCTGCGACCGGGGCAACCCTGACCGGAGCCTTAGTTGGTGACACTGTTTCCGGTAATCCAGTTACTACTTCTATTGCTAGTGATGATTTACTAGCAGTTTACGACACATCAGGATCAGCTATTAAAAAAGCAACTATTGCTAATGTCGCGGCACAAGGACCAGCAGGTCCAACCGGTGGTACTGGTCCAACAGGTCCAACCGGACCAACTGGAGGTCCTGGACCAACAGGTCCAGACGGTCCAGACGGACCCACAGGTCCAGCAGGCGGTACTGGTCCAACAGGTCCAGACGGTCCAAACGGACCTACAGGTCCAACCGGCGGCACTGGTCCAACCGGACCAACTGGAACAGCGGCAGGTTTTGGAACTCCAACAGCACAAACTGGTCCTATTGGTGTTACTTCAAGTGGCCCAGCAACAGCTAAAGTTTTTGCGTTTACTATACCTGCGGGAGCAGCAGGATCAACGGGTCCTACCGGTCCAACGGGGCCAAACGGTCCTACAGGTCCAACAGGAGGCACTGGACCAACAGGTCCAGACGGTCCAGACGGTCCAGACGGTCCTACAGGTCCAACGGGTCCTACCGGCCCAGGAGGACCAACAGGTCCTACCGGTCCAGCAGCAGGTTTTGGAACTCCTACTGCAAGTACTGGCCCTATTGGTGTTAGTGCTAGTGGTCCTAACACAGCTAAAGTTTTCGCGTTTACTATTCCAGCCGGTGCAACCGGTCCTACAGGCCCGACAGGTCCAGCGGGTGGTACAGGTCCAAGTGGACCAGCAGGTGGTACCGGTCCAGAAGGTCCAGACGGACCGACAGGTCCAGCGGGTGGTACAGGTCCTACAGGTGGTCCAGGTCCTACAGGCCCGACAGGTCCAAACGGCCCAACAGGTCCAAGTGGTGGTACCGGTCCTACCGGTCCAACAGGACCAACCGGCCCAACAGGTGGTTTTTCTACAAACTCAAATGCACAAGTAAATAGTTTAGGTGTTGGTACAGCAGCATCAGGGACTGGTGGAGAAATTCGTGCGACCAACAATATTTCTGCATATTATTCTGACTCGCGTCTAAAAGATTTTGAAGGACCGATTGAGTCTGCACTAGATAAGGTAAAAGCTTTGACAGGTTATTATTTTAAAGAAAATGAAATAGCAAAGTCACTTGGTTATGACAACGATAAACGTCAAGTAGGTGTTAGTGCACAAGAAGTAGAAGCAGTTTTACCAGAAGTAGTTACTGAAGCTCCTATAGATGAAAAATATTTAACGGTTTGGTATGATAAACTCGTTCCTTTATTAATTGAAGCAATCAAAGAATTAGACGACAAGAAAAAGGATAAATAATGGATAATTCATTAGCCAGTTTTGCGGGACAGGCCTTTGCTAGTTCACCAATTAAACCTGATGCAGAAGTATCAATATCTGGTCTTAGTCTTAATATTAATGGTCCAGATTATTCTGTAGAAAATTTACACAACGTACCAACACAATCAATTACATTAGCACTAGGACAAGTTTCTTTAGAAATGATAGCGCTGCCTTCTGGTTTAACAGTACCCGCAATACTTGGTGATGAAACTGTTAATGCTGATTCTAATTTAGTACAAACAGGTGTCTCGGTTACAACAACATTACAACAACATGAATTAGGAGTTTTAACAGCGTTACCGTCTGGAGTTACAGTCAATACAGTTTTAGGCAACACATCATTAGTTATTAATAAAACTCACGAAGTAACTGGAGTTAGTGCAGCAGTAGCACTAGGTAATGAAACTATTTCTGCAGGTACTACTGTTACACAAAGCACACTTTCACCGACAACATCAGCGGTAGGTCAAGTTGTTGCCGTTGGTAATGCAGATATAAATTCTACTGGAGTTAGTGCACAAACAGCTTTAGGCGACGAAATAGTAGTAATAAATAAAACACATGAAGTTACTGGAGTTAGTGTGTCGACAGCGTTAGGACAAGTAGTAGCTGAAACAGCAACAACACTAGGCTCTTTTCCTTTAACTATGACATTAGGACAAGAAACATTATTTTTAAACGCAAACGTAGCTTTAACAGGTTTAAGCACAACAATGTCGTTAGGTACAATTACAGCTGAAAGTAGAGCTTTTGCAACGCAATTATCTGCAACTGCAGCTGTTGGTCAAGTAGCATTAGAGACAACTGTTGTGTTATCTAGTCTACCTTTAACTGCTGAATTAGGTGCAACTGCAGTCTTTACATGGACCGATGTTGATGATACAACTAACTCAGGAGACACATGGACTGACGTACCAAGTGCGCCAGCAAACTCGTGGACTCCTGTAGATGATACAACAGGTTCAGGCGGCTCATGGACGCCGGTATAGGATAAAATATGGCATCAAGTTATTCAAATAGATTAGGCATAGAGCTTATTAATCCAGGAGAACAATCAAACTCGTGGGGTTCTACAACTAACAACACTTTAACAAACACTATAGAAGACGCAATCGCTGGAGTTTATACATTAAATTTATCAGGAGCAGCAGCAACTGTAGTCTTAACTTCTGCTGATGGTGGTGTACCTGCAGCAAATAACCAACAAAGACAATTCGCACTTAATGTAATTAGCGCTGGTCAAAACACCATTGTACAATGTGTAGCTACTCAAAAAATGTTTTTTGTTATTAACAATTCAAACCAATATACAATTACAATGAGACTTGGAGCTGCTGGTGCAACACATGTCGTGCAACCGTTAAGAAAAGTTTTACTCGCAGCGGCTAACACTGGTGTAGTTACAGACGGTTCTGCTAACACGTGGCATGATCTAGATCAATCACAAAACGTTTGGCGTACAGTAGCAACAGCAACAGCAACAGCTTATGTTGGAGATAAAATTATGGTTAATACATCTGGTCAAGCGTGTACTATAACTTTACCAACTACTAATTTAGTTGTAGGTGACGAGATATCGTTTTTAGATAGAAACGGAACGTTTGCAAGTAACCCTTTAACTTTAAACGCTGGTGGTTCAAATAAAATATTTGGTGCAACAGCAAATGGAACAGTAAATACAAACAACGCGGCGTTCACGATTGTTTATACAGGAGCGGCAGATCCGGGTTGGAAATTAACGGGGAAATAAATAATGGCAACTTACGAAAGTGTACGCTATCAATTTACAGGTGCCAACATTGATTCCGCATCAATACCATCACCAACTATTGCTAATGGTTCTGTAACTAATACTGAGTTTCAAACTGTAGATGCAACATCATCAATTCAAACACAGCTTAATTCTAAATTTGGTGCAGCCGGGGGCACGTTTACTAGTGATGTAACTTTAGCGGACAACGTTGATCTTAACGTTGGTAATGGTAATGATTTAATTCTTACTAGTAATGGTACTGTTGGTTTTGTTAAAGGAAACTCTATTACTATAGAAGACGCTAGTGGTAATGACATGGCTACTTACACCGCAAACGGCGCGGCTGAGTTATTCTTTGGCGGAGCAAAAAAAATAGAAACCAGTAATACGGGAGCCACGGTAACAGGGGCTTTAGTAGCAACAAGTTTTAGTGGAAACGGTGCCAGCTTATCTGCTTTAACTGCAGCTAACATAGCTTCTCCTGGCACTTTGCCAGCATTGGTTGGAACAGCGTTAACGTCATTAAATGCCGCTAATTTAATAGGTACCTATGCAGCATTGAACGGTGGTTCAATAACTAGTATCAACGCTTCTAATGTAGCTTCGGGAACGCTGGCTAATGCAAGGCTACCTTCTAGTATTTCTGTTAGTAATGTGGCTGGAACTTTATCTGGAAACGGTGCTAGTGTAACAAGTATAAACGGATCAAATATTTCATCTGGTACTGTAGCTGATGCAAGAATATCAAGTTTAACTGCGAGTAAACTAACAGGAGCTTTACCTGCAATTGATGGTTCTGCTTTAACAGGTATTGATACAGTTCCTAGTAGTTCTACAGCTGTAGGGGCTATAAAATATTTTGCTCTTTATTACGATGGTTCTGGTACTGATAGTAATACTAGTATAGGTGTCGGGACTGAAGTTGTTCCATCCACATATAATTCTAGTAATAAATATTTATCCAGTTCTGTAGAATATAACAACAGCGCTAGTTCCTCTGGACCACAAGACACAAGTAGTCTTGGTTATCTTGTTCCAGGGTTTGCTGGAACCTCTGGCGGTATACAAAATAAAACTAGAGCAACTGAAACAGGGACTTGGAGATGTATTTCATCCCCTATTTATAATAAGTTTACCACTTCAGGAAACAGCGGTGGAACTTATACTATTTCTGGCGGCGGATTATTTCAAAGGATATCATAATGGCAACATACGAAGCAGTTAAATATAGTTTTGTTGGTAGTGCAATCACTGCAATACAATCACCAAACATTGCTGATGGCTCTGTAACTAACACTGAGTTTCAACACTTAGATGGCACTACGTCAGATATCCAAACACAATTAGATGCTAAGTTTGGTGCAACCGGTGGTACTTTTACTGGCAACGTAACATTAAATGACAACGTACATTTGTATATTGGTACAGGTGGTGCAACAGATTTAGATCTTTATCACGACAGTTCTAATTCTTACATAAAAAATTCTACAGGTAATTTAAATTTAAATTCTGACAGCATTGTCGCTAGAGATGACGGCAATACATTAAACATGTTCAATGCTTCATCAACAGGTGCTTTTAATGCATATCATAATAATAGTTTACGTTTTTCTACCACTAGTGGAGGAGCAAGCGTTGCGGGTATACTTACTGCAACTACTTTCAGTGGTTCAGGTGCAAGTCTTACAAACTTAAACGCAAGTGCTTTAGCTTCAGGTACAGTGCCTGATGCAAGATTTCCAGCAACACTTCCTGCATTAAACGGTAGCGCCTTAACTAATTTAAATGCTACTAATGTGAGCGGAAGCGGTGCCAACCTAACAACCTTAACCGCTGCTTATCCTGTCGGTTCTATTTATATGAACGCAACAAGCTCAGCTAACCCTAGTTCACTTTTAGGATTTGGAACTTGGGCTGCTTTTGGTGCAGGTCGTGTACCTGTAGGTATTGATAGTGGTGATTCAGACTTTGATACTGCTGAAGAAACTGGTGGTGCTAAAACACATACTCTTGCAGAAGCAAACTTACCTGCTCATAATCATACTTTTTCAGGGTGGTCAATGGGTCAAGGAATACGACACGAAGACGGAACAGACCACATACCACAAAGAGGTGACCAAGGTTCAGCAAGTGGAACATTTACAAGTAGCAATGTTGGTAGTGGAGATGCAGTAAACCACATGAACCCATATATTGTAGTATATATGTGGAAAAGGACTGCTTAAGTGGCTTTATCAAAAATACAATTTAGACCAGGAATAGACAAGCAAGTTACTCAATACGGCGCTGAAGGTCGTTGGGTTGATTCTACTAATATGCGTTTTCGTTCAGGTCTACCAGAAAAAATTGGTGGTTGGACATCTGTTCTTTCTACAACTTTAATTGGAGTACCAAGAGCTATGAAAGGTTGGGTGTCTCTTGGCGGCATTCGTTTTGTAGCAATAGGTACCGATAGAAAACTGTATGTTTATTCAGAAGGCTTGGCTTACGATATTACACCAGTTAGAAGAACACAGGTTCGTTCTAATGCTTTTACTACAGCAAACAATTCAGCAACGGTAACAGTAACGGATGCTTCACATGGTGCTATTGTTGGAGACTTTGTAAAAATATCAAGCCTAAATAACGCTGTTAACACTCTTGTTTTAAATGACAAAGAGTTTGAAATATTAACTGTGCCGGATGCAAACACTTATACTATACAAGTTACTAATCCAGCGGCAACTGCAAACGCAACTGGAACACCTAGTGTTGGTAATGCTACTTTTACTTATGACATAACAAACGGTACTGCAACATCTTCGTATGGTTTAGGTTGGGGTACAGGAACTTGGAACCAAGGAACGTGGGGAACACCGCGTTCATCATCAACATTAGTATTAGATGCAACGTATTGGTCTTTTGATACGTTTGGTGAAGATTTGTTAGCAATTAGAAACGACGGTGCTTTATACAAATGGGATTTATCTGCAGGGGTTGGTACGCCCGCAGCTTTGGTATCAACATCGCCAACAGCGTCAAAGTTTTTATTAGTATCCTCTCCTGACAGACATATATTTTTATTTGGAACAGAAACAACGGTAGGTCAAACGAATACACAAGACGATTTATTTCTTAGATTTTCTTCACAAGAGAACCCAAGTTTGTGGGCACCAGCTAGTACTAACACTGCTGGTTCGTTTAGAATACAAGATGGTTCTAAGATTGTATCTGCTGCCAGATCAAGGGGATCTATTCTTGTATGGACAGATACGGCACTACACGCACTAAACAACATTGGTCCGCCTTTTATATTTGGTTTAAATCAGATCGGTGCAAACTGTGGCGCAGTGTCACCAGGTTCTGTGGTTGATGTTAACGGTCAAACATTTTGGATGTCGCAAACAGCGTTCTACATGTTTGATGGTGCAATTAAAAAACTAGATTGTACGGTGCAGGATTTTGTCTTTGATGACATTGATACAACCACCCAACAACAAGTTACAGCTGCAGTAAATACAGACTTTAACGAAGTAACATGGTTTTATCCAACTAATGGATCTGCTGTTTTAAACGCTTCGGTAACATATAATTATTTAGAAAATGTGTGGTATACTAATGACGGCTTTACAAGAACTTCTTGGATGGACCGAGGTATTTATGCTAACCCGTACGCAACAGAATACGTGCCAACTTTAAAACCAACACAAGGTACTGTACAAGGTGTAACGAATGGCGCTGCTTATTTATGGGCTCATGAAGATGGATTTAATGCTGCTGGTAATGCTATGCCTTCTTCTATTACCTCAGGTGATTTTGATATTGCAGATGGTGAAGACTTGTTTCATTGTTCAAGAGTTATACCTGATTTTAAAAATCAAACAGGTACTGCTGATATAACTATAACTTTTTCAAACTATCCAGCAACTACTGCAGTTAGAACATTTACATCTACAGTAGGTGCAACCACTAATCAATTTTCAGTTCGTGGTCGAGGTAGACAAGCTAATTTAAAAATAGACACTAATGCAACAAATGCTAATGTACGTTTTGGAACACTAAGATTAGACATTAGGCCAGACGGGAGAAGATAATGGCAAGAATAAACGTAACAAGATTACCTTTACCAACTGATAAATACGATCGTTCTCAACAGGATATTTTAATTAGAGAACTAGAAAATATAATTAATCAATTAAACTTTACATTCCAACAAGATCTAAAAGAGGAGCTTACTGCTCGTACTTGGTTTATGTCTGGAGCATCAGGGAGCATTTAATGTCAGATACATTTAAAAACACTACAACAATCGTTACTACACAAAACCAAGATTTTGTTATTTATACTTGTCCAACAGCTGATGACTCAACAATACCACCACAGAAACCAGTACAGACATTAGTTAAGTCTATTTTATGTACGCCTATTACTACGTCTGTTGTTAGTGTAACTTTGTTTGATGCTTCGGCAAATCAAACAGTTAATATAATTAAAGATATTACAATGACTGCGGGTAACGCTGGTTTATCCGGTTATCACGATGAAGAGATTTTAAGACAACCTCTGGTTCTAGAAGACAGCGATATCTTAAAAGTACAAAGCAACCAGAATAATGCCTTACACGTAACCGTTTCTGTATTGGAAATTAAACAGTGAAAAAAGTTCAAGACGCTAAAACGCTGGGTGTGCAGTCGGTTGATGGTAAAGAAATACCATTAATACAGCCAGAAGTTTACCAGAGAATCTATTGCAAAAACTGTGGAAATGAGGTAGATTCAGAAGAACAGGCAATCGGCACCTGCTCCGAGTGTGGCCAACCATGGTCCGTTCACAAAGCCATAGACACACATATTAAAATAATTGAGATGCCTCCCATGGGATCAATCTCCGGAGAATAATTAATGGGTATTGTAAACGCACACGAACAACTTAGACAAGGGATTAGACAAGGTAAGTTTCTTGGCGGAATCATGGATAAGATTGTTCCAAACGAAATAACAAGCTTTATGAACAGCGCAGCTGATAAGCTGATGCCAAAAGAACTTGCACCTTTTGCAAGTTTCTTGGCCCCTATTTTAACTCCTATTATTGGACCTTATGCAGCACATGCTTTTGCACAACTTGGTTCTGCAAAAATGAATAATGGACAACTAGATCCGCTTGCAGCTTTAGCGGTACATGGAGCAGGAAGCACTGCAACGGCTAGAGAAATTAGAGCAAATTATGATCCAAGTTTAGGTGCTTTTGCAGAAGGCCAAGGCGGTACTTTAGGGCAACGATTATCTGGAGCAACTGGCGATTTCTTTAGTGGCGAAAAGATGTTTGGTCAGGATAATATTTTTACAGGAACAAATAGTTTAGGTGGAACTGCTAAAAGTAAGGGTAATCTTTTTTCTCGTGCATTTCAACCAACACAATCTATGTCTAAAGGAACCAGTGCATTTGGTAACAACATATTTGCTGGAAACACTTTACCAGATAATGTTATTGCTGATATCCAAAAAAATGGTTTACCTGCGGGTCTGGACGTAGGTGCTGCTTATATGGAAAGTCCAGCGGCAGCCTTAGAACAACTTGCAGACGCACGAATGGCTTCT
>CENU01036981.1_pt1 | contig 13715 bp, 13 predicted proteins | sample 361331 | NCBI WGS metagenome assembly CENU01 (sample SAMEA2619766, study PRJEB7988) | marine metagenome | isolation source: saline water (ENVO:00002010), including
TTGCGAGGTATCCAGATGCACCCCCATGGCCCACTGATGAATATAAAGTTGCCATGATGGTTATAAAAACGAGGAGGATCCAAAAATATTGAATTTCGTTCGTAAATTGAAGAGTATTTGACATCATCCGCCAGTGGCATTCATAAACCGCACAATATCTGTCCGGTTTAGATTGAATTGGTGTCTCTCGGGTTTATTCTTAATTGCTGTCTTCAATGCGCTTTTCAAAACACCCAGATTCTTAGGGTGTTTGCGGATGATGGTTTTAAGATCGGTGCTGGCGGTGTTTCCTAGGCAAGAGAGTAATTGTCCATCTGAGGTCAGCCTAACCCGGTTACAACTACTGCAGAAGTTTTGTGAAATCGGAGAGATAAAACCGATTTTTGTATTACTGTTTTTTAATGACACGTACCTAGATGGTCCTCCTGTTTGAAAATTGGTATCGGTAAGTTTGTATCTTGCTTCTAATTTTTTACGGATCACTGCACTTGATAACTCTGTGAATTTTCTTTTGTGCGATGTGATTGATCCAAGGGGCATTTCTTCGATATAGGAGATATTGAAATCTCTTTCGATGGCAAAGTCTGCAAGATCAAATATTTCATCATCATTATAGCCGGCGAGTATTACTGCGTTTATTTTTGTATTTTTAAAATTTGCAAGTCGTACAGCCTCAATTCCATCAAGTACTTGATCAAGTTCGCCCGTCCTTGATAGTTTTCGAAATTTAGGCCTTTGTAGTGTGTCTAGGCTTATATTTATTCTGGTAATTCCCGCATCTTTGAGAGGTTTTGCAAATTTCTCTAGAAGAGCGCCGTTCGTTGTAAGTGTTAATTCTTCTAGTCCTTGGAGCCCATTTAGGGAACTTATTAAGCCTAGGATCCCTGATCGGACCAATGGCTCCCCACCCGTCAAGCGTATTTTCGTTATACCGAGTTCAACGAATACTTTCGAGATATCATAAAGCTCCTTTATCGATAAGTTTTCTCTTCGGCTTAAAAAAGTCATATTTTCGGACATGCAATAAACGCAACGAAAGTTACATCGGTCGGTTACAGAGAGCCTGAGATACTCAACTCTTCGTCCGTAGTTATCAATGAGATTTGCCGATGAGGGCATTTAATTCTCCTAACCGGATCTTTCAAATCGATAGGGTAGCACATCTACGAAATCCCCATGGTTTATAGTTTCTCCGATTCTCTGTCGTACAAATACATTACCACTGCAACTAGTGGATAATACACCGCTACTCTGATTTGGTAGTAAGGAAACGGTTTCACCAAAACCATCGGTCGAGGCACGATGATATACCTCACGTTTTTCACTCGCTCTTGAGAAGTTCGCACGAGCCTTAAGTACTAGCGGCTCAATACCTGTTCGCCCCTGACATTTGAATAAGAATGGCTTAACTAGAACATGAAAAGTTACAAAAACTGATCCTGGATTTCCTGGAAGGCCAATTACAGGAGTTCCCGCTATATCTCCGAAGACTATAGGTTTCCCCGGTTTGATTAGCACTCTCCAGAAATTTATCGTGCCAAGACCAAGGATAACATCCTTGAGATAATCCTCTTCACCCACCGACATACCGCCGGTAGTAATAATTACGTCACATTCCCTTACTCCCCTGAGAAGGGTATTTCTGATTAATTTCTTATTATCCTTGATATTCCCAAGATCAAGAGGAATGGCGTGAATATCTCTCAGTAAAGCTTTAAGCATTGGAAGATTGGAGTTATAGATCGAGCCTTTATTTTGAACATCGTTGGTGTCCACTAATTCGTCACCGGTGGAAATTATGGCGACTTTGAGGGGCCTGAATACGCATACATTGGAAATCCCCATCGATGCAAGCAAGCCTATTTCTTGAGGACGTATTGATTTGCCTTTGACTAATGCTCGACATCCGACTTTTACATCTTGCCCTAAGGGACGAATGTTAGAGCCTTTTTTAGTACTTTTACATATAGCGATATCATTATTTGTCCTCACACAGTGCTCTTGCGCCACCACAGTGTCGGCATTGAGAGGTATTTCTCCTCCTGTAAATATCCTGGCTGCGCTATTTTTTATTAGCGGTTTAGGAGACATGCCCGGTGTGATACGCTGAGAAATTGGCAGGTAGAACTGCTTGTTAAATGCCTCTTTGTGAGAAAAGGCATAGCCGTCCATAGCGCTATTTCTATTGTGTGGCACATTTATAGGAGAGATTATGTCGGAGGACAAGATTCGATCTAAACTTTCTGAAACAGAAATATTATCTGTCTGTGCTACCACCTTAGCAAGGCTTTTGATTTTGTTCATTGCCTCCGTGACGGTGAGCATAATCAGCCTTTATCTCGGAGGTGAGCTATAAAATTACAAGGTTGAAATGTACTGTCCAATTGCTCTGAAATGATATGATTCCATCCGGTCGCACATGCTGCGGTAGAGCCGGGTAAAGAAAAAATGATTGTATTGTTCGCGATACCGGCGATGCTCCTAGACTGTAGCGTTGAGCTTCCAATTTCTTTAAAGGAAAACTGACGAAATAGTTCCCCGAAACCCTCAATATTCTTGTCAAAAAGAGGAGACACTGCCTCTGGAGTGCTGTCTCTTGAGGAGAATCCTGTTCCACCATTTGTTATAATAGCCTGAATGTTGGGGTTTGCAATCCAGTCTGACAGAACGGCTCTAATCTGATAAATATCATCGCGAACAATCCTTGGGCCGTGTAGATGATGACCCTGATCCGTAAGGGCCTTTGCCAAGAATGCGCCGCTACTATCTGTTTCGTGGTCCCGGGTGTCTGATACGGTGAGAACTGCGATGCATAATGGATATAATTTTGTATCAGAGGAGGTTGTCATTTTCTAGATTTTTCTCATTTATGTTATTCACAGATACTTCTTTGGATTGGCTAGTCGGATCAGAACAGATCAAACATTTTGGATCGGCTTTTTTGGTTAGCGTTATAAATCGACCGGACTTCCCATCATACCGAATCATTTCACCATGCTGGTCGAAATGTCCAAGTAAAAGTCGTAGAACCGTCGTTGCCTGAAGGGTTCCCATCATGCCCACAACTGAATTTACGACGCCTCTTTGAATACAGGAATTGCTGAGCTGATGGTGCGCAGGATTTGTGAAACAACTCAGGCAAAGTCTCCCGTGATGCCTAAAGTCAAAACCAATAAGATGTCCGTCCCATGCGGTTGCAGAGGCTGAGACGAGTGGTATCTTTTTCTCATAACAGTGAGCGTTCAGTTTGAGACGAGCATGAATGTTATCAGTGCAGTCAAGTATCACGGTGTAGAAATTTTCTAGAAGTTTTTCATCAAGTTCTTTATTAAAAATAGTGATTTTGGTATCCGTATTCATTAGGTTGAGAACTCGCTTGCCAATCACCACTTTAGATTGGCCATAATCGTCTTCTCTATAAAGCGTTTGACGCGGCAAATTAGATGTCTCGACGACATCCGAATCACATAGGGTTAACGATCCAATCCCTGCCCCGCAAAGATAACTTGCAGCGGGGCAGCCAAGCCCCCCAAGTCCAGCAATAAGAATTTTTGCGTCGCCAAAAGCTATCTGTCCTTCTTTACCGATAGAGTCAATAGTCAGGTGGCAGTTATATCGCTGTAGTTGTTTCGCACTTAGTGACATTGAACTATACGCAAGTTTTCAAGATCTGCTGGTGTGTTAACGTTATAGAAAGGATTTTGCAAACACTCGGGCCAGTCAACATAGGAAACCTTTAAGGTTTTTAATAAACCTTTGATACTGCCATCCTTTACTTCGCCGACAGAAAGGGAGACTGTTTCCGCTGATCTCTCTTTGTGCCAGAGCGAGAATGTCGGCTGACTAATTTTGTTATATCTTACGCACGAGACATCAGAATCTGTAGAAAGTAACTTCGCATACAACTTTGCAAATAGGTCATCTGGTAAAAGAGGAGCGTCACATGGTGCGACAGCGAGATATCGTAGTTCTCTCATATGATGGCTTGAAAGTGCGCTGTGAATACCGCTTAGCGGACCCATATAGCTCTGACCTATGTCATATACTAAAGGTAGTCCTCTCTTTAGGTGTCGGTCAGGCGTCGTGTTGATAACAAGTTTGCTCACTTGCGGCTTCATCCGGTTGATCACGTAATCTATGAGTGCAATACCTGAGACTAGCTTTTCAGCCTTATCCTCAGCTCCCATTCGACTGGACTTTCCCGCAGCCAATATGACGCCGCAAATTTCATTCATGAGTTAATCGCCAACGATTTGCAGCCAATTTATCTGAGACTTTTTCTCTTACCCACTCCGACTTATCTTTATATTGGACACTCTTCCAAAGTGTCGCTCTTGTCTTTATATAGTCCATGATAAATTGACCTGCGAGAAAGGCGTCTGCTCGGTGAAGGGCAGACACTCCGATGAACACGATTTGGTCTGACGGCATTAACTTGCCGACTCGGTGGATTACCGTGACACATTTAATAGTCCAGCGTTCAAAGGATTCATCTACGGTTTGGCTGATGAGTTTTTCTGTCATTCCTGAATAATGTTGGATGGACAGGTGTTTTAGTTTAGAATCCTCCTGAAGGTCTCGCACTAGCCCAACAAATGTGATGACTGCGCCTGCACCGCTGCTACTTCGTCGCAACAATCCATACTCTTCACTAAGGCAAAAATCTTGAGACTGTAAAACAATTTTCCTCAAGATATTATCCTCCTGTTACTGGAGGCAAAAAAGCAACTTCGTCTCCAGCCACAAGGGGCTCATCCCACGGAACAATAACCTTATTGACTGCTAGTAGTATGGACGGAGAGTGCAGCTCAGACGCAAGCTTTGGGAAATTTATCGCCAACTTAGTACGAATCTGGGTTGGAGTATTGGCATCCAAAAGTGGAGGTGCTCCCTCCGATAAATCTGATAGGTACCCAAAAAATTTTAACTTAACTTCGCACATCATTGACTGTCTCAGAGTTTATCTTTGCTCCACCCGTCTTTTTTACCAATCTAGTACAGGAGATCTCAATTCCCTTGTCAATCGATTTACACATATCATAAATAGTAAGAGCAGCAATCGACGCAGCGGTGAGTGCTTCCATTTCAACGCCGGTTTGTGCGATTGTCTTGCAGAACGCTGTTATCTCTATACTGTCTTTGTTCATACTAAATGAAATTGAAACTTTTGAAATAGGAAGCAGGTGGCAGAGCGGTATTAGTTCACTGCACTTTTTTGCCGCTTGAATACCCGCGATCCGTGCGACACTGATGACATCACCTTTTTTTAAAGTTGATTCCTTAATTGCCCTCAAAGTGTCGGGTTTTAGCGTCACTGTGGAAATTGCTGTAGCAGTCCTTCGAGACTGTGGTTTGCCGGAGACGTCAACCATCTCAGCTTCGCCATCATTATTGATATGGGTTAATTTCCGCATTAAATTGACGTTATTTTCCATTACAATTTTTAACTTGCGTACCGGGTTGGGTCGACCTGTATATTGACAGGAACAGACTTGAACGCGGGGGTCTTACTCCTTACATCTCTATCGAGACCGGTCAGTATGTTTGCCTCTGGGTAATATGCCATCAAGTCGCCGTCAGGTAAATCGAACGGGTACACTTTGACTGCATCCATTTTTCCATGAGCTGAGATGATGTTCACTAACTGCCCCTCTTTAATTCCCAGCAGACTAATCTGACGCGTATTCATCATCACAGACCATCTTTGATCGATACCACGGTAACTATCTTGCTCCTCATAAATTATCGAGTTGAACTGCCCCTCGCTCCTGACACTCATCAGCCGATAGGGAAATATTTTATCATTGTCTGTTGAGGACATAGGACTTGTTATAAATCGTGCCTTTCCACTTGGCCTTAAAAAGGTCGGAGTATGAATTAGGCGTCGGCTAATATGAAATTCTGTTTTGGCGACATCAATACTCTTTAGTTTTTCCATACCTGGGACAATGGCTGCGATCGCCTCGCGAATATTTTTATGTTTTTCAAATACCTTAAAATCAAATTTTCTTTCAATGTTACCATCTTTGGCTCGCTGATCTAAAAGTAAATCTGCAAAGTTTGTCAAGATATCGACCTCTGACCGTACGTTATCTAATCGATATATTCCACCGTCGCTCATTCTTACATAATTAAACATTGACTCTTGAGTTGTTGCTTGTCGCTCTTCATCTCTGGCTGCTACTGGCAGTATGATTGCTTCGCTATTATCAAGCCCTGAAATGTGGCCCCTATTCAATGTTGTCGTTAAGAATACTTTAAGTGGTATTTTGTCGAAGGCTTCTCGTGTCCAAGATTCACCAGGCGTCGCCTGATATAAGTTTCCACCCATTATGAGTGCAGCATCAATATTTCCGTGAGCAGCAGCCTCAATACATGCAAGTGTGTCCAAGCCTGGAGAATCCTCGGAGGATGGGAGGTCAATGCCGAGATGGTTCTCTATGTTCTGGATGATGCTCTTTGCTAAAACTGGTTTGACACCGATCGTACCGATACCCTGAACATTACTATGTCCGCGGAGTGGGAGAAGACCAGAATAACGTTTTGCAATCATCCCTCGTAGCAAGGCTATATTGGAGATATACTCAACATTCTCCACTCCATGTTTGTGATGAGTAACGCCCATTCCCCATGCAAAAACTGTATTTTCCGATTCACCATAAACCATACCGATGGATTTAATAATGTCTCTGGTTAAACCTGTTATTTTCTCAATATCTGTCCAGGGCGTATTCTCTATATCACTTAAAAATTCTATATAGCCCTCGGTGTGACTGTTAATAAATTCGTCTGCTTCTTTTCCGCGCTCGATGACATCCTTAGCGATTCCTTTGAGTAATGCAATATCGCTCCCAATCTTGGGCTGGACATAATGTGAGGCAATTTCATCGCCACCAATAATAAGTGACTTAGGGCTTTTCGGGAGCGCAAAGCGCACTAGACCAGGTTCTTTTGCAGGGTTAATTATTATTACCCGTCCTCCACGAGCTCTACAAGCTTGCAGTTTATGTATGAATCGAGGGTGGTTTGAAGCGGGATTTGCGCCAATTACAAAAATACAGTCACATCCGTCTAAGTCAGAGAGTTCGACGGTTGCTGTTCCTACGCCTATTGTTCCCGCGAGGCCAACACCTGTAGCCTGATGGCAGTAGTATGAGCAGTTATTGACATTATTTGTGCCATATATCCTAGCTAAAAGCTGAAGAACGAAACCTGCTTCATTTGATGAGCGACCTGAGGCGTAAAAGAAACTTCTCTCGGGGAGAGTTTTTGCGAAATGGTATGCAGCAGTTTTAATAGCCCATGCCCAGTCGACTGGGGTAAATTTTTGAGAGTCTTTGGCTTTGAATAACGGCGTGTTTAAACGTCCTAAATGCTCAAGCTGGTGTGCCGTAAGCTCACCTATTTCCGTAAGGGAATGTTCAAAAACTTCTGAAGGGATTGGTTGTTGCGCATCGGTGGACTGAGCCTGAACACTTTTGTTGCACACGGCTGGAAAATCACCCTGCTCATTAGTCATTCCTCCTTTTTGGCCGCCCATCCCTAACCCGCAAGCTTTACAGGTGTTTTTTGATGTCAGTGCTTTCGCAGATTGTCTTAGACCGATTCGGCCAGCTGTTCGGAGCGTATATAGGATTTTTTTTGCCCCACCTCCAATTTTTGGTTTTGCCGATTTTTTCATATTATTTTTTTCGTAAGCGTGACTTCAGAAGAGTTATTAGTAATAAAGGCAACAATTATTGAGCTGCACTTCACTAATGTGTTCAAAATACCGCGACTAGTTTGCACCATAGTGAAGGTCCTTTCAAATATTGAAAAAATACGTTTAATTAATCTAAAATTTTGCTTTTTTTGCGAACTTTCTCAAAAGCAACTACGTAATTGATAATTATAGAAGTTTCTTACGGTTTTGTCTTTTTTGAGCTTCTAATTTAAGGCAGTTATTTGTCTGAAAAAAAATAGTTGTCGCGGAGTGATTTCGTAGTTACACTTCGCGAAAATGCACGATATGAGGGCGTAAATATGAAGACAGCGTTTAATGGAGCGGCATTCGCGCCACGTAAGAATATTTCTGAACCGAAATGGTGGACCGGAATCCCAGCCATAGACCCGACAATGTTTGTTATCGATGCATTGGAGTTCAGGGATGGCATCAGTCCTCTAACTCCAAGTTACGCACTTGAAAGAAGGATGAGCGAGGTGTTTGATCGAGTTGGTTTGGTTCATATTGTGAATACCGGGCTCAGTGATCTTGAGTCGATGCGGTTGATAGCCACTCAAGTATTGAAGACTACGAGGAAGTACGAAGGTGGAGCCAATCCTAGGAAGAGTCTACAAAAAAATGTTTATGAGGTCGGAGCCCCCCTCGACGCTTGGTTACACTACCATCACGAGATGGCTTATATTGGGTCCAGTACAAAGATGCTCGGTTTTTTAGCATACAAAGTGCCCAGCGAGGGAGGAGAGACGTTTGTATCAGATAATGTACAAGTCACTGATGATCTTTTGTCGACACCTTTCGGGCAGAAACTGAAAGAGAAGGGGCTTTGTTACCATCGAAACCTCACTGACCGGGAACAGTTTAAGGATCAACTGGAAATCGGCGTTTATAATCATTGGCAACAGTCCATGCTGACTAAGAACCCAGATGAGGCTATTGCTGAAGCCAGAAAGCGTGGCTTGCAGGCTGAATGGGGAGAAAATGGTCTCTTGAAGACTCGATATTATATTTCTGCATTTGAATATTTTCCACAGATGGATAGGAATCTACTTTATAGCAGCATGGCTGATGACAGCACGTGGTTTGATACGTGGCCGATGGTACAGCACCTTGCGCCGGATGAGAGACCCCTGAAGCTTACTTATGGGGATGATAGTGAGATGACGGAGTTGGAGAAGCAGCAATTCCTAGATGTTTATGATCGTTATGGAATACCAATCAGATGGAATGTAGGGGATGTCGCGCTGATATGCAATTACCGTTTTGCGCACGGGCGCCCTGCAGTGCATCTCAAGGATGGTGAACATCGTGAACTGGGCGTCTTGATTGGTGATGCTTTTAACCGCCTCGAGGCGCGTAGTGAGAAGTGGTAGGGCACTCCGCAAAATAGGCAGTTGATTTTCCTTTGAGTAAAAACCTTTGCCGAAAAGAGTTCCCACGTCAGGTTTTAGAGGAATTCATTCAGGTGTTGGGACGCAGCAATGTGCTGCTTGGGCGGGACATAACGTTCAAGCACAATTCGGATTGGAGTCTTGCTCCCTCTCTGGCGCCGGCCGCGCTATTGCGGCCAGATTCAACGGAAAAGCTCTCAAAAGTTGTGTCGATATGTAATTCGCATAGGCAGCCTATTGTAGTGCAGGGTGGAATGACTGGCCTAGCTGGTGGCGCGACTCCTCAGAGTCAAGAGGTCGCCATCTCCCTTGAATTGATGAGTGGTGTTGAAGAGCTCGACCCTGTGGCGATGACCCTCTCTGCGCTCGCCGGGACGCAACTCCAGGTTCTTCAAGAGGCTGCGCTACAACATAGGCTAGTGCTTCCCCTAGACTTAGCGGCACGTGGTTCTTGCTCCATAGGCGGTAACCTTTCGACCAATGCGGGTGGTACAGAGGTTCTGCGTTACGGAATGGCCCGCTCGCTTGTGCTCGGCCTAGAGGCTGTTCTCGCAGATGGCACGATCGTTAACTCAATGAACAAATTGGTTAAAAATAATTCGGGATATGACGTAAAGCAACTCTTTATTGGGTCCGAGGGAACTTTAGGGATCATAAGTCGTGTGGTGTTGCAACTCCAACCTCAATTTTTAGCAACGCATACCGCCCTATGTGCCCTTAATGATTACCACTCAGTTATAGAAGTCCTAAACGCCCTTAAACGTGGGCTCGGAGGAGGGCTAACCGGTTTTGAAGTTATGTGGGCGAATTACTATCGACGTGCTTTGCAAGCACTTCCGTTGATAACAGATCCTTTCAGGCAACAATATCCATTTTATCTCTTAGTGGAATATAAAGATAATCGTGCTGAAGAGTCAGCAGAGTGGTTTGAAAGTCAACTTTACCACCAAATTGAATCGGGTTTCCTTGTGGATGCACTCGTTGCCAAATCACGGCAAGATGCTCAGATGTTCTGGCGTATTCGAGATGGTATTGGTGAGTTATTAAAATTTAAAGGCATCGTCTCAAATCAGGATATTAGTCTCCCCATACATCTGATTGAAGACTTCTCAAAAGCATTGTTAAAAGAACTCACTGAAAATTATGAGGGTATCGACGCTCTTTTTTTCGGGCATATTGCAGACAATAACCTCCATGCTATTGTGTACGCAGATCGAGAGGACGATGCTGGAGACATTGAAAGAGATATTATGGAGCTCATTGGTGAATTCGGCGGTGCAATCACGGCAGAACATGGGGTGGGAGTGCTCAAAAAGGATTATTTAATGTTATCTCGAAATGACGCCGAGATTGCACTTATGAGAACCCTGAAGCAGGCGATGGATCCCGAGAATATTCTGAATAGAGGTAGGGTTATCTAGGCAACTCCAAGCGCCGAAGAGGCTGAATCTGTCTTTGAAAATGCAGTTAATAGTGCTTGTAGCGCTGCGGCGCTTGAGTCGCTGGAGGTGGCGGTTGCGAAGGAAGATTCACTACCAACTTTTACTTTAATCGAGCTTTGCGCTTCGGCATCACTTCCAGACCCAGTTGCGTGTTGATCAAACTGCAAGATCTGTATATCACATCCGAATCGCTCGTTCAGTGCACCACAAAGAGCCTCAAGTACTCCGACGCCCCGACCCTTTAAGCTCTTGTTACCAACCGAGAATTGGGCCTCTACCTGTTGCTGGTCATGCTGCAGGTGGTAATGTTGTAAGTGCCAATGATCGTCAACCTTTACAAAGTAGTTTTCATATAGCGCTTTAATCTCTTCTGAGGGAATTTCCTGACCGGTCTTCTCAACCTGAGTCTGAACAACTTTACTGAGCTGAATCTGCATCCACTTCGGCAGCTCGATACCATAATCGCGTTCAAGAACAAGAGCAACACCGCCCTTACCACTTTGGCTATTAATCCGGACTACCGCTTCGTAACGTCTGCCAATATCCCTTGGATCAATCGGCAGATATGCTACGTTCCAGAATGATTGATTGTGTTCTTTATGATAGTGAATAGATTTTCGAATCGCGTCCTGATGACTGCCTGAGAAAGCAGTATAAACAAGCTCGCCTGCCCAAGGGTGGCGTGGGGCTATGGCTATATTGGTACAGTCTTCAATCACATCGATAATTTCAACGATATTTGAAAGATCTAGCTGAGGATCTATGCCTTGCGAGTAAAGATTCATTGCCATGGTAACTATATCCATATTACCAGTACGCTCACCATTGCCGAGAAGGGTCCCCTCTATGCGATCTGCGCCCGCTAATATTCCTAATTCAGCAGCTGCCACACCGCATCCACGGTCATTATGGGTGTGAAGGCTAATTATAACGTGCTTTCGCCTCATTAAATGTCGACAAAAATATTCTATCTGGTCGGCAAATACATTGGGCATGGACATTTCAACTGTCGCAGGAAGGTTTAGGGTGACTTTTTGCCCGGCCTCTGGTCTCCACTCATCAAGTACGGCATTACAAACATCAATTGCATGAGAACTATCTGTCCCAGTGAAGCTTTCGGGTGAATATTGAAAGATCCAGTCAGTTTTGGGTTGGCGCATCGCGCATTCTTTTACCCACTTGGCGCCTTGAGCCGCAATATTGATAATACCCTCAGGCGGTAGCGTAAAGACCTGATTACGTTGGACAGTTGATGTTGAATTATAGACATGAACGATAGCCCGATCGACACCGTTCAAAGCTTTATATGTCCGCTCGATCAGTTCCTTTCTAGCCTGAGTGAGAACTTGAATGGTCACATCAAAAGGGATTCGTTCCTCGTCAATTAGTTTTCGTACAAAGTCGTAGTCTGGTTGCGATGCGGAGGGAAAGCCGACCTCAATTTCTTTGAATCCAATCTTTACAAGGAGGTCAAACATATTCATTTTTTGCTCTACGCCCATGGGATTGATGAGGGCTTGATTGCCATCGCGGAGGTCGACACTACACCAGGCGGGAGCTTTACGAATTTGCTGATCCGGCCATGACCGATCTGGAAGTACAATTGGCGTAAACGGAATATATTTTGTGTGATCAAACATAACTACTTCCCTTTTTTAGCATCTCGCTATTATTGCGTTGGAATTAGAGTTGTTCATTGTCTACTAGTATAAAATAAGTTTAACGCAATTATACATTAAATATTGCATGTAAAACGGTAATCGAGCAATATAATTGCGTTAAAATGATAGATATTAAATTTTATGGAAAACGTAGGTATGAGCAACTTTCATCTTGATCGTTATGATCTAAATATATTAAGGGAATTACAGAAGGATGGCAGTCAATCGAATCAAGAGTTAGCCGAAAAAGTTGGTTTAACACCAGCTCCATGTTCTCGACGCGTGAAAAGTCTGCGGGAAAATGGCGTTATTCGAGATTGGGTTGTACGTCTAAATGAGCGGAATATAAGTTTACATCTGACAGCTATATTGCATATTAGAATGGACCAGCACACACAGGAGAGGTTCGATAATTTTGAACGCATCGTTTCCCAGTATGATGAGGTCCTAGAATGTTATCTAATTACAGGTCATGACGCTGATTACCAACTGAAAGTGGTTGTACCAAATATGGACTGTTACCGCGACTTTCTCCTTGAAAAAATAACTCGCATCACAGGTGTGAGTGGCGTGACCTCCTCCTTTATTATGCGGAAGGCTCTAGATAGGACAGCGTTCCCACTGAGCCTGTTGGGTTAAGTTCAACTAAAGCACGTAAGCCATGCAGATTAAAACTCTAACTTGATCTTGGCGAATATAGTTCTTCCAAACACATCGTAAAGTAACGGGTATGTGTTGGTAGACCCAACTTCATTGTTGAGCTGGATATTACTTCCAATTATTGGTGCCTGCTCATCCAGTAGATTTTTAACTCCAACTACGAATTGAATTCCTGTGAAGGTGTCATAGATCGACGAAGCATCGAGTGTGGAATACCCACCTGTTGATTCGGTCATATAGTCAGTATCGTCGTCTCCGTCTTCGAGAGCTGAGAGATATTTCCAAACAACCTGATGTGTCCATGCATCATAAGACCAGTCTACCGACATTCTGTGCTTGAATTCTGGAATGGGTGTGTTCAATCCACAGTCATCATTAAAGGTTCCAAGACAGCTCGATTCCTCCGCGCTGAGAATCCGGCTATCTATTGAGCGTTCTCGCAGCTTGGTGCCCACATAAACAACGTTTGCGATTCCGTCAAAGAGATCGAATTGGTAATTCAGATTGATATCAAAACCAGATAATTTATGCGTTCCGATATTATCATAACCCGTAAACACCTCTATGAGTCGCCCAGAGGAGTCTCGCTTGAGATTTTTACAGGCGAAAGCTATCCTACCGACGTCATTGAGCGGGTTATAGCATTCCCCCACAAAGCCTTCAGTACCGGGCATCCTATACCTGTATGGGTTAAAGTCTATAAAGTTTTCAATTTCAATATTGAAATAATCGACGCTGACCGAAAGGCCTTCAATATCATATGGAGTCCAGACAAAACCAGTAGAAAAAGTGCCAGCAGTTTCTTCAGCTAAATCAGGATTTCCGCCAAAGTTTCTGTCTA
>CENU01042365.1_pt1 | contig 13698 bp, 10 predicted proteins | sample 361331 | NCBI WGS metagenome assembly CENU01 (sample SAMEA2619766, study PRJEB7988) | marine metagenome | isolation source: saline water (ENVO:00002010), including
ATCCAGCCTGTTCTTGTGCCGCCGGGCCCCCGGCACCCGCACCCCCTCAAGCGAGGTCAGCTTGTCCATGAACGCCTCGACATGCGCCTCCCATCCCGGGCCGGCGATCAGCTCAGGTGACATGGCAATCACCATCTCGCCACCCCGCGGCGGGCCACCATCGCCATTGTCATGTTCTTTGGCTTCATAGCTGAAGCGTTCACCGGTCAGGCCCGCGGCCAGAAGCTCAACCATCAGCGCGATGGCTGATCCCTTGTACCCGCCAAAGGGAAGCAGCACGCCGGCGGCAATCTTCGCCGGATCGGTTGTCGCATGGCCATCGGCATCGAGACCGGTGCCGAGCGGCACCTCGCGTCCGTCACGGGCGGCGATCTGGATGTCGCCCATCGCCATCGCCGCCGTAGCCATGTCATAGCAGACCGGGCCATGTCCCGGGCGCGGCCAGGCAAAGGAAATCGGATTGGTGCCAAACAGCTTTGTCGAGGATCCGACCGGCGCCACCATCGGCATGTAGGCGGTGCAGGCAATGCCAACCAGCCCACGATCAGCCAGATATTCGGTCTCTGGCCAGAGGGCGGCAAAATGATGGATGCCGGTCAGCGACAGGGCCGCGATGCCGATCTCCTGCGCCGCCTCGGCCAGCACCGGCAACGCCGTGGCCTGTGCCAGCGGGGCGAAACATCCATGTCCCTCGCAGGTGATCACCGCCGGGGTCTTTTTCGTCACCGTCGGGCTGGCGGTTCCGTCGACCTTGCCGCTCTTCAGCGCCTTCACATACCCCGGAATGCGAAACAGCCCGTGCGAATGTGACCCGTCACGTTCAGCCCGCATCACAATGTCGGCAAGCGCGCCAGCATTTGCCGCATCGCATCCGTTCGCGGTCATCGCGTCATGCGCCAACGCATGGATTTCGTCGAGTGTCAGGTCTGTGGTGCTCATGGCCGCTCCCATCAATGCCGGTAATCCGGCTCTTCCTCATCCAGAATGTTCCGCAGTGCGGCAAGGTGCTTTTGCGGTGCGTCCCCATAGACCTCCCACTGGTGCGCTGTCTTTTCGGCAACGTCGTCATCAAGCACCGACAGTTCCAGTCCGCTGGCAAGCGCCGTCAAATAGGTGCGGCAGCCGCGCTCGTAATGATAGGCAAGGTCAAAGGCCACCGCCGGGCTGTCACCAACCGTCATGAAACCGTGATTGCCCATCATCATCATCATCTTGTTGCCAAGAAGGGTGGACAGCCGCTCCGCCTCGTCGCCAAGACCCATTCCGTCGAACCCGTCATCGATCGCCACCCGGTTGTGAAAACGTGCGGTGGTCTGGTCGACCGCCGGAAGCACCGGGTTTTTCACCGCGCTCAGCGCCGTTGCGTAATGCGAATGAAGATGGATGATGCAGCGCGCCTGCGGGTTGTTCCGGTGCATCGCGCCATGGATGGCCCAGGCTGTGGCGTCGATATGCGGCTTGATCTCGTCATCGAGATGCCGCGCATCGACAAGCAGCATGTCGCTGGCCTTCAGCCTCGAGAAATGGATGCCGAACGGGTTCATCAGGAACTGTTGCCCGTCATCCGACACCGCGTAGGAGAAATGGTTGGAGATCCCCTCATGCATGCCCTCGCGGACCGTCCAGCGGAAGATTGCGGCAAGATCGCTGCGCGCCTCGTCAATATCAACAGTGACCGTGGTCATGATCATCTCCTGTTCATCCCGTCTGCCGACAGGGTGCCGTACCGGGCGGCAAGAAGGCAATGTAAAAAGCATCCTTTGCAGGATGCTGGCGGCACGGCAGACGCTTTCGGTGTTTTAGCGGTTGCGCCAGAACCGGTGGCGGGGTGAAATACCGCCTTCACCCTTAGCATCTCGATAGTGACACGCCTTGCCTCGCACACCGAAACCTCATGCCGACGCACCAGATTCGCAAGCTGCCGCAAGCGGCCTGCGGCTGTTCCAGACGATGGCCGGGGCAGCGCAGGGCGGGGCCGAACTGTTCTTCGAACGTCTGGCAGCCTCGTTTGCGGCAGCTGGCGTGACACAGACCGTGATGATCAAGCCTGATCCGGGACGCATGAACCGGCTTGCCGCCGCCGGGGTGCCGGCACAGGGCTGCGCCTTCTCCCCGCTGATGGCCGTGCTCCACAAACGCCAGCTTGCCACCGCCATACGCAAAAGCCGCGCCACTGTCATTCTCAGCTGGATGAACCGGGCAACCGGCATGACACCGCGAACAGGCATTCCCCATGTCGCCAGACTTGGCGGGTTCTATAATCTGAAATATTACCGGCACTGCGACTGGCTGGTGGCGAACACCCGCGGAATCGCCGACTATCTGGTGCGCGAAGGGGTGCCCGCGGACCGCGTCCACCATCAGATCAATTTTGTCCCCGACGGCATTGATGGCGCTATCTTCGACGGATCCCGGCATGACGGACCGGTGATCGCGGCGTTGGGGCGGCTTCACCCGAACAAGGCCTTCGATACGCTGATCCGGGCCTTTGCCGGGCTGGATGACGGCACCCTCTGGCTGGCTGGAGACGGACCGGACCGGCAGGCGCTTGCCGCGCTGGCTGCCGAGCTTGGCGTCGCCGAGCGGGTCAGGTTCCTTGGATGGCAGGAGGATCCGCAGGCGGTGATTCGCGGTGCCGACCTGTTTGTCTGCCCGTCACGGCATGAACCTTTTGGCAATGTCATTGCCGAGGCGATGGCCTGCGGCAAACCGGTGATCTCGACAAGCAGCCATGGGGGCACGGAACTGATCGAGGATGGCGTGAACGGTGTGCTGGTGCCGGTCGATGATGCCGGTGCAATGGCCGACGCGATGCGTCAGATCACCGGTGACAAGGCCCTTGCCGGACGGCTCGCCGCTGCCGGACGGTCCCACTGGCAGAAGACGCTGTCGCCGGCACAGGTGACCGCGGACTGGATCGCATTTCTGGCGAAGGTGGCAGGCTGATGTGCGGTATCGGCGGCTATTTCCTGCGGCCCGGCGGCACCGCTCCGGCGGACGTTCTCGACCGCATGCAGGCGGCACTGGCACATCGCGGACCGGATGGCAGCGGACGTTACACTGACGCGGTGACCGGACTGGTCCATACCCGCCTGTCGATTGTTGATCTGGCGAAGGGCGCCCAGCCCTTCATTGCCTCGAACGAGGACGGCGGAAAGGTCCTCATCGCCAATGGCGAGATCTACAATCACAGCGCGCTGCGCGAGAGTCATTGCCAGGGCTACGGCTTCACCTCGGGATCCGATTGCGAAACGATGCTTGCGCTGTGGGCGCGCCATGGCAATCAGGCATTGCTGCGCCTTCGCGGCATGTATGCCGCCGCGCTCTACGACCCGGAAGGTGGCGAGGCGGTGCTGATTCGCGACCCGTTCGGGATCAAGCCTCTGTACATATGCGAGACCGGGGATGGCATTTTCTTCGCCTCGGAACAGGGCGCACTTCGGGCTGCCGGCATCGGCAAGGCGCGCCCGGACGCGCTCCACGCCGGCTGCATCATCGACCGGCAATTCGCGCCGGATGACCTGCCGGCCTTTGCCGACATCCGCCGCCTCGCCCCGGGCGAGATGCTGTCCATCCGCGAAGGGCGTATTGTCGAGAGCCGCCGCGACACACCTCTCGATACGGCAACCCGCCTCACAGACGGCACTCCCGAGACCTTCCAGCAACAGCTTCAGGACAGCGTCGAGGCGCATCTGATGGCGGATGTGCCGCTGGGACTGTTCTTTTCCGGCGGTGTCGATTCCAGCGCGATTCTCGCGGCAATGTCCGACCTGCGGCACCGCGACGGATCCGCCGCGCCACTCCTGACCTATACAGTTCGGTTTGACCGCGGCGGCGATGACGAAACCGCCACAGCACGGGAGATCGCCACCGGTGAAGGCGCCGAATTTGTCGATGTTCCCTATGGCAAGACGGATTTTCTGGCGGATGCCGGGCTGGCGGCGCTGGCCTGCGATGATGCGGCGGCCGATTACGCCATCCTGCCAACCTTGCATCTGGCGCAGCGCGCTGTCCGCGATGTAAAGGTGGCCCTGTCAGGCGAGGGCGGTGACGAGTTTTTTGCCGGCTATGGCCGCTATCGCGCCGGGCTTCGCGCCGTCGGGGCAAAATTCCCGACACGCCCCGGGGCAGCGCTTCGCAGCGGCGTGCTTCGCGGTGATGTGGCCAGCCGGCTGATGGCGCGCTACAGCTCTGACGCGGCACGGATGCCGGGGCTTATGACAAGGCTGACGGACCGCGATGCCGCACTCGCCTCCTTGCAGCGCCATGACATAGATGACTGGCTTCCGAACGACCTTCTGATCAAGCTCGACAGATGCCTGATGCGGCATGGGCTGGAGGGCCGCACCCCCTTTGTCGACAGGATGATGTCTGCCTACGGGTTCCGGTTGCCGCATGATGCGAAGATCGGACCTGGCGGGGGCAAATATATCGTCAAGACATGGCTGGAATCGCGCCTTCCGGCAAGCCGCCCCTTTGCCCGCAAGCGCGGCTTTACTGTGCCTGTCGGAGACTGGATCGCCGAAGAGGCAGCACAGCTGGCGCCGCTGGTGGCGGCACAGCCCGGGATCGAAGCGGTGATGAAGCCCGAGGATGCGCGCGCTGTGATCGCCGGGGCACAGGGCCGCGGCGGGCTACTCGCCTGGCGGGTGCTGTTCTATGCGCTGTGGCACCAGGTCCATATGGGCGGTGTTGATCCGCACCAGCCCCTTGCCGACATTCTGGCAACGCGTGGATAGGCGCTAGGCTTCCGCGCTCTCCACAGGCAGCGCCGTGGTGAACTTGATCTCCTCCATCGCGAAGGACGAGGACACATCGGTCAGCTGCACCTTGCCGATGAGGTTGCGGTAGAAGGCGTCATAGGCGGCCATATCAGCCACCACCACACGCAGCAGATAATCAACCTCGCCACTCATCCGGTAGAACTCCACCACCTCGGGCATGTCAGAGATCATCGTCGCGAAATTCTGCAGCCAGTCGGCATTGTGCTGATCGGTGCGGACTGCGACGAAGACCGACATGCCGACACCGATTTTCTGCGAATCGAGAAGCGCCACCCGCTTGCGGATGACACCCGTCTCCTCAAGCCGCTGGATGCGACGCCAGCAGGGTGTCACCGACAGCCCGACCTTGCGCGCCACCTCGGCAACCGGTTGCGCGGCATTGTGCTGAAGAAGGGCGAGGATCTTTCGATCAGTTGCATCCATTACGGCCATGCCGGACGTCCTTGCTGTGATAGTCAGGTTTGTGAGGCTTTGAATCACCACAGGCTTCACAAATTCATTCCTGCACCAGACATATTCGGCAAAATATTTCTTTGCAACTCTGAAATGGCCAAGCCTTTTGGGATTTTTTGCCAGATTCCCAACGTGAAGAAGCATGGCTTGATTTTGCCGGGGGCTGGCGGCAAGGTCGCCGGCATGACAGAGGATCTGATTTCACAGCCGCAGCCCCGGCTTCTCGCCGCCGCCGACTGGGGTGATTATGAGCTGATCGACAGTGGCGACGGACAGAAGCTGGAGCGCTTTGGCCGGTACCGGTTCGTTCGACCGGAGCCGCAGGCCATGTGGGCACCACGCCAACCGGCAGAAAGCTGGCAGGCGGACGGACGCTTTGTTCCCGGCCAGGGGCGCGAGGATGACGAGGAAGGAGGCGGCTGGACGCTGTCGCCTGATCTTCCCGACAGCTGGCAGGTCGGCTATGACGGGCTGCGGTTTCTGGCGCGCCCGACACCATTTCGTCATCTGGGGTTCTTTCCCGAACAGGCCCCGCACTGGCGCTGGTGCGCGGCGCAGATTGACCGGTTTGCCGCAACGCACGGACGGCCACCGCGGATCCTGAATCTGTTTGCCTATTCCGGCATTGCCAGCCTTCACGCCGCCCAGGCTGGCGCCGAGGTCACCCATGTCGATGCCAGCAGGAAGGCCATCGCGCAGGCGTTCGAAAACCGCGATACCGCCGGCATGGAGGACGCTCCGATCCGGTTCATTACCGAGGATGCAAGCCGATTTGTCGAGCGCGAGATCAGGCGCGGGCGAAGCTATGACGGCATCATCCTCGATCCGCCGAAATACGGGCGTGGCCCAAAGGGCGAACGCTGGCGGATCGAGAGCGATCTGGTGCCGCTTCTTCAGGGATGCCGGCAGATTCTCTCCGAAAACCCGCGTTTCCTGCTGTTGACCATCTATGCCATCCGCGCCTCGTCACAGGCTGCGCATTACGCGTTGTCGGGTATCATGGAGGGTGCCGGCGGTGCCGTTTCGTCAGGCGAGCTTGTCAGCGTCGAATCGCAGCCCGACCCGCGGGTGATCAGTCAGGCAAATTTTGCCCGCTGGACGGCCGAAGGGGCATAGGCCGGCACACAAGACCAGCGCACAGCAACGGCTCAGCCATCTTCCGGCGGATTCGCCTGGCGAAGCGCCTCATAGAGGGTGATCCCTGTCACCACCGCCAGATTCAGCGAATCCGAACGGCCCAGCATCGGCATCCGCACCAGCTGTGTGCAAGCCTGCATCAGCGCGTCGGTCAATCCAGCCTGCTCATTCCCCATCAGCAGGATCAGGGGGCTGCCATAATCGGCGCTGCGGTAATCACGGCTTGCCGGCAACGCCGTGCCAATGACCTGCCCGGGCCAGCCCGCTGCCAGTGTCAGGAACTCCGGCTCCGACATCGCCGCCAGCTCGACATTGAACACCGCCCCCATCGAGGCCCGCACCGCCTCGACAGAGTAGGGGTCTGTGCAGTCGCCAATCAGGATCACCCCGCGCGCGCCGGTGGCATCTGCGGTGCGCATGATGGTGCCAAGATTGCCAGGATCGCGCACCCGGTCGAGCGCAATCCAGCATCGTTCGGGGTCAGGGGTAATGGCATCAGCATCCCGCCAGCGTTGCTCGAAAGCACCGAGCACCATCTGCGGATTGTCTTTCCCACTGATTCGCGACAGCAGCGATTCGGTCATCGGCAGCGCCCGCCCACCATCACGGGCCAGCGCCTCGAGAAGCGGGCGTACCATGCGGTCCTGCCCCCGCCCGTCGAGAAAGGCAAGGCGATGAAGTCGCCAGCCAAGCGCCACCGCCTCGGTGCAGATTCGCATGCCTTCGGCAAGAAACAGGCCGGTCTGGCGGCGAAATTTGCGCTCATGAAGCGACCGGAGGCGTTTGACCTCGGCATTTCCGGCGCTGGTGATCGGGTCTGGAAGCGGTATGCTCATGAGCCCTGTCCTAGCAAAAAGCCGCACAAGGCCCAAATTTTTTGTTTCATTTGCGACTTTTTCCATCGTACAAATCCAGAGGAACGGAGAACGGCCACCATGCCATTCGCGCCGGCGCTGGCCGGTGGACGGGGAACAAACGATATGAGCGTGCAGACCATCAAGTCATTGCTTCAGCATGACGACAGCGCGTCACCGCAGCGAATCGGTTTCCTGCTTCTCAATGATTTCTCGATGCTGGCCTTTGCCTCGGCCATCGAGCCGTTGCGCTCGGCGAACCGGCAGAGCAACCGGAACTTCTACGAATGGGTGATTGCCAGCCCGACAGGCGAGCCGGCTGTCGCCAGCAACGGCGTCGAGGTGGCGTCGCATGGCGACACATCGGTTCTGCAGGAATGCCGCATGGTCTTTGTCTGCGCCGGCGTCAATGTTCGCAAGAACACCGATCGCAATGTCCTCAACCTCGTGCGGCGGCTTGACCGCAACGGCGCGGTGATCGGCGCGATCTGTACCGGCACCTATGTGATGGCGGCGGCCGGGCTTCTTGATGGCCGGCGGTGCACAATCCACTGGGAGAATATTGACGGCCTGGCCGAGGAATTCCCCGAGCTCGACATCACCAATGACCTGTTCGAGGTCGATGGCACCCGCGTCACCTGTTCCGGGGGCACCGCCTCGCTGGACATGATGCTGAACCTGATTGCGCAGTCGCATGGCAGTGCGCTCGCCGCCGAAGTCTCAGACCAGTTCATCCATGACCGCATCCGCGAGCCTACCGACCGCCAGCGGATGGAGCTTCGCTCACGCCTTGGCGTCAGCCACCCCAAGCTTCTGGCGGTGGTGAAGACGATGGAGGACAATCTGGAAGAGCCGCTGGCACAGACCGACATTGCGCGGATGACGAACCTCTCGACACGCCAGCTGGAACGGCTGTTCCGCAAATATCTGAACACCACGCCAACCCGCTATTACCTCAATCTGCGGCTGGCGCGGGCCCGGCACCTTCTGCGCCAGACCTCGATGTCGATCCTGTCGGTGGCGCTTGCCTGCGGATTTGTCTCGGCCTCGCATTTCTCGAAATGCTACCGCGAATGCTATGGCCGCACGCCCCGCGCGGAGCGGGCCCCGGGCTAGACGCCCCCGCCTCAGCCAGCCGCCGCCTTGATCGCCGTCAACATGCTGGCAAGACCGGTCTTGCGGGTCGGCGAGAGGTGTGAATCAAGCCCGATCTCGGACAGGAAATTCGCCTCGGTGTCCCGAATTTCCTCTGCCGTTCGTCCGGAATAGACCCGCAGAAGAAGCGCAATCAGCCCCTGGACGATGGCGGCGTCGGAACCGGCGTGAAAGGTAATCTCTCCATCATCGGTCTCGGCTGCGAAATGCACCACCGACTGGCAGCCGCGCAGGCGGTAATCCTCGCTGGCATAATGCGGTGGCAGAGGCGGCACACGACGGCCAAGATCAATCAGCAGCTGATACCGGTCTTCCCAGTCATCAAGAAAGCTGAATTCGTCGATGATTTCGCTGGCGGCTTCGGTTGCACGGTTCATGGTCAGGCATCCTGTTGACGAAAATAGAGACGGACGGCAATGGCAGCCGGCAATGGCAGACGGTGCCGCGCGATCAGGCACTGGCTGCGATATTGCGTCGCCGAGCCAGAAGATCAAGAAGGCGGCTTGCCGCATCGGTGGATCTGGTGCCGGGCGGGAACACCGCGGCGGCGCCGGCCCTGGTCAGCGCGGCGACATCACCTGGCGGGATCACGCCACCAACAACAAGTTCGATATGGCGGCCCTCACCGGCATCAAGCCGCTTGCGCAGTGCCGGCACCTGGCTGAGATGCGCCGCCGCCAGGGTGGAAATTCCGACAGCATCAACATCTTCTGCCACGGCCATTTCATAGACCTCGTCGGGGCTGGCGAAGAGCGGCCCGATTGTCACCTCGAAGCCGATATCAGAAAAAGCCGAGGCAATCACCTTCTGGCCGCGATCATGACCATCCTGGCCTAGCTTGGCCACAAGAAGGCGTGGCGCGCGGCCGGTTGCGGCGATGAAAGCCTCGACACGGTCGCGCAGAATACCAAGCTCGGCATCCGCTTTCATGCGGGCTTTCCAGACACCCTTTACGCCCCTGATCTCGGCCTTGTGGCGTCCCCAGACACGGCTCAGCGCCTCCGACATCTCACCCACTGTGGCCCGCGCGCGGGCCGCCTCGATGGCAAGGGGCATCAGGTTGGCGGTTCCTGCCGCGGCTTCCGACAGGGCATCCAGCGCTGCGGCCACCCGGGCGGCGTCACGTTTGCCCCGAATGTTCCTGAGGCTGGCGATCTGCTGCGCGCGCACCTGGCTGTTGTCGATGCGGCGGATATACACCTCTTCACTGCCGTCTGTCCGGGCTGGAGGCTGGTGGCTGTTCACCCCAACAATCTGGCGGCGGCCAGAATCGATCTCCGCCTGCGAGGCTGTCGCCACCTCCTCGATGCGAAGCTTTGGCACGCCGGCCTCGATGGCGGCGGCCATGCCACCAAGCGATTCCACCTCGGCAATATGGCCACGGGCGCGGCGCACCAGCCCCTGGGTCAGCTGTTCCAGAAGGTAGGCGCCACCAAGCGGGTCGATGACATGCGCCATGTTGGCCTCACCCTGAAGATGCAGCTGCGTGTTGCGGGCGATGCGGGCCGCATGGTCGGTTGGCAGCCCCAGCGCCTCGTCAAGCGAATTTGTGTGAAGTGACTGTGTGTGGCCAGCCACGGCGGCGCTGGCCTCGATGCAGGTGCGCGCGACATTGTTGAACACATCCTGCGCCGCCAGCGACCATCCCGAAGTCTGGCAATGCGTGCGCAGCATCAGCGATTTCGGGTCCTTCGGGTCGAAATGCGTCTTCATCATCTCGGCCCACAGAAGCCGCGCGGCGCGCAGCTTCGCCACCTCCATGAAATACTGCATGCCATTGGCAAAGAAGAAGGACAGGCGCGGCGCAAACCCGTCGACATCAAGCCCGGCAGCCACCCCGGCCCGCACATATTCCAGCCCGTCGGCAAGCGTGTATGCCAGCTCCAGGTCATTCGAGGCACCAGCCTCCTGCATATGGTAGCCCGACACCGAAATGAAATTGAATTTCGGCATCTCGGTGGCGCAGTAGGCGAAGATGTCCGAAATGATCCGCATCGAGGGGGTTGGCGGGTAGATGTAGGTGTTGCGCACCATGAATTCCTTCAGAACATCGTTCTGAATGGTGCCGGCAAGCGCTGCCGGAGCGACCCCCTGCTCCTCGGCGGCGGTTATGAACAGGGCCAGAACCGGCATCACCGCGCCATTCATCGTCATCGAGACCGACATACGGTCGAGCGGGATGTCACGGAACAGCACCGCCATGTCGGCGATCGAGTCAATCGCCACCCCGGCCATGCCGACATCGTCAGCCACCAGCGGATTGTCCGAATCATAACCGCGATGTGTTGGCAGGTCGAAAGCCACCGACAGCCCCATCTGACCAGCAGCGAGGTTGCGGCGGTAAAAGGCGTTCGATTCCTCGGCGGTGGAGAAGCCGGCATATTGCCGGATCGTCCAGGGGCGGGTCGCATACATGGTGGCGTAGGGACCGCGAAGGAACGGGGCGATCCCGGGAAGCCCGGCCGCCACTGCCGCCTGTGCCGCCGGATCAGGCATCGCCAGTGGCGGAATCTCGATGCCTTCATCACTCATCCGTGCCGGCGGCAGGTTATCAGCCTGCAGGGCACGGCTGGCAGGAAGCGATATCCGGCTGAAATCGGGAAATGTCATCCCGTACCTCCCTTGCTGCCAATCATCTCTTCCAGACATCCGAGTCTGTCACCGCTGTCGAGGATGGACGCTGCCGCCCGAAAGCTGCCGGCGGCAAGCCCGTGCGGCACGGCTGTCATCCCGCAACCGATAACCACGTCAGGACGCGCCGCGGTGATGGCCTCGGCCTCGTCGGCGCCAAGGATCACCGGCTGCAGGCCAGCCATGGCAAGAAGCCGGCGCATGGCACGTTCCTCACCTGCCGCGCTGTCACTGGCCCCGCGCAAGATCAGCAGTCGCGGCGGGCTCGCCAACGCCGTGCGGCGCAGATGTTCCACGATGGCCGCCGGCCGGCTTATTCCGGCGAATTCCGCATTTGCATCCGGCACCGGCCCGGCGACAGGCTGCAGGGTCACGCCAAGAAGATCGCTGTCGCCAGCACGAAGACGCTGCTCGCGACGCGCAGACGCCGCTTCGGCCTGGTCTTCGATCATGCCGCTGTCGATGGCATCTGCCAGTCCGCCAGCAGCCTCGATTGCCTGAAAAGCGGCCCAGCCGGCAGTGGCCAGATCCTCGGTCCGCTGCTCGATGAAAGGGGATCCGGAAGCCGGATCCAGGCTTGCCGACAGACCCGACTCCGCCATCATCATCACCTGCACCAGCCGCGCCGTCCGCTGGCCAGCATCACTCTCTCCGGTCAGCAGGTCATGGCCGAAACCTGTCATCAGGTCGGCCCCGCCAATCGCCCCGCCAAGAAGGGCTGTGGTGGTGCGCAGCATGTTCACCTCGGCATCCAGAAGCGACATCATCCGCAATGAGGCATAGCCACCAAGGACAAGGGGCGTTGGCGCAATCCCACAGGCTGATAACAGCCCGTCCCATAACCGTCGCATCGCACGGCAGGCTGCCACGCCGGCAAAACTGTCGGCCGGCAGCGCCAGACGGACGGACGCCCGGCTGGCAATGTCGCCGGCATTGAGGCCTGCGAGGTCGGCGCCGCGCAGCATCGCGGCAAGCCCGGCAGTGATCAGCCCCAGTTCCTGCGCCGCCGTCAGGCCGCGATTGTGCCAGGACCAGCCATCCACGCGGAACAGACGGTGCGCCGCCGGGGCCTCGGCATGAAGCGCCAGCCCGGCAGCAAGCGCATGAAGCGGGTCAAGACCAAGATCAATGTCCAGAAGGCCGGCATCGTCCCCCCGCTCCGACGCCAGCGCCATGAGCGTGTGGTAATGGTCTGGCGTAGCCGCATCGCCCTCGAAGCCGATGCCGATGGCCGGCAGAACGACACCCTCAAGCTGTGCTGCCAGAGCGCCGGTATCGGCCGTCCGCAGCAGCAATGCGGTGGCACCATTCTCCAGCACCGCGCGGCACTGCGCCGATGTGGCATCGCCCGGCATCGGCTGGCAGACATGCCAGCCTGCGGTGAGGCGGCGCGCCGGATCAGCGGGAAGAAACTGTGTGGTGGTGTCATCCGAAGCAACCGGATAGAGGGCAGCCGTCACCAGACCATCCTCATCAATCCGGTCAAGGCTGTCAGGGGCGGCGCCCTTCAGGATCCGCCGCGCCATATCGGTCCATTGCGCCATGCTGGCAGCGCCGAATTCCGCTTCGTTGATTGTCATGCCCATCGGTTTCATTCTCATGCTTGCCGGGCTATAGTTCCGGCAGGTCGCCGCCTGGCGCGCAGACAACTCAAGGATAGCCAATGCCGGGCGCCAATGCCACACCTGTTTCCCCTTCGGTCGGTGGCTGGAACGGCGCTGACCGGCTGTGTCTCGGATTGCTTTTCACAATCACGATCCTGCGTTGCTTTGCGCTCGTCGCCAGTCCGCTGGAGCTTGGCGTCGACGAAGCACAATACTGGCTCTGGGGCACCACATTCGATTTTGGCTATTACACCAAGCCCCCCCTGACAAGCTGGATCATCGCGCTGGCACACGGCATGTTAGGCCATCATGAATGGGCCGTGCGGATGCCGGCCCCCCTGCTGCATCTCGCAACATCCCTGGTGCTGTGGCGCGCGGCGATCTGGTCGGTTGATGGCGCGGCCACTCTCGCCCCCTCGAACGCGGCGCTGCATGCCGGCCGGCTGGCGGCGATCCTGTGGATCAGCCTGCCGGCGGTGGGTGTCGGCAGCTTTGTCATGTCAACCGACACACCGCTGTTGCTGGGTTGGTCGGCCGGACTTCTCGGCCTTGTCGGTGTGCTGTCCGGACGGCTGGCACCGCGCTACGGCATGGCGCTTGCCGGGGCCGGCTTCGGTGCGGCGATGCTTGCCAAATATGCCGCGATCTACGGGCTGGCGGGGCTGGGGCTGTTCATGATCCTGATGCGTGCCCACAGGAACAGCACCGCAATCACCCCTGGCGGCGTGCTGGTCTTTGCGCTGGCGATGCTGATCGTGGCCAGCCCGAACATCCTGTGGAACCTGATGAACGAACTGGCGACAGTCCGGCATCTTGGCGACAACGCCAATCTCGACAGGCAGAGCTACAGCCTCGGTAACAGCCTTGGCTTTCTTGGCGCACAGTTTGCCACCGCCGGGCCGCTTGTCTTCGCGCTGATGTTCGGGGTCCTTCGGGCACGAAACCGCGATCCTGTCGACAGGTTGCTGCTCTGCCTGTCGGTGCCGGTGATCGCCGTGATCATGCTGCAGGCCTTTCTCAGCGAGGCAAATGCCAACTGGGCGCTGGCGGCGATGCCTGCGCTGGTGATCTGGCTGGCAA
>CENU01202978.1_pt1 | contig 13697 bp, 10 predicted proteins | sample 361331 | NCBI WGS metagenome assembly CENU01 (sample SAMEA2619766, study PRJEB7988) | marine metagenome | isolation source: saline water (ENVO:00002010), including
TGCCGGCGCGAGATATCGCCAAGCGTTGTTGGCTGTCCACCGCCATGGATCGCTAAATCAAGCATCGCGGTTACTGCATAGCGCCCGCGAGTAGTTAGCTTCATCTCTACATCTCAAGTCGAAATACCTGAGTAGTTTAGTCGGGAATTGTACAAATTGCCAGTTGAACTGCTATTTTTGGGTTTTATTTTCAGCTACGACCCTGCGGGTTTCCTTTAGGACACCCCGCAGGATATTGACTTCCATATCATCGAGTCGGACCCGACTGTAGAGACGACGAAGACGGGTCATCAGCTGCCGAGGAGCCCTGGGGTCCAAGAACTCCAGATCAACCAGCGTCGCTTCGAGATGCTCGAAAAAGTATTCCATCTCTTGCGAGGTGGCGAAGGGATTTTCCCAATGCGAATCCTGAGCTTGCGGAAGCTGCCCATCGAGTTGAGTCATTCTGATTTCGTAACACACAATCTGCACAGCCATCGCAAGATTGAGTGACTCATAATCCTCATGCGTTGGGATATAACAATGCAAATTACAGCGTCGCAATTCATCGTTATTAAGGCCACTGTCCTCGCGACCAAAAAGGATGGCTACTTTTTCGAAAGCACTGTGCTCGCAAACTCTAGCGCCGGCCAACCGTGCATCTTGAACCGGCCAGGGAATGCGACGTTCTCGCGCGCTGGTGCCCACTACGAATTGTTTGTCCGCGATGGCCTCGTCCAGCGATGACAATACTCGGGCATTCTGTAACACATCGATGGCAGATGCTGCTCGCCACTCGGCCTCTTTGGCCGGAAATTCTCTAGGCTTCACTAGCACGAGATTTTTTAGACCCATATTCTTCATGGCTCGAGCAACGCCTCCAATATTTCCCGGATGCGAGGGCTCCACTAATACGATGTCGATATTGTCAGACTTCATGGTGTTCTTTGCCTGAAAAAGCCGCGCGAGTGTAACAGACGCCTAACCAATCACGACGCGCCCTGTTATGATGCCGTCCCTTTTTTGCAGGCTGTCTCGATGGAACCCACCGTCAACATCGCACTTCGCGCGGCTCGAAAAGCGGGTGACATTATTGCCCGTGCTTCCGATGACATCTCTCGACTCAGAGTAGAAGCCAAAGGCAAGGCTGACTTCGTCACCGAAGTGGATCTCGCTGCAGAAGAAGAGATTATCGGTTCGCTGCAAAAGACGTACCCAGATCACGCGTTTTTGTGTGAGGAGTCCGGACAAACCGGTCCAGAAGACGCTGACTACCTGTGGATTATCGATCCGCTCGATGGCACCAGTAATTTTATGCGCGGTATCCCGCATTACTGCGTCAGTATTGCCTGTGTCGCCAAAGGAAAGCTCGAGCATGCGGTAATACTGGACCCCATCCGACAGGAAGAATTCACCGCTAGTCGAGGGCGCGGCGCGCAGCTCAACGGTCGCCGTATACGCGTATCCAATCGCAGTGAGCTCAAAGACAGTCTCGTTGGCACTGGCACCCCGTTTTTAGGCCACTGTGATGACCAAATGGACTGGTATGTCAAAGGGCTCGCTGCCATCGCAGGTCAGTCGATGGGCATCCGACGAATGGGGTCGGCGGCGCTCGACCTTGCCTACGTCGCCGCAGGTCGAATCGACGGTTTTTGGGAGGCAGGGCTCAGTGCGTGGGACGTAGCGGCCGGAGTCCTACTGATTCGAGAGTCTGGGGGCTTGGTCACTGACTTCAAGGGAAGCGACGCTGTGCTCGAAGGCGGTGACATCATGGCTGCTAATCCGAAGATGTTACGACAGATCGCGGGAGCCATCCGCTCCTGAGCTCAGTCTCTCATAATCAAGGTACGATCGAATCTTGATCTTCACCCTCGCGCACTGGAATGGCCAGATCTTCTTTGGTAACACCGAGCGCCAGCAGCGACGTTGACGCGACATAGATCGACGAATACGTTCCCACGGTGACACCGACTAATAATGCGACGGCGAAACCAAAAATCATATCGCCACCGACAACAGCCAGTGAGGTCAGCACCAACATCGTGGTCAACGATGTCACCAAGGTCCGACCCAATGTTTCATTGAGTGACACGTCAATCATCTGGAGTGGCGTCATCTTCCGCAGCTTGCGGAAGTTTTCTCTGATTCGGTCAGACACCACAATAGTGTCATTCAGCGAGTAACCAATGACCGCGAGAATTGCCGCAAGCACCGACAAGTCGAATTCAAGACGGGTAATCGAGAAAAACCCAAGGATAATCAGTACATCGTGCGCTAGCGCCACCACGGCGCCCATTGCAAACTTGATTTGAAATCGGAAACCAACGTAGATCAAGACGAGGCCCAGCGCTAGTAACATAGCGAGACCACCTTGCTCGCGAAGCTCCTCGCCCACTTGCGGTCCCACAAACTCCATCCGCTGCAATACGACACTCTGATCTGTCGCGCCCTGCAGCACCTCCACCATCCGATTACCTTCTGCATCGGAGTAGTTAATAGGCAGTCGAACAAGGACATCGCGATCCGTACCAAAGCTCACCACAAGCGCTCCCTCGAATCCGGCATCAGAAACCGTCTGACGAATAGCACTCAAATCAGCACTCTGCTCATAGTTCAACTCGATCAGCGTGCCGCCCGTAAAATCCAGCCCCCAGTTTAGTTGCTGGGTCGACAGCGATATCAATGTCACGAGCAGCAATACACCTGACACAGCCGCCGCGACGAATCGTCCTTTCATAAACGCTATCGGCTTCATTGTGAGGCTCCTGCTGGCTTTGCGGCTTTACTGGGGATACGACCGATACTCAACGAACCGACTTTACGTCCGCCATACACTGCATTGACTAAGGCGCGCGTGCCGAGAATCGCAGTAAACATCGATGTAATGATGCCCACCGAGAGTGTCACTGCGAACCCTTTAATCGGTCCAGTGCCCACGGCGTAGAGAATAATAGCGACGATCAACGTTGTTATGTTTGCATCCAGAATCGTGGTAACCGCCCGCTCAAACCCGCTGTGGATTGCCAGTTGGTTAGAGGTGCCAGAGGCGAGTTCCTCTCTGATGCGCGCGAAAATCAGGACATTGGCATCAACCGCCATACCGACTGTTAATACAATACCGGCGATACCTGGCAACGTCAGCGTCGCACTCATCATCGACATGATTGCTACCAGCAGTACCAAGTTCGCCGATAGTGCCACAACCGCAATAGCGCCAAAGACCCGATAATAGGCAAACATAAATAGCACCACGAGCCCCAGGCCCAGCTGCAATGACTGCATACCCAACTGAATGTTTTCTGCACCCAAAGATGGGCCTACGGTTCGCTCTTCAACAAAGGTAACCGGCGCTGCCAAAGCCCCTGCTCTTAGCATCAGGGCAAGTTCAGACGCCTCAGCCGGGCTATCAAGACCGGTAATTTGAAATTGGGCGCCTAACGCCGACTGGATCACCGGCGCTGTCAGCAGCTTCTTCTCGTCGTAGGGGTCTCGAATCACTTCAGTATTGCCCGCCGCATCTTCCACATAGCGGGTGTTGAATTTTCGCTCGATGAACAGAACGCCCATTCTTCGCTTAATATTGGAACGCGTGGCTCTAGACATCAGCATGCCGCCCTCACCGTCCAGCGTTATCTGCACGTTGGGCTGACCGTTTTGATCGAAACTCGCGGCCGCATTGGAGACACGCTCACCGGTGATAATGATATCGCGCTCTAGCCACTCAGATACACCTTGACGCGCCTCACCTCGGTAATCAAATTGCTGGCGTTCAGATAGCGGCGTATTACTTTCTGCAACCAATCGAAATTCGAGGTTGGCCACCTTACCCAGAATCCTCTTGGCCTCAGCCGTATCCTGGATGCCAGGTAGCTCAACCACAATTCGATTGGACCCCTGCCGTTGCACCAGCGGCTCAGACACTCCCAACTCATTAACTCGGTTACGGATTGTCGTCAGATTTTGCGCCACCGCGTACTCGACCACTTCATCAATTGTCAGGTCGGTGACCTCCGCAAAGAGCTGTGATGTATCCCCCGAATCAACCCGATCAAGCAACAACTCAGGGTACAGATCACGCACCTCGGCACGCGCTTGCTCGCGGGCTTCCTCAGTCCGGAACGTCATACCCACACGACGTCCCTCGAGCGACACACGACCGCGGATACGCTCTTCCCTCAGGCGCCGCTTGATACCGTTTTCATATTGCTCGAGTTTACGCTCAGTCGCCGCGTCAACGTCCACCTCAAGTTTGAAGTGAACGCCGCCACTCAAATCGAGACCTAATTTCATCGGCTGGGCTCCGCCGCTCATGAGCCATTCAGGTGTCGTAGGAGCCAGATTTAGAGCGACAATAAAGCCATCACCCAGCGCTCGCTGCAGCACCGACTGTGCTTTGAGTTGATCGTCGCGGTCGGTGAGTCGTATCAGTGCCGCCTTGCCGTCGGCTTGTAACTCTTCACCAAAAAAGTCGATGCCGGCTTCCGCCAGTGCATTCTCCGCTCGGGACAGTACGCGATTATCGACCCGCTGGGCACCGCTGGAACCACCAATCTGCAGCGCCGGATCGGGCGCATAAAGATTGGGGGCCGCGTAATAAAAGCCCATCGCAACAACGGTTGCGATCAGCAAGTTCTTCCAGATTGGATATCGGTTCAGCATTTGCACTCCGTGCTCAAGCCACTGCCAGACAATGAGTATCTGCCCAATGATTTATGGTCCTCTCTCGCCTGTTTCAAGCCCCCAGGCGGAGTTGCAGTGCCTTCGTTTTGTTTGCGGGGCGCAGTGTAGCGGTACGGCTACTATTCCGCTATGCAGAAATAAACCTAATCGAGCCAGACGCGAGCATTTCTGAACAAACGCATCCAACCCGAGTCCTCGGGCCACTCGCCGGGCGCCCAGGACATTTGCACTGAGCGAAACACGCGCTCCGGGTGAGGCATCATGATATTGAAACGACCGTCGCGGTTGCAAAGTCCGGTAATGCCCATTGGCGAACCGTTCGGGTTCGCTGGGAAGGTCTCCGCAACGCTGCCCTTATTATCCACGTACTTGAGTGATACCAACCCCAGATCCTCGGCAATAGAATCATCGTGGCCATCAAAAACCGCTCTGCCCTCGCCGTGCGCCACTACGATAGGTAGTCGGGAGCCGGTCATCCCATGCATCAGAATAGAAGCAGACGCCTGTACTTGCACCTGCACCAGCCGCGCCTCGTATTGCTCAGATAAGTTTCGTCCAAACCGCGGCCAATGCTCGGCACCCGGAATGAGTGGCGAGAGTGCCGACAGCATTTGACAACCGTTACAGACGCCAAGTGCAAAAGTATCGCCGCGTTGGAAGAATCGCTCGAACTCGTCGGCCAATACGCTGTTGAAGAGCACGCCTTTGGCCCAACCTTCACCAGCACCAAGCACATCACCGTAGGAGAAACCACCACAAGCAGCCAGACCTTTGACGTCGGCCAGACTCACTCGACCATCACGCAGATCTGACATATGAACATCGATCGAATCAAATCCTGCGCGATTAAAAGCGGCCGCCATCTCCGATTGGCCATTGACACCCTGCTCCCGCAGAATCGCTATCTTGGGGCGTACCCCTGTCTTGATCATGGGAGCAGCAACATCTTCACTCACATCGAAGGTCAGTGCGACCGACAAACCTGGGTCATCAGCCGCAATCGATGCGAACTCCTGATCGGCACACAGAGGGTTATCTCTCAGGCGCTGGATCGCGTGACTATTTTGGCTCCATAGCTGCTGCAACGCAGCGCGACGACTATCGATGAGTTCAAACTGCTCGGTATTGACCACAATCCGTTCATCGAGCCGGGGGCGCGCCAAGCTTGAGACGCACTCAGCCAGACCATGGTCACCTAACACCGCCATGACTCGATCCAGAGCATCATCGCGCACCTGAACGAGCACTCCGATTTCCTCGTTGAAGAGCTCAGCCATCGCCTCCTCTGGGCTACCGGACACCTCAATATCGAGACCGACGCGCCCGGCAAATGCCATTTCCAGCAACGAAATCAATGCGCCCCCATCCGAACGATCGTGATAAGCCAACACCAAACCCTCGGATTTCAAGGAGACCATCGCGTTGAACAATGCCTTTACATCATCGGCGGCGACATCGGGCACGACCCGCCCCATCTGACCATAAGTCTGGGCTAAAACCGAGCCGCCCAAGCGATTCTGGCCTCGCCCCAGATCGACCAGCAGTATCTGAGTTGGCTCGTCGCGAACCAGTTCCGGCGTTACCGTATTGCGTACATCACCAACGGGCGCGAAGGCCGAGACAATAAGCGACACAGGAGCGGTCACACTTTTCGCTTCGTCGCCGTCTTGCCATTGCGTTCGCATCGACATTGAATCCTTGCCAACTGGGACAGTGATTCCAAGATCAGGACAGAATTCCAAACCGAATGCTCGGACCGTATCGAAAAGCACGGCATCATCGCCCTCAAAGCCAGCAGCGCACATCCAGTTGGCCGATAGTTTTATATCGGACAGCGCCATCACCGGTGCTGACAGCAAATTGGTGATCGATTCCGCTACTGACAGTCTTGCCGATGCCGGGCCATCGAGTACGGCGACAGGTGTTCGCTCGCCCATGCTCATGGCCTCACCAAGGTGACTGTCTAATGCCACTGTGGTGACCGCACAGTCTGCGACAGGCACCTGCCATGGACCTACCATCTGATCGCGCGCAACCATGCCGGTTACCGATCGATCGCCGATTGTAATCAGAAAACTCTTGCTCCCCACCGCGGGAAATGTCAGCACACGCTCCAATGCCTCGGAAATCGGCATGGTCGGAGCGAAGGCATCGGCAGGCGGCGCCTGTCTTGCCGACTTACGATGCATTTTGGGTGGCTTGCCAAACAGCAGCGATAGCGGCAAATCCACTGGCTTATTGTCCAGCAGACGATCCCCAAGAATCAGTTCCTGCTGATCAGTGGCCTCTCCGACTACCGCAAATGGACACCTCTCGCGCGCGCAGATCGCCTCAAATACAGCCAGCTGCTCCGGCTGGATGGCCATCACGTAACGCTCTTGCGACTCGTTACACCAAATTTCCAAAGGACTCATACCAGGCTCATCGCTGGGCACATCGCGCAACTCAAAGTGCCCGCCGCAGCCACCGTCTTGCACTAGCTCCGGGAAGGCATTACTCAGCCCCCCAGCACCCACGTCGTGGATAAATGCAATCGGGTTGTTGTCGCCAAGCTCCCAGCAGCGGTCGATCACTTCCTGACATCGACGTTGCATTTCGGGGTTCTGTCGTTGTACCGACGCAAAGTCCAAGTCCTCGGAACTTGAGCCACTCGCCATCGATGAAGCGGCACCACCGCCTAGCCCGATCAGCATGGCCGGCCCGCCCAGCACCACCAGCTTCGCGCCAGCTTCAAACGGAGGCTTATCGACGTGATCCTCGCGAATATTACCAAAGCCGCCGGCTATCATTATCGGCTTGTGATAACCGCGAACACCGCCCGCGGTCATCGACTCGAAGGTACGGAAGTAGCCGGCTAGGTTAGGTCGCCCAAACTCGTTGTTGAATGCGGCAGCGCCTAGCGGACCATCGGTCATAATTTGCAGCGGAGTCACGATTCGGTCGGGCTTACCGTAGCCGGTCTCCCAAGCTCGCTCGTAACCCGGAATATTGAGGTGTGATACCGAAAATCCTACCAAGCCAGCCTTGGGCCGTGAGCCACGACCCACCGCTCCTTCATCTCTAATCTCACCACCCGAGCCGGTTCCCGCCCCCGCAAAAGGTGCTATCGCCGTTGGATGGTTGTGGGTCTCCACCTTCATCAAAAGACAAATTTTCTCGTGATGATAGCGCCATACCTGAGACTCGCGATCCGGATAAAAGCGCCCAGCTTGATGGCCGTCAATCACGGCCGCGTTGTCGGCATAAGCCGATAACACCCCTTCGCCACCTTGCTGGTAAGTGTTTTTAATCATTCCAAACAGTGACCAATCCTGATCACTGCCATCGATGGTCCACGAAGCATTAAAGATTTTGTGACGACAGTGCTCAGAATTGGCCTGCGCAAACATCATGAGTTCAGTGTCGCTGGGGTTTCGATCGAGATCGACAAAGGCATCGACGAGGTAGTCGATTTCATCATCTGCAAGCGCCAAGCCTAGTCTGGTGTTGGCTTCAACTAGCGCTGTCTTGCCTTCACCCACAACATTTACTGTCGTCATATGGCGTGGCTCAACTTCGGAAAATAACGCCTCCAAACTGGACAGCGATGGGAACACCGCTTCCACCATGCGGTCGTGTAACGCCGCATGCAATGACCGACTGTCGACGACCCTACTGTTTTTAATCTGATAGACCGTGGCGCGTTCTATGCGCCGCACATCGGGAAATCCACAGTTCTGCGCAATGTTGGTTGCTTTGCTCGCCCAGGGAGAAATCGTGCCAATCCGAGGCGCTACGACAATCAGGTCATCAAGCGCAAGCTCGTCACCACGTGGATACATCTCAGTGCCCGGTTGTAGTAATTTCGCCAGCTGTTCTCGGTCCGGCTCTCCCTCGGCGTCGACTGCATAGACAAGGAAGGCGCGCTCCAAACTAAGCGCGGGATCAACTGAAACGAGTTGAGTTTTGAGGAGTTCAAATCGCGAATCTGAGAGTGCAGGCGACCCAGCGAGCAGCAACATGCCAATTTCCTACCGTGCGGACTGTCTATGATACATCGCCAAGCACAACCTTTGAATGTCCAAAGCGCATCTCTGGGCTACACTAGTCAACATGAGAGCCTATTTTCTACTCGTTCTATTGTGTCTCAGCGCCTGTGAGCGACCCACAGTACTGGGAGATTTCGAGCCCGGTGGCGAGCTAGTGGTTGTCACTCGTAACGGCCCGACGACCTACTATTTGGGGCCCGATAAACCTGCCGGGTTTGACTACGAGCTCGCCAAGGGCTTTGCCGACAGCTTGGATATGTCATTGCGAATCAAGGTCGCATTTTCTATCGAGGAGGTGTTCGACATTCTAGCGCGCGGCCAGGCCCACCTCGCGGCCGCCGGACTGACTCGGTCTGATGCCAGAGACACAGAGTTCCTGGCGACCAGTAGCTACCTCGAGCAACACCCGGTAGTCGTCTATAAGGCCGGCGAGTTTAGACCTCGGAACCCCCAAGATTTAAGTGATAGAGATGTGATAGTCCTCCGAGGGAGCCACCATCTCGCAGTACTCGAGCAGCTGGCACAAGACCAGGAAAGTCTGACCTGGCGTGAAATTGACTCCGGCGATACCGGCAATCTACTGGAAGCAATCGTCGATGAAACTGCTGATGTCGCAATATTGGACTCTGGCGAATTTGATATGCAGCAGAGGCTATATCCAAGAGCTGCCGAAGCGTTCCAATTCTCCGATAAGCTGGAGACGGTTTGGTACATGCCCTTGCTTGATCGCGCCGCTGAATGGCAAGCGCTTGCCAACCAGTATTTGAGCAACGAGATAGCGAGTGGCGCTTTGAACCGTTTGGAAGACCGGTACTTTGGCGATATCGAGTTTGCTTCGCGAATCGAGTCCTTCACTTTTCAGCAGTCAGTCAAATCGAAACTGCCCAAGTGGCAGGCATTAATCGAAAAAACCGCCAATGAGTTCAGGATAGACTGGCGTCTGCTGGCAGCTATTGCCTATCAGGAGTCGCACTGGAATCCCAAAGCGAGGTCACCCACAGGCGTTCGGGGTATGATGATGTTGACCCGGAGCACTGCCAAGGAACTCGGTGTCACGAATCGAATCGATGCCAAGCAAAGTCTTCGGGGCGGCGCCCGTTTTCTCAACCAGTTACGAGGCCGACTGCCCAACGATATCGCTGAACCCGACCGCACCTGGATGGCATTGGCGGCCTACAATGTTGGTATGGCTCATTTGGAACAAGCGCGCCGTCTCACTGAGGGACATGGTAAAGACCCACACATTTGGGAGGACGTAAGAGAGCATTTACCGATGCTACAAGACCCCAATATTTATCCGAATTTGCGACGCGGATTTGCTCGTGGCGAGGAGGCGGTGACTTATGTCGACAATATTCGGCACTACTATGCGGTGCTGCGGCTACAGGAGTTGTCGCAAAACTTTGCGTCCCCTCCCACCGACATCAGCTCTCTGCTCGACGAGGGCGCCACTTTGCTAGGCTGGGAACCCTCAAGTCTCTAACTTAACGACGGGCCCTAAAAAAGTCTGACAGCAGCGCAGATGCTCGGTCCTGTTCCAAGCCGTGTTGCACCGATACGCGATGGTTCAACTGCGGGTTATCGAGCACCTTCAAAGTACTAATCACAGCACCCGCCTTAGGCTCTGGGGTCGCAAAGACAAGCCGCTCGATGCGCGCATGAATCAAGGCGCCACAACACATGGTGCAAGGCTCCAAGGTGACGTAGAGCGCAGCGCCGGGTAGTCGATAATTGCCTGCGACTGCTGCGGCCTCACGCAACGCCAATACCTCGGCGTGTCCCGTAGGGTCGATTTGGGTGATGACGGCGTTGTGAGCAACCGCAAGCACCTGCTCATCGCGAGCCACCAAAGCACCGACCGGCACCTCACCGAGCTTTACCGCTCGCTCAGCCGCATCAAGGGCAAGGCGCATGCAATGATGATCCCAATCTGAAAAGGTCTCTGATATCGCTGCTGACATCATTGAAGAGGCTCCGCATCGCAAAACCGCCAACACAGTAGTGCAAAAGCACTGCGATGGGGCGAATAGGGCTCACCCAAACGACGGCACTCGCCCAGAGTGGGTCTTTGCTCTAGGCCCAGAATGCGCCTTAGACCCTCTCTCACCGCCAGATCACCGACGGGCCAAACATCAGTGCGCCCTAGCGAGAACATTAAATACATCTGTGCTGACCACTCGCCGAACCCCTTAATCGCAGTAATCGCTTCCACCACCTCAGCGTCGGTTCGGTCGGGTAATAAATCGACCTGCAATTGCCCCGTGGCTTCAGCCGTCGCTAGACACTGCAGATAGCTAGTCTTTTGTCGCGACAAGCCGACCGATCGCAAATCTGAGTCGGTAGCCGCTAGCACAGCTTCCGCAGTGACCTGATGATTCAGTAATGCCTCCAGTTTACGGTTAATCGACGCGGCAGCAGCCACTGATACCTGCTGTCCCACCACGATGCGAGCAAGCGTCGCAAACCCCTGATCGCGCTGCCTCGACTCTGGATAACCCACCCGGTCGAGTGCACGCTGGACTCTGACATGCTCTCGAGCCAGTGCATCCAATGAGGATCGAATGAACTCATCATTCAAACCATTAGTATTAGCCCCAGACAAGGACCGGGTATCCAAAGTAGCCATGCGCCCAACCTGCGCCTAAGTACAGCACTACGCCAAGAGCCAATGCCGCCGCCTCGATCAGATAACCATTGCGTATTCTGGACCTATCGGGCGCCGCATCCTGCCGAACAATCAACCAGAGCTGGATAACGGCCCAAGCGAATAGGCCGCCGAATAGCAACATGGATGCGACGTCGCCATTGACCAGGAGATGCCCTGCGGCCCACACCATCACAGCAGTCAGCTGAGGATGCGGCACCACTAGCAGTAACTTTGATTTACAAATATCGGCGGCGAACAGGTAAAACGGCAGTGATAACAGGGGCGCTACAGCCCAGTAATAATCACCGCTCAACACCCACAATATCGAGCTATCAGCGCTCCTGTAACCGCTGATCATGAGCACTAACGAGGCTACCAGTAATACGGTAATCACAAGCTGCCCCGCCGACCCAAGAGCTTCTCGCTGTGTCGGCAACAGTCGCTTTAACGGATGAGCGCCGGACCATAGCAACACACCAGCCGATAATATTCCCATAACCGCCTATCCCCAAGACAGGGTCATTTAATCCGTCATTGAACGCGCTGCGAGCACCGCAACCGCCAGAGTGATTAGCTCGATCACTATCAGATCAAGGGTGAGCGCACCGCCATGGGCTGTCGCTGCTAGCACGCGCGCCGGAGCTACCAGCCCAACCAAACAGCCGCCGATTAACACCATGGATCGATCCCGTTTGAATCCGCCCGCAATCAGCAAATAACCCGCACCAAGAAAGAACGCAACACTGTCACCAATTTGGGTTGAGAGTGCCGTGCCCGACTGAAGTTCGCTCTGCACTAACTGGGCCGCGGTAGCGGGGTCGAAAACCCACGCCAGCCCGATTAACAGTAGCGGTATACCCATAATGATGGGTCCAAATTTTGCAAACACGGAACGCCCCTTCTCTCTGCGGATGGGTAAGAGTCTCTGCTCTGGTGGGGTGAATTGCAATGCTGGCCCATCAATACGCTACTCACGGGGCTCGAGTGCAGATCTTGATTACGCTGAAACACCGTGCTGTCAACCTCGACCCATTCATCACCAGAGTGACATCGAGCAATAATACCGAGAGCTGTCGGTAAAAATAATTGGGGGCTCAGGTACTCAGGTACTCAGGTACTCAGGTACTCAGGTACTCAGGTACTCAGGTGCAAGCATAAAAAAACCCCGCAAGACCTTTGTCTGGCGGGGCTTGACGATCAGTTACTTATTTGGCTTTCGCTGCCTTTCGCTCTTTCGCCTCTTCGATCACCTTGTCGGCGACGCTTGAAGGACAGGGCAAGTAGTGTGAAAACTCCATCGAGAACTGTCCTCGACCCGACGTCATGGTTCGCAGCGAGCCAATGTAGCCGAACATTTCTGCCAGTGGCACATCCGCCTTTACGCGTACGCCCGTGGTACCTGCTTCCTGATCCTTGATCATACCGCGGCGACGATTGAGGTCACCAATGACGTCACCCACGTGATCATCAGGAGTAAACACGTCGACCTTCATAATGGGCTCGATCAACTGAGGGGATGCCTTTGGCATGCTCTGGCGGAAGGCCCCTTTTGCCGCTAACTCGAAGGCGATTGCCGATGAGTCCACCGCGTGGAAACCGCCATCGTACAGTTCAATCTGAACATCCAACACGGGGAAGCCAGCTAGTGGCCCCTCTTCCATCATGACCTGGAAGCCCTTCTCAATGGCTGGGAAGAACTCCTTCGGTACGTTACCGCCAACAACCGACGACGTGAACGCAAAGCCATCCCCGGGCTCACCGGGCTTGATGCGATAATCGATCTTACCGAACTGACCTGAACCACCCGACTGCTTCTTGTGGGTGTAGCTATCTTCGATCGCTTGAGTGATGGTCTCGCGGTAAGCCACCTGTGGCTGTCCTACTTCGAGCTCAACACCATAGGTTCTGCGCAAAATATCGATCTTGATGTCGAGGTGCAGTTCACCCATTCCCTTCAGGATGGTCTCACCTGAATCCTCGTCGGTTTCGACTCGGAACGATGGGTCTTCAGCGATCATCTTACCGATCGCAATACCCATTTTCTCCGATCCACCCTTATCTTTTGGCGCCACGGCGATCGAGATCACTGGATCGGGGAAGACCATCGCTTCAAGTGTGCATCTGTTGTTAGTGTCGCAAAGGGTGTGCCCGGTCTGAACATTCTTCATACCGATACAAGCGAAAATGTCACCAGCTTGCGCCACTTCGATTTCGGTTCGGTCGTCGGCGTGCATTTCCACCATACGACCAATACGCTCGGTCTTGCCCGTCGCCGAGTTCAAGATAGTGTCGCCCTTCTTCATTTGGCCCGAATAGACCCGGATAAAGGTGAGAGCGCCAAAACGGTCATCCATAATTTTGAA
>CENU01150377.1_pt1 | contig 13680 bp, 13 predicted proteins | sample 361331 | NCBI WGS metagenome assembly CENU01 (sample SAMEA2619766, study PRJEB7988) | marine metagenome | isolation source: saline water (ENVO:00002010), including
TTTTTCATGGCCTGCTCTCAGAAGGCCTTGAGCGCACCGGGGCTGGGCTGGGCTCGGTGCTGATCGATTCCCAGCCTCTGCTGGTAGCCCTGTTGGCGCGGTGGCTGCTGGGGGAGTCGATCAATCCGATCGGCTGGCTGGGGCTGTTGCTCGGCTTCTCAGGCATTCTCTGCCTCGGGTTGCCCTTGGGTGCCTTTGAGCATCTCTGGCTGGAGGGGCCACCGGTGCTGGGCAGCCTGTTGCCCGATCGCGGCGCCCTGTTGATGCTGGCCGCGGCTGCCGCCATGGCCAGCGGCACCTTGATCTCCCGCTGGGCCTGCCGCCACAGCGATCCGGTGGCCGTCACCGCCTGGCATCTGCTGCTGGGGGGCTTGCCGTTGGTCGTCTTCAGCCTGGTGGGCCCTCTGGCTGATCCATTGCGGCTGCTGCCGCAGCTTTCGCTGCAGCAATGGGGTCTGGTGGCTTACGCCAGCGTGTTTGGCACCGCCCTGGCCTATGGCCTCTTCTTCTGGTTTGCCAGCCGCGGTGATCTCACCGGCTTCACCGCCTTGACCTTCCTGACTCCGGTCTTTGCTCTGGCCAGCGGGCTGGTGCTGCTGGGCGAGCAGCTCCGCCTGCTGCAATGGCTTGGGGTGGTGCTGGCCCTGGGCTCAGTGCTGCTGATCAATCGCCGGGGTGCGTTGTGGCGGGCTTGAAGCTGCTGGTGGTGAGCACGCCCATGGGCCCTTTGGGCCAGGGGCTCGGTGGCGGCGTGGAACTCACCCTTGAAGCGGTGCTGCGGGGCTTGATTCAGTGCGGCCATCAGCTGTCGCTGGTGGCCGCGGAAGGCAGTGCGCTCAAGCTGCCCGAATTGCAGCAGCTCTGGTTGGAGCCGGGTGTGCCGCAGCCCAGTTGGCAGCACCAGCCGCGTCAAGCGCCAGTGCAGATCCCCGCCAACGGTTTGCTGCCCCGCTTCTGGCAGAGGGCCCAGGCGGTGCAGCATCACTTCGATGCGGTCTTGAACCTCGGCTACGACTGGCTGCCCTTCTGGCTGACCGCCAGCTTCACAACACCTCTGTTCCATCTGGTGAGCATGGGCAGCGTCAGTGACGCCATGGATGCGGTGATTGAGGCCACCGCGGCTGCGTTCCCCCAGCGCCTGGCCTTCCATACCGCCACGCAGGCCGGGGATTTCAGTCTGCCGGCGGCGCCGATCCTGGTGGCCAACGGGTTTGATTTCAGCCGCTACAACTTCTGCGCTACCCCCCAGCGGCAGCTGGGGTGGGTGGGCCGCATTGCACCGGAAAAGGGTTTGGAGGATGCAGCCCAGGCTGCCGCGGCACTGGGGTGGCCGCTGCGTATCTGGGGTTTGCGCGAGGACGAGGACTATGCCGCTGCCGTGGAGCGTTCGGTCCCCGCTGGAACCCTGGACTGGCGCGGGTTCCTGCCCACCGATCAGCTTCAAGCGGAGCTGGGCCGCTGCGCTGCCCTGCTCAACACGCCCAAATGGAACGAGGCCTTCGGCAATGTCGTGGTCGAGGCCATGGCCTGCGGTGTACCGGTCGTGGCCTACCGCCGCGGTGGGCCGGCTGAGCTGATCGATGAAGGCACCACCGGCTGGCTCGCCGCTGTGGATCAACCTCAGGCCTTGATCGAGCTGTTGCCCAAGGCGTTCAGTCTGGATCGCTCGGCCTGCCGGGCAAGGGCCCAGCAGCGTTTTGGCCTGGAGGCCTTCGCCTCCCGGCTGCAGGGCTGGTTGCAGCAGCCTGGCTAGCGTTCAGGTGATTTGCGCTGGGCCATGGATCCCCGCTCAGGCGTGATCCTGATCTGTGGTCTGGGCGGGCTGGGGCAGGCCTGTCTGCGCACCTTGATGGGCTTCGAGGCTCAGATCCATTGCATTGATCAACGCCAGCCCCGCTGGGTTGATGGCCTGCTGGCCGATCAGTACGGCACCAACCTGGTCCTTGGTGATATGCGCAGCCCTGAGGTGCTGCGCATGGGACGGGCGGCCGATGCCCGTGCTGTGCTGCTGCTCAGCCATGACAGCGGCATCAACCTGGAGGCGGCCCTGCAGGTGCGCCTGCTCAATCCCAAGGCCCAGTTGGTGGTCCGCACCAACAGCAGCCGTAGCCTCGAGCGCCAGCTGCAGCAGCGGCTGCCGGGGTTGGCAACGGTGGACCCAAGCCTGCTGACCGCTGGCGTCTTTGCCAATGCCCTGCGCACCGACGGCACAGAAGCAGCGTTTGCCCTGGGCGATGAGCTCTTCCGCGTGCGCAGCCGCACCGTGCAGCGCGACAGCGCCCTCGATCTGTTTGATCTGCTGGGCCGCCGCGAACGACTGGTGCAGTGGGTGCCGGCCACAGGCATTCCAGGCGGTGCTCCGGCCAGTCAGTGGTGGGACCTGGATGATCGGCCCTGCCGCGGTGATCGCCTGCTGTGCCTTGAGCTGGCCAGCACGCTTGAGACCCGGCCACCACGGCGCCACCGGCTGCGCGCTGCCATCGGCCAATGGATGCATCGACTGGAAAACCTGGCGGAGCAGGTTCAAGCCGGCTTGCGCCGGCGCGATCCCCTGTTGATCTGGGGGTGTGGGCTGCTGCTGCTGGCCCTGATCGCAGGCAGCATCGTGTTTGGCTCCGGTTCCGCCATGGGGGGGCTGCTGCTGACCCTGGCCCTGCTTAAGGGCGAGTTTCTCGACTCGGTCGGCTTCTTGATGGAGGAGAGCCCCACAGCGAGCGAGAACCTGGCCCTGGCCTACCTCAGCCTGCTCTATGCCGTGGTGGGCACCTTGTTGACCGCCTGGCTGGTGGCCTTGATCCTGGACCGGCTGCTGGCCCAGCGCCTGGGCCGGCGCCAGCCCCGCCCGCTGCCTGCCGGCAGCCAGTACGTGCTGTTGCTGGAGGGGGGACGTCTGGCCGAGCGTCTGGCCAGCCTGCTGCAGCTGCAGAAATTCAAGGTGGTACGCGTCGAGCCCGAGGCCGCAGCCAGGAGCGTGGCCGGTCTGGCCTATGGGCGACTCGATCAGGTCCAACGGGCCCTGCGGCGCAGCAGTTGCCAGGCGGTGGGGGTGCTGGGGGCTGATCTGGTGGACAACCTGGACACCGCCCTGGAGCTGCAGGAGCGCTGGCCGGGCGTGCGCCTGGCCGTGCAGGCCCAGTCCCTGGTCGATGGGGCCAAGCTCAGCAGCCTCTTCAGTGGCATGCAGGTGATCAACCCGTTGCAGGTGGCCGCCGATGCCGTGGTGGCCACCGCTTTTGGCGAGCGGGTGCGAGGGGTGTTGCGGCTGGCGGAGGACAACCTGCTGCTGACCGACTACCGCATCGAGCCTGGGGACACCATGGCCGGTCTGAGCCTGGCCGCCGTGTCGGGGGGATACGGCTTGATTCCCTTGCAGGTGACGCCGCTGGGGCAGCGCAAGCCCATCGTGTTGCCCAATCTCGAGCGGGTGCTGCAGCCCGGTGATGCCCTGGTGGTGATGGCCGACCTGCAGGCCCTGCTGGCTGTGGAGAACGGGACGTTGGCCCCGCCCCGCTGGCAGCTGGAGGTACGGGGCTGCCGCCGCAATTGCAACAGCTTTGAGGCCCAGGTGCTGCTGGCCCGTTATCTGGCCTTAGCACCGGGAGAGGTCAGCCGTTATCTCGAGACGGCTGCAGGTCCTCAGCGCACCGATGCGATCTATCAAGCCCCAGGCCGGCAGCTGCAGCAGGGGCTGACCCGCCTTGGCGTGGAGTGCGCCTTGCTGCCTGCTGCGCAGGCCACTGCATAGGCTGGCGGGCGTTTGCAGCCCAGGCCGTGCCCCCAGCCCTGCGCCGCTTTGGCTTGGCGGCGGTGATCGTGCTGCTGGGCAGCGCCCTGTTCATCTGGCGCCTCGGTGAGCTGGGGCAGCTCGATGAGACGCCGGCCCTGTTTGCAGCTGCTGGCCGTGCCATGGCCGAGACCGGGGACTGGCTGACCCCCCGTGTCAACGGCCACCCCCGCTTTGACAAGCCGGTGCTGATTTATTGGCTGATCGGGGGATTCACGGCCTTGTTCCCCGCCAGCTGGGATCCCTTGGGCAGCTGGGCGTCGACGCTGCCGTCGGGTTTGGCCATGCTCGCGCTGATGCTGGCCCTCGGGTCGACCGTGCTGCCCCGCTGGGGGCCAGCCCGGGCCTTGACGGCTGCGCTGGCCTTTGCCCTCTCCCCCTTGATCCTGCTGTGGGGCCGGGTTGCGGTCAGTGACCCGCTGCTCACCGCCTGCATCGGCCTGGGGTTGCTGGGCCTCTGGCACCGCTATGGCTCGCCGCGCTCGGGCTTTCCCTGGCTGCCCTGGGTGGTGCTGGGACTGGGGGTGTTGACCAAAGGTCCTGTCGCTTTGGTGATCGCCCTGCCGACGCTGCTGCTCTTTGGCGGCCTGCAGCGCGATCTCGGCGGTTTGATCCGGGCGGTGCAACCGCTGCGGGGCATGGCGGTGGCTCTGCTAGTGGCTGCCCCCTGGTATGCCCTGGAGCTTTGGCAGGAGGGCCAGCCGTTTCTCGATAGCTTTTTTGGATACCACAACCTGCAGCGCTACACGGCGGTGGTGAACAACCACGCTGGGCCCTGGTGGTACTACGCCCCGGTGATGGCGATCGCCAGCCTGCCGTTCACGCCGCTGTTGCTGCTGGGTGTCGGTGCCGAATTGCAGCGCTGCTGGGCCACTCCCCCGCCCCGGCCCGAGGCCAGTCTCAATCGCTTTGCCCTGGCCTGGCTGCTGGTGGTGGTGCTGTTCTTCTCGCTGTCAGCCACCAAGCTGGCCAGCTATGTGCTTCCAGGACTACCGGCGATGGGATTGCTAGTGGCCCTTGTTGAGGCGCCTGGCCGCTGGCTGGCGATGACCCGCTGGTGCTGCGTGGGTCTTGCAGCCCTGCTGTCGGCCATCTTTTTTGCCGCGCCGCGCTGGGTCCCCTGGATTCAGGACCCTGAGATTCCTGGCTTGGCCGCAGGGCTTCTGGCCTCCGGCACGGTCTTGATCAGCGCCTGGTTGTTTCTGATTGCCGCTCTGCTGGGATCGGCCCTGCTGCTGCGCCGCGTCTCCACCAGCGATGGCTGGCTGCTGAGCTTGCAACTGCCCATGGTGGCCTGGCAGGTGCTGGCCTTGATCCCGATCAGTGTGCTGGTGGATCAGCGCCGTGCCCTGCCGCTGCGCGAGATCTCCGCTGTGGTGCGTCAGCAGGGCCTCCCGGGGGAACCCCTGGCGATGGTGGGCATCAACAAGCCTTCCCTGCATTACTACAGCCGAAAGGTCGTGCTTTATGCCGGCAGGCCAGCCAGCGGCCTGTTGGATCTGGCCGAACAGCTGCCGCCCTCGGGCACGGCCCTGGTGGTGATTGATGCCACCACCGCGGCGGAGCCCCATTGGCGCGGGCTGCCCCACACGCCTCTCGATGCCGCCGGGGTCTACCGGCTCTGGCGGGTGCCGCTTGAGGCGCTGCAGCAGCGCGGCGCAACCCTTGTTGAGGCAGGCGTGCGCTCCACCTGGCGGCTGCCGAACCCCGAGCGATACTGAGCCGCCTCTGCATGGCCGGATGATGTCTGAATCCCCTGCCCTGCTGCCGGTCATCCTCTGCGGCGGCACCGGCACACGGTTATGGCCTCTCTCTCGGGCCAGTTATCCCAAGCAGTACTGGGCGCTGGCCGACAGCAGCGATGACACCCTGCTGCAGCTCACCCATCGGCGACTGGAGGGCGTTCCGGGACTGGGCGCACCGCTGCTGATCTGCAACGAGGACCATCGCTTTGTGGTGGCTGAGCAGATGCGCCAGATCGGGGTGGAACCCGAGTCGATCCTGCTGGAGCCCATGGGCCGTAACACGGCGCCTGCGGTGTGTGTCGCGGCCCTACGGGCCATGGCCCGCGGAGATGACCCCCTGCTGCTGGTGCTGGCCGCTGACCATGTGATCCGTCAGCCGGAGGTGTTCCGCCAGGCGGTCGCTGCTGGCATTCCTGCTGCAACGGCAGGGCGACTCGTCACCTTTGGCATCGTCCCTACGGCTCCAGAGACCGGCTACGGCTACATCGAATCAGCGGAGCCTTTGCAGGCCGAACGCCCTGTGCCGATTGCCCGTTTCGTGGAGAAGCCCGATCGCGCCACCGCTGAGCAGTTCCTCGAAAGCGGCCGCTTCACCTGGAACAGCGGCATGTTTCTCTTCCGCGCCAGTTCCATGCTGGCTGAACTCGAACGCCTTGCTCCGGAGGTGGTGAGCTGCTGCCGTGCGGCCATCGCGCGTGACACCCCCGACCTGCAATTTGTTCGCCTCGACCGTGAGGCCTTTGCCCAATGCCCCTCGGTGGCTCTGGATGTGGCGGTGATGGAGCGCACGCCCCTGGGAGCGGTGCTGCCGTTGCAGGCGGGCTGGAGCGATGTGGGCAGCTGGGGTGCCCTGTGGGAGTCCGCCGAACACGATGGCGATGGCAATGTGCTGCGGGGCCGGGTGATCAGCCAGGGGGCGCGCAACTGCTATCTGCGCAGTGAGCACCGGCTGCTGGTGGGTTTGGGCGTCGAGGATTTAGTGGTAGTGGAGACCGATGACGCCGTGCTCGTGGCCCATCGCGACCATTCCCAGCAGGTGAAGACAGTGGTCAAGCAGCTGGAGAGCGCGGGGGCATCGGAAGGCCGTGCCCACCGGCGCATCTATCGGCCCTGGGGGCATTACGACGGTGTGGTGGAGGGTCGCCGCTGGCAGGTCAAGCGCCTGATGGTCAAACCGGGCGCGGCCCTGTCGCTGCAGATGCACCACCATCGCGCTGAGCACTGGGTGGTGGTCAGTGGCACCGCCCTGGTGGAGAAAAACGGCATCGAGGAGCTGGTGGGAGAGAACCAGAGCACCTACATCCCCTTGGGGGCCCAGCACCGCCTCACCAACCCCGGCAAGATTCCGGTGGAGCTGATTGAGGTGCAGAGCGGTCCCTATCTCGGAGAAGACGACATCGTCCGCTTTGAAGATGCCTACGGACGCTCCACCGCCTATGCCAGATCGCAGGCGAGCTGAGCTCCGATGCGGGCTGGCATGATCTCCTTCATGCCAGCCCATCGTGCGCTTCGTGCCTGAGACCGCAGGATTTCTGGCTGCGGCTTCGACATACGCCGGCGCCGTCACCTTGGCGGTGTTTGCCCTCTCCCTGGTGCTGTTCATCAGCGGCTGGCTGGCGCCTGAGATCACCGGTCTGCTGGCTGTGGCCCTGCTGGTCAGCTTTGGGGTGCTCGAGCCCCAGCAGGCCGTTCAGGGGTTTGGAACGCCTGCCCTGATCACGTTGATGGGGCTGTTTGCCCTCTCGGCGGGACTGTTTCGCAGCGGGGGAGTCGATCGCCTGCGGGCGCTGGTGGGTTCAGAGGCCATCCGCACCCCGAGGCGCATGATCATGCTGCTGGTGGCGGTGGTGTCGCCCCTTTCGGGCTTCATTCCCAACACCCCGATCGTGGCCACCTTGTTGCCGGTGCTCGAGAACTGGTGCCAGCGCCGTGGGGTGTCCCCTTCCAAGGTGATGCTGCCGCTCTCGTTTGCCGTGGTGATCGGCGGCACCATCACCCTGCTGGGCACCTCCACCAACCTGCTGGCCAGTGATGTCAGCCGGCAGTTGGGTTACGGCGCCATCAACCTGTTCGATTTCACACCGATTGGGCTGCCCCTCTGGCTGATGGGGGCCCTTTACATGGTCTTGGTCGGCGATCGTCTGCTGCCTGACCGCGGCCAGGACGACAACCTGATGGCGAGCATGACCCGCCAGGGTTACTTCACCGATGTCTTCATCCCGGCTGGCTCGGAGCTGGTGGGCCAGTCCTTGCACAACAGCCGCCTGCAGCGCCGCTTTGATGTTGATGTGCTCGAGTTGCACCGCGAAAGCCAGAGCTTCAGTGCTCCCCTGGCGGATCTGACGCTGCAGGCCGGTGATCGCATGCTGTTGCGCTGCCGCCGCGAGGATCTGTTGCGCCTGCAGCAGGAGCACACCATCACCCTGGCGCCGGTGTGGGTCAAACCCGGCGATCAACCCGGTGAAATGCCCAGCGGACAGACCATGCGGCTGGTGGAGGTGCTGCTGCCTGCCGGCTCCAGCATCGCTGGCAGCAGCGTGCGGGAGCTGCGCTTCCGCCAGCGCTACAACGCCACGCTGGTGGCGGTGCGCCGCGGACGTGAGGTGATTCGCGACCTGCTCGGCCGGGTCGTGCTCCACGCCGGTGATGTGCTGCTGGTGCAGGCACCGATCGACACCATCCGTGGCCTGCAGAACCGCAATGATCTGGTGCTGCTCGATGAGCTGGAGAAGGATCTGCCCACCACCAGCCGCAAGGGGGTGGCCCTTGGAATTTCCGCCCTCGTGATCCTGCTGCCGATGCTGGGCCTGCTGGATCTGATGGCAGCGGTGCTGCTGGGGGTGGTGCTGATGGTGGCCACCGGTTGCCTGCGGGCCGGGGAAGTGCAACGTGCGATCCGCTGGGATGTGATCCTGCTGCTGGGCTCGATCTTCTGCTTCAGCGTTGCGATGCAGAACACCGGCCTGGCCAAGGGCATGGCGGTGGATCTGCTGCAGTCCCTGCAGGGATGGCCGGCCTACGGAGTGCTGATGGCGGTGTTTCTGCTCGCCCAGCTGTTTACCGAAACACTCACCAATGGCGCCACGGTGGTGCTGTTGATGCCGATCGCCACCGAGCTGGCCAAGGGGTTGGGCCTGCCCCCGTTGGCCTTCATCTACGCGATCGTCTTTGCCGCCAGCCTCAGCTTTCTCACGCCGATCGGCTATCAATGCAACTTGATGGTGATGGCACCGGGGCGCTACCGCTTTTATGACATGACCCGCTATGGGGCACCGCTCACCATCGCCCTGACGCTGGTCACCCCCTGGTTGATTTGCCGTCACTTCGGTCTTTAAGCCCATCTCTGTCCGCTTCAGGGGCTGGGTTGTTCTCTCCGGTCCAGCCCGGAGGCGGGGCAAACACGCTGCTGTCCTGCCGCAGGCAGAGGGCACAGCGTCCCCAACGCTGCAGTTCACCGGCTGGTGCCGGGGACTGGCAGCTTGGGCAGGTGGCCATGCCAGCGCTCTGGCGGCTCGGGTGCTGCAGCCAGTTGCGCTCCAATTCCTGACTGAACGGCTCCACCGCCTCGGGCATGTCCTGCTGCACCAGGTGCAGGGCCTGGATGGCAAAACCCCGGCTTTGCAGCACCGCCAGCAGCTGATGGCGGCTGTAGCGCAGAGCTTGCAGCCACTGGGGCTGGGCGGCACCAACCACCAAGGTGCGGCCCCTGAGCTCGAGCGGCCGGCAGTGGGGTGCCAGCTGAGGACCCGCCAGCTGCGGCCAGGCCTGCCAGAGGGCGCCAAGGCTGCCCTGCTGCTGCCACTGGCTCTTAATCTCCCCAAGGCACTGCTGCAGCGGGCGGGCCGGCGGACGGGGCTTGGGGCGCTGCACAGGACTCATCGCAGCAAGCTAGCTAGGGTCACAGCGCTGTACCTGACTTGGGGCCATGGGGTTGTTCGATCGCGTCGGCCGTCTGTTTCGGGCCAACTTGAATGATCTGGTCAGCCGCGCTGAGGACCCCGCCAAGATCCTCGAGCAGTCGGTGGCCGACATGCAGTCGGATCTGGTCAAGTTGCGCCAGGCCGTGGCGACGGCCATCGCCAGTCAAAAACGAATTCAGAATCAGGCCGAGCAGGCAGAAACCCAGGCCCAGGCTTGGTACCAGCGGGCTGAGCTGGCGCTCAAAAAAGGCGAGGACGCGCTGGCCAAAGAAGCCCTCAGTCGCCGTAAGACCTACCAGGAAACGGCCACAGCCCTGAACACCCAGCTGAGCACCCAGGCCGGCCAGGTGGAGATGCTCAAGAAGAACCTGCTGGCCCTCGAGGGCAAGATCGCCGAGGCCCGCACCAAAAAAGACATCTCAAGGCCAGGGCCCAGGCCGCCCAGGCCCAGGAGCAGCTGCAGGGTGCCGTTGGCGGCTTGAGCACGGATTCCTCGATGGCGGCGTTTGAGCGCATGGAGGACAAAGTGCAGGCCATGGAGGCCCGCGGCCAGGCCGCGGCTGAAATCGCCGGCGCTGATCTGGACAGCCGCTTCCAGGCCCTGGAAGCCGGTGATGATGTCGATGCTGAGCTGGAGGCCCTCAAGGCCAGCCTCAACCCCACCCCTGTGGCCCTGCCTGATGAGGGGCGCAAGCCGGAGCTCAAGCCTGCTGATGAGGCCCAGGTGGATCAGGAGCTCGAGCAGCTCAAGCGCTCGATCGACAAGCTCTAAGCAGCGGCGGCCGCTTCCTAGGATCAGCCCAGATCTGCCTGTGCCGTGACCGTTCACACCCTGACGGATGCCAATTTCGAGGCCGAGGTCATGGCCCATACCGGCCTGGTGCTGGTGGATGTCTGGGCCAGCTGGTGCGGTCCCTGCCGCTTGATGGCCCCGCTGATGAGCTGGGCTGCTGAGACCTACGGCGATGCGCTCAAGGTGGGCAAGCTGGAGGCTGATCCCAACCCGGCCGTGCGCGACCAGCTCAAGGTGCAGGGCCTGCCGGCGTTGATCCTGATCCGGGATGGCAAGGAACTGGCGCACCATGAAGGCGCCATGGCCCAGCCCCAGCTCAAGGCCTTCCTGGATGCCCATCTCTGAGCGGTTGCAGCAACTGGGCTCTGGTGTCTTTGCCCGCGTTGATGACAGCAAGCGTCGCTACCTGGGCTCGGCCGCTGCGGCTCAGCGGCCGCTCATTGATCTTTCCTTAGGCAGCCCGGACCTGCCGCCTCCGCCTGTGGCCCTGGAGGCCATGGCCGCTGCGTTGCAGCAACCGGCCAGCAGCAGCTACTGCCTGCATGCCGCCACAGCGCCGCTGCGTGAGGCTGTGGCGGCCTGGGTGCAGCGCCGCTTTGCGATCACGGTGGATCCTCAGCGGGAGGTGCTGCTGCTGGTGGGCTCGCAGGAGGGCACGGCCCACCTGCCCCTGGCGGTGCTGAACCCTGGCGAGCAAGCCCTGGTGCTTGACCCTTGCTACCCCAGCCACAGGGGCGGTGTGGTGCTTGCCGGGGGCATGGCCCGGCCGCTGGCGCTGCGGGCTGAGGAGGGTTGGCGGCCGGTGTTTGAGCGGCTCAGCCCAGAAGAGCAACGTCAGCTGCGGCTGCTGGTGCTGGGCTATCCCCATAACCCCACCGCGACAACCGGCGCTCAGGACTGGATTGATGAGGCCCTGGCCCTGGCTGGGCGCAGCGGAGCGGTCCTGGCCCATGACAACCCTTATGTGGATCTGGCTCTGGAGGGGGAGGCGCCGGCGTTGCTGCGCAGTCCCGGCTGGCGCAGCAACGGCATTGAATTTTTCTCGTTCTCCAAAGGCTGGGGCCTGGCGGGGTTCCGCCTGGCGTTTGCCGTGGGGGCGTCTCACCTGATTGAAGCGTTGGCCAAGGTGAAAGGGGTGGTGGATTTCAACCAGTCCCTGGCCTTGCAGGCCGGTGCCATCGCTGCTTTGGAGCAGGCCATGGACTGGCCTGCCCAGCTGCTGGAGCAGTACCGCCAGCGCCATGACCTGATGCAGCGCTGCCTGCAGAGCAGCGGCTGGCAAGTGCCCAGCAGCAGCATGGCGCTGTATCAGTGGTTGCCGCTGCCGGAGCCGTTGCAGAGCCTCGGTAGCGAAGCGGCAGCCCGTTGGTTGCTGCAGCGCAGCGGTGTGGCCCTCACGCCGGGTGTGGGCTTTGGCGCAGCTGGGGAGGGCTGGTTGCGGCTGGCTCTGGTGAGTGGGGCGGACACACTGCAGAAGGCCAGTGACCGCCTGGGGTTGGCCTTGAGGGAGGCCCAATTCTGAAAATACTGTCTAGAAACGAAAAAGCTGAGACTCGCCCTGCGCAGTCTTAGGTCACGACGCACGTGTCGCGCGTGCACTGCCCCCTCTGCGCCATGAACCTCTGGAGCCCTTGGATGGACCCCGCTTCCAACAGCATGCGGGGTGTCAATCCTGAGCGTTACGCCCTCGCCGCCGGTCCCCAGGGCGAGTACCTCACCCTGGGTGAGGACGACTCCATTCAGACCGTGAACTCCGTTGGCGAGGCCTTCACCTTCAGCACCCACGAAAAAGCGGTGGAAACCGCCCGCTCCATGGCGGCTGTGCTGCGCCGTCCCATCGATGTGATCAAGCTGCTTTGAGTTCAGCTGGCCGCCTTCTGGCCCTGGCGGCGGGTGAGCTCAAGCTGCCCTGGCGCCTGCGCGTGGTGCCCGTCTGCAGCAGCACCGAGGGGCTGTTGAGCCAGTGGTTGGCCTCTGCTGGCGCCCCGCCCCTGGCCGTGCTGGCGCGCCGTCAGCGCCATGGCCGCGGCCAGTACGGCCGCAGCTGGCAGTCGCCCCCCGGTGGCCTCTGGCTCAGTGCCGCCCTGCCCTGGCAGGGCCCGCCGCCGACTGACGATCCCAGCCAGCTGCCGTTGCTTGTCGCTGCCGAGCTGGCTGCCGAGCTGGCCGGGCTGGCCGCTGCAGCAGGGGCAGCGCCGTTGCGCATCAAGGCGCCCAACGATCTGATGGTGGGGCGGCGCAAGCTGGCTGGTGTGCTGACCTCTGCTGTGTGGCGCGGCGCTGAGCTGCAGCAGCTGCGCATCGGCATTGGCCTGAACGGCCGCCATCCCATTCGTCCTCCGGGCATCACCCTGGAGCAATGGCTGGGGGCCGGGCGTTGTCCCCCCTGGCCGCGCCTGGCCCTGATGGGGCTGCGGGCCTTGGAGCGACTGGCCTGCCGCGATCAGGCCTGGGACACTGGGCGCTCCTGCCGCTGACTGCGCTGTACAGCCTGCCGTTGCTGCTGTGGATCACCGCCTTTGGCCAGGCGCCCGGCAGTGTTTTGGATCGCTCGCTCGATGCGCTGGAGCGCGATCAGGTGATCACACCTGCCGAGCGGTTGCAGCTCGAGCGTGGCCGCTTGCCGGCCGTGGAGGGGCGCCAGGCCCCTCGCACGCCAGCTCTGGTCAAGCTTTGTCAGCGCGGCGATGGGGCGGTCAACCAGCGCGAATGCACTAACCCGGGATTGCGCTACAGCCCTGAAGGTCTGCCGCTGCCCCCGTTAAGCGTGCCGGTGAATGCCCTGCTTTCGGGCGCCAATGGCCGCTTTCTGCTGCGTGATGTGCTGCGCATCACGCCAAGGCCTGCGCCCTTGGCCGGTAACGGCAACCGCTCGCTGCTCTTTCCCTTGATCGGCTCGGCGATTCCCAGCAGCGGCTTTGGCTGGCGCCTGCATCCCATTCTCGGCAGCTTGATGCTGCATGCCGGCCGCGATCTGGCTGCACCGGAAGGCACGCCGGTGGTGGCCTCCCTCGATGGTGAGGTCATCAGTTCCGGGTTGGCCGGTGGCTACGGGCTTGCGGTGGTGCTGGAGCATCCCCAGCCCCAACGGCAGCGCACGCTCTATGGCCACCTTTCTGAGCTGTTTGTTGAGCCTGGGGAATCGGTGCGGCAGGGGGAGGTGATCGGCCGGGTGGGCAACACCGGCCTCAGCACAGGCCCCCATCTCCACTTTGAGTTGCGCCGACCGGCAGCCCAAGGCTGGGTGGCCGTCGACCCCGGTGAGCTGACGATGGCCGGCGCAGGCCCCACTGAGCAGGATCCGGTGGGTGTGCTGCTGGCTGAACTGCTGCGCGGCTTGAAGCGTCAGCCCTGAGCTCAGCTGTTGGGACCGCTGCCCGCCAGTTGCAGCACCAATTGGGTGCCACTGGCTAAGGCCATGGCTTCGATTTCCTCGAT
>CENU01070904.1_pt1 | contig 13642 bp, 16 predicted proteins | sample 361331 | NCBI WGS metagenome assembly CENU01 (sample SAMEA2619766, study PRJEB7988) | marine metagenome | isolation source: saline water (ENVO:00002010), including
ATCATCGGGATGATCTTTGCGCTTGTCCTGGTGGTCGAGCAGTTGAGTTCCTACTTCCGCAGAATGGTGATGAAAAATGAGCAGTAAATTCGAGACAGCCCACGAAGGGTGGGATGCCGCTTGGTCCACGGACAAGGGACGTGAAAACTGGATCACGCCGGACCCGTTCGTGACCGGAACGATGCCGTTGCTGAAAGATCGTGGCTGCGTTGCCATAGCCGATGTTGGCTGCGGCGTTGGACGTCACGCTATGTATTTTGCCAGCCAAGGCATGACGGTGACCGGCGTCGATGAAAGCGGCACAGGGCTCGAGTTTCTGGAAAATGAAGCCGAAAAGGCCGGGTATGATATCACCACGGCAAAGGCAAGCTTCACCAACCTTCCATTCGACGATGCCAGTCTCGATGCGATTCTAAGCTTCAATGTCATTTATCATGGCAATGGCGATACTGTGTCGCGGGCAATTTCAGAAACGCGTCGCTGTCTGCGAGCTGGCAGCATTTTCTTTGGCACACTCCTGTCTAAAAGAAACAGTGATTTCCAGCTTGGCGAAGAGGTTGATACCGACACCTTCCTTCGCACCCATGGGTTTGACGAAGGGCATCCGCATTATTACGCCAATGCAAGTGATGTCGTGCGTCTGATGGACGGATTCGAGCTTCTGGCGTTGTCAGATAATGTCCATCGGCGCCCGGATTCATGGCATTGGCATTTCGTCGCCGAAGCCGTCTAGCTTTTTCCTTGTACGTTCATCGTTGATTTCCCGCGAGATTGCATCCTCGCCTTGTGGCGGTCTATATTCAGGGTAGACTAACGGAGCCTGATTTCATGTCCCTCACATTCTATGGTTTGAAATCCTGTGACAGTTGCCGAGCTGCGCTCAAAGCTCTGCAGGCGGCTGGCATTGATGTTGAGGTCCGCGATGTGCGGGAGAATGGCGTTCCTGAGGCTGTGCTTGGCGCAGCGCTTGCGACGCATGGGGCCGACAAGCTGGTCAACAGGCGGTCCACCACCTGGCGCGGGCTTGACGAGACCACCCGGCAAATGGACCCGGTGGCGCTGATCGGTGCGCACCCGTCGCTGATGAAGCGTCCCTTGATAATGACGCAGGACGGCAGCAGCAGCATCGGGTGGGACGCGGCGGCGCGCGCCGTCCATGGCATCTAGAGCGGTCAGGGTGTGGCGAAGGGTACGGAAAGGCATTCAATGGCAAAGACACGGATGGCGCTGGAACTTGGCATGGGAACGTCGTTGCGACAGGGGGATTACACCCGCGCTGCGGTGCGGGCCCTGCAGGACGCGCTGTGGCGCAACTCGGTGAGCTTTGCCGAGGCGTTCGGTTTCGAGAAATCCGACATGCTGGTCGATGTCGAGATCGGCGTTCAAAAACCCGATGCGGTAGACGTGGACGAGATCAAGGCGGTTCTTCCCTATGGCCAGTGTGCCATCAATGTCGTGGCTGGTGGCCTTGATATACCCAAGCCCGATGGCGACGGGCTCACCATTCTTGCGAACGCCGCGATCGTTATCTCCTTCGATATGGAGCGGGTGACAGCCCCCCGCCGGGAGGGCGCGGCATGAAGCGTCTGATCCTGGAAATGGGCACCGGCACCGACCTGTATGGCGGGGATTACACAAAGGCTGCCTGCCGCGCTGTTCGCGATGCCATCGGCCACAGCTCTTTGTCGCTGTTCCGGTCTTGCGGCTACAATCATCGCGACATGCTGGTGAAGGTGACCATCGGTGTGCAAAACCCGAAACAGGTAGATGTTGGCGCTGTCGCGGCCAGCCTGCCGCGCGGCAATCCCAAGGTTGAAGTCGTGAAGGGGGGGCTCAATATCGAGGATCCGGAGCAGGAGGGCCCGACCGTGATCGCCGCCGCCGCCGTGGAGGCATTTCTGGAGATCGACCCTGACAACTGGCAGATCAGCGGGACAGGTGATGACTGATAGCGCCATGCTCCTCGATGGGGCTCGTGTGGAAGTCCTGGTGCCGTCTGTCGGATTGCGTCAGGATATGCCGTTCTTTACCAAAAAGCTTGGTTTCCGGCTGGACGAGATTTTTCCGGCTGATGATCCGGCGGTGGCCGTCCTGTCAGGTCACGGTGTGCGGGTCAGGCTGGATACGCGCCTTGCCGAGGGCGTTGCCATGCCTGTGCTGCGCCTTCTTGTTGAAGATCCGGCCGAGATCGCTGATGGCGAGCTGGTGCTGACTGCTCCGAACGGCATGCGGGTGGAGATTGACCATCGCAACCCGCCGATGATCACGCCGGAAACAAGGCATAATTACATTGTGCGGCGGCTTGCCGATCAGGCGCCATGGGTCATCGGGCGTGCCGGCATGCAGTATCGCGACCTGATTCCCGACCGGCTTGGCGGGTCGATCATCGCCAGCCATATTCGCATCCCCGATGGGGGGCCGGTGCCGGACATGGTGCATTACCACACCGTCGGGTTTCAGCTGATCTTCTGCCTCGCCGGATGGGTCGATCTTGTCTATGAGGATCAGGGCCCGGAATTCCGTCTTCATGCCGGTGATTGTGTGATCCAGCCGCCAGAAATCCGGCATCGCGTTCTTTATGCAGCCGACAATATCGAGGTTCTGGAAATCGGTGTGCCGGCCGAGCATGTCACCACCATCGATCATGACATGAGCCTGCCGAACGGACCGGTCAACCCGGACCGCCGTTTTCAGGGGCAGCGCTTTGTCCACCATCGTGAATCCGAGGCACAGTGGAGCGGCTGGCGGCTTCCGGGTTTCACCGCGCGCAATACGGGGATCGACGCCGGCACGAATGGCGTCGCCGGTGTCGAGGTTGTGAAGTGGACTGGCGGTGATGCTGTCACCGCGATCCATGATTGCGACATCCTGTTCCATTTTGTCAAAACCGGCGGCATGACGCTGTCGGTCGAGGGAGAACCGGACTATCAACTGAGCGCTGGCGATGCCTTTGTCATTCCACCCGGGCGGCCAGCCCGATTTTCGGGTTGCAGTGATGACCTGGAGCTTGTCGAGGTCGCTCTGCCCTCCGCTTTCACCACAAGCCTCGTGTCCTAGGGTCCGGCGCCCGCATGCGTCCCTTTAATGTTTTGCTTTATGCCGCTGTGGTGTTTGCCTGGTCGTCAAGCTGGTACCCGCTGTCCCTGCAGATGGGGGTTGTGGCAGCGGAAGTGTCGCTGGTCTGGCGGTTTGCCGCGGCAGCGACGGTGATGCTCGCGATTTCCCATTGGCGCGGGGTGGCGCTTCGCCATGCGAGGAGCGAACATCTTCGCTTTGCCGCCCTCGGCGTTTTCCTGTTCTCGACAAATTTTGCGCTCTATTACAATGCCAGCCTGTTTGCCGCTTCCGGCCTGCTGGCGGTGATCCTGTCCACATCCTCGCTGATCAATGTGATGATGGTGGCTGTTCTGAACAGATCGAGGCCACAGCCGCTGCAGCTTGCGGCGTCGGTCACCGGACTTGCCGGGCTGGGCCTGATCTTTGCGCCAGAATGGCAGATGTCGGCAACCGTGGGTGTGGCGTTGATGTTTGGCGGGGCAGGAACATTGAGCTTTTGCATCGGCAACATGCTATCCGCCGCCAGCCAGAAGCGGGGTGTTCATGTGTTGGCCTCGACCAGCTGGGGCATGGTCTATGGCACATGCTTCCTGGCATTTGTCGCTCTGCTTCGCGGGCATGACTTCATCATCGACCCGTCGATGACCTATCTTGGTAGCCTGGCCTGGCTGATCGTGATTTCATCGGTGCTGGCCTTTGCAAGTTATCTCAGCCTGATCGGGCGCATCGGCCCGGGGCGGGCGGCATATGCCACCGTTGTGTTTCCGGTCTTTGCGCTGCTGATCTCGGCTATCTATGAAGGGTATGAGTGGTCGATGCTGGCGGTGGCCGGCCTTGTGCTGGTCATGCTTGGCAACATGATCATGATCCGCGCGCGCGACTAGCCGGTGCGCCAGATCGGCCGCCTGTTCAACCGTGGAAATAAGCCGGTGGTGGTGCCAGCGAGGCGGCGGCAAGGGCCATGCACGCCCCCAGTGTCAGCAAATGGCGAAGCCGCATATACCAGCCGGGAAGCAGCCCGGCAGCGGTGGCACGGCGGTCCACACTCCAGCAGATCAAAAATCCCGGCACCAGCGCCAGAAGCGCGGTCCGCGTGTCCAGAAACACGATGGGAGGCCAGGCGTAGAGCGCCGGCATGACCGACCAGGCAAACCAGATCGGCCGCCTGCCACCAGCCATGGCAAGCCCCCAATGGACGGCGCCGACAAAGCTGAGGATCACCGCGCCATAAACCCCGATAATGACAAGCGCGAGCCCGGCCCAGGGCGTTACACCGCTATGGGCCGCGCCAGCGCACAGGAAAAAGGGAATCAATCCACCAAGCCCCATAAGGCTGGCCATCAGCGGGGTGGTATTCTGTTCGGTTTGTGGTGTCTCGTCACCCATCGTCATTCTATCCGGGCTGATTGGTCGTGCTGGATGACATATCGGAATGCCTGTCCCGCGTTGCCAGTGCCAGGCCTGCCACCGCGGCCAGAACCGTGGCACCACCGGTGATTTCGGTGATGGTCATCGCCTGGCCAAGGAAGATCCAGGGCCAGATCGGTCCAAGGACACTCTCTATCAGAACGAGCAGGCTGACTTCTGCTGCCGGCACATAGCCTGTTCCCCAGGTCACCAGCGCGATGCCGATGCCGATGGTGAAGGCCCCCATGAACAGCGTCAGAAGAAGGTCGGGTGTGGAGATGCCAAGTCCGCTGCCGTAGGTGAGGCTGGCAACCGCCCCCAGCACAACGCATCCTGCTCCGCCAAGGAACGTCCCGCCAAGAACATCGCTGCGCCCGCTTCGCCGCGCCATCACAAGCATGATCGCAAAGGTGAGCGAGGAGACAAGCGCGACAAGATTGCCGGTGGTCCGGCCATAGACAAACCCGTCGCCAAGCATCAGCGCCACACCGATCAGTGCCACAGCCATCGCTGGCCAGGTCATGTGGTGCGGCCGCTCGCCGATCCACACCCATCCCAGCACGGCGGCAAAGAAGGGGGAAAGGGTCAACAGCAGCAGGGTCGAGGCGACCGACGTCAGCAACATGGCAAAGACATAGGTGGTAAAGGCCATCGCCAGCGCCGCGCCCATCATTGCGTCAGTGCGGTCAAGTGAGCGCAGGAACGCCACGGGTGACTGGCGGCGCCGGAGGCAGGCAACAATGGCAACCATGCCGGCCAGCGTGATCGAGCGATAGAACAGGATCAGCATGCCGTCCGTGGTCTCGAGGAGACGCATAAGCAGCCCCACGAAACTCATGAAGCTCGCTCCGGTGACTATCAGAAGCATGGCCTTGTTACGCGACATCGCATTTCTGTCCTGATCTGGTTGTGGCCGCATGGTGTATGCGTAAGAAGCCGAGTCACTAATCGCAGAATTCGGGCAAATGTCCATGCCGATTCAACATGGGCTGCCTTGCCTTGGTCGCATTCTGTCTTTATGACCCGCGGCAGGCCGTGTGGTGCGGTCGATGATATTTCTCTGGTGGCGGGACAGCCCTGATGATCATTTTCTGGCGCAGTTTGGCTTTGATCATTGTGGTGGGTCTGGCTGTGACAGGATGCAGTTCGATGAAACCTTATATGGAGTCCCCACAATATGATGAAGCCAGCAAGCGGTTTCAGCACCCGGCGGGATACCGGAATGACAAGGGACTTTTCGATCTGCTGGGGCTGGCAGGTGCCTTTTTCACCCGCGAGAAAGACCCGGCAGAACGCGACGGGTTTCCGCTTCGTGACCCGGCGGCACAGCCTCCGGCCACGGATGGCACCGATGTGACATGGATCGGGCACGCCTCGCTGCTGTTTCGCCATGGCGGGGTAAGCGTCCTGACCGACCCGGTATTCTCCGAGCGCGCCTCGCCATTCCGGTTCAGTGGCCCGAAACGTGTGGTTCCGGCCGCCTATACCCCCGAGTCGCTGCCGCATGTCGACATCATCGTGATTTCACATGCGCATTATGACCATCTGGACATGCCCAGCCTGCGACGGTTGGCGGTGGAGCAGCCTGACATCCGTGTCATCGTGCCGTTGGGGCTTGCGCACTATGTCAGACGCGCAGGTTTCACCGATGTGACTGAAATCGACTGGTGGCAAAGTGACCAGCGGGATGGTGTCGATGTCACCGCCACGCCAGTGCGCCACTGGGCGTCCCGCACGCCTTTCGACCGCAACAGGACCTTGTGGGCGGGGTTCATGATCACCTTCCGCGACGGATACCGGTTCTATTTTGCCGGTGACACAGGCTACAGCGCAGATTTCACCGCAACCCGCGAGCGCCTTGGCGCGCCAGATTTCGCCGCCATTCCGATTGGTGCCTACGAGCCGCGTGATTTTATGCGTGAATCGCACTGCACACCGGAGGAGGCTGTGCAGATCTTCCGCGACCTTGATGCCGGGAGCGCGGTGGCTGTCCATTGGGGCACATTCAAGCTCACTCTCGAACCGCTTGCCGAGCCACCGGTCAGGCTCCGCGCCGCCCTTGCCGAGGCCGGCATTGCCGAGCGGCGGTTTCGTGCGCTGACCCATGGCGAGCGGTGGAATTTGGGTCAGTCCGGGAATTAGGGTCGGGCAGGAAGCAGGGCAGGCTCACAGCGGCATTTTATCTCGCCCGATCGGACCGGTTTGGCTTGCTTTTGACACAGTGCTGAATTATTCAAACCACAGGTTTTCGTAGTGGGAGCGGATAACCAGGTGCCCGAACTTCTTTCTGAATATCTGCCGATCGCGGTGTTCTTTGCTATTGCCGTCGGTTTGGCCATCGCAATGGTCAGCGCGTCACTGTTTCTTGGCAATCAGCGCCCTGATGATGAGAAGATGGCGGCTTATGAATGCGGCTTTGATGCGTTTGATGATTCGCGCGGTCAGTTTGACGTGCGCTTCTATCTGGTGGCCATCCTGTTCATCATTTTCGACCTTGAGGTTGCGTTTCTGTTTCCGTGGGCAGTGTCGCTTGGCGGCATCGGCATGTTCGGTTTCTGGTCGATGATGCTGTTTCTTGCCGTGCTGACCATAGGCTTCATCTATGAGTGGAAGAAAGGGGCCCTGGAATGGGAGTGATCGATCCCCGTACTGCAGCGCCGATTCCGCCTGGCCCTGACCAGGACGCCATCCTGAAAGCTGTCGGTGACGAGATCACCAACCGCGGCTTTGTCATTGCCAGTGCCGATAAGCTGTTCAACTGGGCGCGGTCCGGATCGCTCTGGCCGATGACCTTCGGGCTTGCCTGCTGCGCTGTCGAGATGATGCATTCTGCTGCCAGCCGCTATGACATGGATCGCTACGGCATGCTGTTCCGGCCAAGCCCGCGGCAGTCGGATGTGATGATTGTCGCCGGCACGCTGACCAACAAGATGGCGCCAGCGCTCCGTCGGGTCTATGACCAGATGCCGGAGCCGCGCTGGGTGCTGTCCATGGGGTCATGCGCCAATGGCGGCGGCTATTATCATTATTCCTACGCCGTGGTGCGTGGATGCGATCGGATCGTTCCGGTGGATGTCTATGTTCCCGGCTGCCCACCGACGGCTGAAGCCCTGATTTACGGTCTGCTTCAGCTGCAGAAGAAGATCAAACGCACAGCGACCATCGCGCGCGGCTGATCTGTTACGATTTTTTGGGGGTGGAGCCAAGGTGCCTGGCAACCACTCCTTTGATGACCATGACCTCAGGCACCTTCTCGGCTGCGGAACGCGGCCGGTTTCCAGACGCCGCAACCGACGGCCATAGGACCTGTTGAATGACCGACGCCACCGCCGTAGATGCCGAAAACCGGGACACCGCAGTATCAGCGCTCGATTCGATGTGCGACCATATTTGCCAGCTTCTTGGTGCGGTGATCTCTGACGCTGGCGTCGTGCGCGGCGAGATTGTCGTTCGCATTGGCATTTCAGATGTCATCGCTGTGCTGTCATCGCTTCGTGATGACCGCCATGCCGCTTTCAACCAGCTTTCCGATCTGACTGCTGTCGACTATCCGGAGCGTCCCAACCGGTTTGAAATGGTCTATCAGCTGTTGTCGATGCGCAACAACATGCGTCTGCGGATTCTGGTTGCGGTTGGCGAAGGACAGGCCGTTCCGTCGGCCACCACCGTCTACAGCGCTGCCAACTGGGCGGAGCGCGAGGCCTGGGACATGTTCGGCATCTTCTTCGCCGGCCACCCCGACCTTCGTCGTCTGCTGACGGATTATGGTTTCGAGGGCCATCCGCTTCGCAAGGATTTTCCGCTGACCGGTCATGTCGAGGTCCGCTATGACGACACGCAGCGCCGCGTTGTCAACGAGCCGGTGTCGCTGGTTCAGGAATTCCGCGATTTCGATTTCCTGAGCCCGTGGGAAGGGATGCAGGCGCAGATCCCCGGCGATGAAAAAGCCAACGGGGAAGGGTGAGGAGCCGGTCATGGCGGAGATGCAGATCAAGCCCATCACGATGAATTTCGGCCCGCAGCATCCGGCTGCGCACGGCGTGCTTCGCCTTGTCCTTGAAATGGACGGCGAGGTGATCGAGCGTGCCGACCCCCATATCGGCCTGTTGCACCGCGGTACCGAAAAGCTCATCGAGCACAAGACCTATCTCCAGGCATTGCCCTATTTTGACCGGCTTGATTATGTATCGCCGATGAATCAGGAACATGCCTGGGCGCTTGCTGTCGAGCGCGCTGTGGGCATCGAGGTGCCGCGCCGGGGCCAGTATATCCGCGTTCTCTACTGCGAGATCGGGCGGATCCTGAACCACCTTCTGAACCTGACCACCTTTGCCATCGATGTGGGGGCGATGACCCCGCTTCTGTGGGGCTTTGAAGAACGTGAAGCGCTGATGGGCTTTTATGAGCGGGCATGTGGTGCACGGCTCCATGCGGCCTATTTCCGCCCCGGCGGCGTGCATCAGGATCTGCCCGACGGGTTGCTCGACGAAATCCTCGACTGGACCGGGACGTTTCCCGCCTTCATCAATGATCTGGAAACGCTGCTGACCGACAACCGCATCTTCAAGCAGCGGACAGTCGATATCGGTGTGATCACCGAGGAGGCCGCGCTTGATCTTGGCATTACCGGGCCCTGCCTTCGTGGCAGCGGCGTGGCCTGGGACCTTCGCAAGTCGCAGCCCTATGATGCCTATGCCGAGATGGATTTCGACGTGCCGATCGGCAAGACCGGTGACTGCTACGCGCGCTATCTGGTGCGGGTCGAGGAAATGCGCCAGTCGCTGCGGATCATTCGCCAATGCATCGAGAACATGCCGGATGGTCCTGTTCTGGCCGAGAACAACAAGGTGACACCGCCGAAGCGGGGCGAGATGAAGCATTCGATGGAAGCGCTGATCCATCACTTCAAGCTCTATACCGAAGGCTTCCACGTCCCCGAGGGTGACAGCTACACCGCGGTCGAGGCGCCAAAGGGCGAGTTCGGGGTCTATCTTGTCGCTGACGGGTCGAACAAACCCTATCGCTGCAAGATCCGCGCGCCGGGGTTCTATTTCATGGCTGCCGTCGATTACCTGTCGCGCGGCCATATGCTTGCGGACTCGGTGGCCATCATCGGGTCGCTCGACATTGTATTTGGTGAGATCGACAGATGAGCATTGACGCCCGTATTGCCGAAAACCAGCCGGAAAGCTTTGCCTTCACTTCTGAAAACGAGGCGGAGATCAAGCGGATCGTGGCGAAATATCCGAAGGGCCGCCAGGCCAGCGCGGTGATGCCGCTTCTCGATCTGGCGCAGCGTCAGCACGACAACTGGATTCCGATGGCGGCCATCGAACTGATCGCCAAGAAGCTCGACATGGCCGAAATCCGGGTGCTCGAGGTGGCGACCTTCTACACCATGTTCAATCTGAAACCTGTCGGCAAATATTTCCTGCAGGCCTGCACCACCACGCCATGCTGGCTCCGCGGCTCCGACAATATGATGCGCTGCATCAAGGACCGGTTCGGCATCAGCTCCGGCGAGACTTCGGCGTGTGGCCGGTTCTCGCTGCTTGAGGTCGAGTGTCTCGGCGCCTGTGTCAACGCGCCGATCCTGCAGGTGAATGACGATTTCTATGAAGATCTGGATTACGCCAGCACCGGGGCGCTGCTTGACGCGCTGGAAGCCGATACGCCACTTCCTGTCGGCTCGGTAACCGGACGCTCAGGGTCAGAGGCCACGGGCGGGGCAACCAGCCTGTCGGCGCTCAAGCCGGCAGAATAGGGAGGGACGAATGCTTAAAGATGAAGATCGCATTTTCACCAATCTCTATGGCTGGGGTGATGCCGGGCTGAAGGGCGCAAAGTCGCGTGGCGACTGGTCCAACACGGCAAAGCTTCTGAAGCTTGGCCATGACGAGATTGTCGAGCGGATCAAGGCATCCGGTCTTCGTGGCCGCGGCGGCGCCGGTTTCCCGACCGGCCTGAAATGGTCCTTCATGCCAAAGGAAGTTGGCGCCCGCCCGCATTATCTGGTGGTCAACGCCGATGAATCCGAGCCCGGAACATGCAAGGACCGCGACATCATCCGGCATGAGCCGCACAAGCTTCTGGAAGGCTGTGTGGTTGCCGGTTTCGCCATGCGCGCGCATGCCGCCTACATCTATATCCGTGGCGAGTTCGTGAATGAGGCCCGCCGTCTGCAGTCTGCCATCGACGAGGCCTATGACGCCGGCCTTCTTGGCGACAATGCCGCGAAATCCGGCTGGAAGTTCGATATCTATCTTCATCGCGGTGCCGGCGCCTATATCTGCGGCGAGGAGACAGCGCTGATCGAATCGCTGGAGGGCAAGAAGGGCCAGCCACGCCTGAAGCCGCCATTCCCGGCAGGTGCCGGCCTTTATGGCTGCCCGACGACAGTGAACAATGTTGAATCGATTGCCGTTACCCCGACCATCCTGCGGCGCGGACCGGACTGGTTCTCGGCCCTTGGCAAGGAAGGCAACACAGGCACGAAGCTGTTCTGCATCTCCGGCCATGTGAACCGCCCCTGCAATGTCGAAGAAGAAATGGGAATCCCGCTTCGCGAACTGATCGAGAAACATGCCGGCGGTGTGCGCGGGGGCTGGGACAATCTTCTGGCGGTAATCCCGGGCGGATCATCAACGCCGCTCATGCCACAGAGCGTGTGCAACACCATCACCATGGATTTTGACGCGCTGAAGGAAGCCGGGACGGGTCTTGGCACCGCAGGCGTCATCGTCATGGACAAGAGCACCGACATCGTCAAGGCCATCGCGCGGCTGTCCTACTTCTACAAGCATGAATCCTGCGGCCAGTGTACGCCCTGCCGCGAGGGCACAGGCTGGATGTGGCGGATGATGGACCGGCTGGTCCGCGGCGATGCCGAAATCCATGAGATCGAGACACTGGAACAGGTCACGCGCCAGGTCGAGGGGCACACCATCTGCGCCCTTGGCGACGCGGCAGCATGGCCGATCCAGGGCCTGATCAAGCATTTCCGTCCGGAAATCGAGCGTCGTATCACCGCGCATCGCGCGGCATCGGCGGTCGAGGCGGCGGAGTAGGGGGTAACGTCATGCCAAAGCTGACTGTGAATGGCGTCGAGGTCGAGGTCGAGGACGGGTCCACCGTTCTTCATGCCTGTGAGGAAGCCGGAGTCGAAATTCCGCGCTTCTGCTACCACGACAGGCTGTCGATTGCCGGCAACTGCCGGATGTGCCTTGTCGATATGGAGCGCGCGCCAAAGCCGGTCGCGTCCTGCGCGATGCCGGCTGGCGAGGACATGGTGATCCGCACCGATACCGACCGCGTGAAGAAAGCACGTGAAGGGGTGATGGAGTTCCTTCTGATCAATCACCCGCTGGATTGCCCGATCTGTGACCAGGGCGGTGAATGCGATCTTCAGGATCAGGCCATGGGATATGGCTTTGACAGTTCGCGCTATGAGGAAAACAAGCGCGCCGTTGAAGACAAGCATATGGGGCCGCTGATCAGCACCACCATGACGCGCTGTATCCATTGCACGCGCTGTGTGCGCTTTGCCACCGAGGTGGCCGGTGTTCCCGAGCTTGGTGCCATTGGCCGCGGCGAGAATATGGAGATCACCACCTATCTGGAAAAGACGCTGGCGTCCGAACTTTCGGCCAATGTCATCGATCTGTGCCCGGTCGGGGCACTGACCTCGAAACCCTATGCCTTTGCAGCGCGTCCGTGGGAGCTGAGCAAGACGGAATCCGTCGACGTGATGGATGCGGTCGGAAGCAACATCCGGGTCGATGCGCGCGGGGCGCAGGTGATGCGTGTGCTGCCGCGCCTGAACGAGGATATCAACGAGGAGTGGATCTCCGACAAGACGCGCTATGCGATTGACGGCCTGCGCCGCCAGCGTCTGGACCGGCCCTACATCCGTGGCCGTGACGGCAAGCTGTCGCCGGCCAGCTGGGACGAGGCCTTCACCGTGATTGCGGCAAAGATGAAGAAGGCCAAGCCTGCCGCCATTGCCGCCATCACCGGTGACCAATGCGACGCCGAATCGATGTTTGCGCTGAAGACGCTGTTCGACAAGCTGGGAAGCGGCAGCATCGATTGTCGTCAGGATGGCACGAAGATTGGCGGTGCCCGTGCAGGGTACCTGTTCAATTCGACCATTGCCGGCATTGACGAGGCCGACGCGCTGCTCATCATCGGCAGCAACCCGCGGACAGAGGCGGCTGTGCTGAATGCCCGCATCCGCCGCAACTGGCTGTCGACCCGCATGCCGGTCGGTGTTGTCGGTCCTGAGATGGACCTGACCTATGATGCCGAGAACCTTGGCGATGATCCTGCCATCCTTGCCGACATCCTGTCCGGCAAGTCGAAATTTGCCGCCAAGCTGAAACGGGCGAAACGTCCGATGATCATCATCGGTATGGGCGCGCTGGCACGCAATGACGGCGGTGCCATCCTTGGCCAGGCGCATGCCATTGCCGATGCCTATGGCGTGGTTGCCGGTGACTGGAACGGCTTCAATGTTCTTCATAACGCGGCTTCGCGTGTCGCTGGCCTCGATCTCGGCCTGACGCCGGGGCGCGGTGGTCTGGATGTTGACGGCATCTACAAGGCGGCGTCTGCGGACAAGCTTGATCTTGTCTGGCTGCACGCTGCAGACGAAATCGAAGAAGCCATGTTCGAGAAAACTTTCGTTGTATATCAGGGGCATCACGGCGATCGCGGTGCGCATGTCGCCGATGTGATCCTGCCGGGCGCCGCCTATACCGAGAAGGATGGCATCTATCTGAACACAGAGGGTCGGGTGCAATATGCGGCCCGCGCCACATTCCCGCCCGGTGAGGCGCGCGAAGACTGGACCATCATCAGGGCATTGGCCGGGCGGCTTGGCATCAATCTCGGGTTTGACACGATTGATGAGCTGCGCGGGGCGATGTTCGAGCTGGTTCCCCATTTTGCCGATCGGGACGAGATCAAGCCTGCCCGCTGGGCAAAGTTCGGAAGCAAGACGAAGATGACATCGGATGCTGTCGGTACGGCGGTCGAGACCTTCCATATGACCTGCGCCATCAGCCGCGCCTCGGAGACCATGGGGCAATGCCTCATGGCCCTGCAGGCCGATGCAGCGCGTGACGCGGCGGAGTAGCACGATGGATCTGATGACCAACAGCTACCTCATGGAACTGGC
>CENU01050238.1_pt1 | contig 13641 bp, 12 predicted proteins | sample 361331 | NCBI WGS metagenome assembly CENU01 (sample SAMEA2619766, study PRJEB7988) | marine metagenome | isolation source: saline water (ENVO:00002010), including
TTATTGCCTCAAAGATTCAGAACGCTTGCAGCGCAGGGACTATGCGCGATACGGATGCACCATCAGACAAAAAGATTGAAAGCATCAGATCTTCTGCGGTTTTCCCCCTGCAGTCACCAGATCAATCCTGATAGCGTGTTCACATCTTTGAGGTGACGACGCCAGTCATGTTTGAGCGCTTTACCGAGAAAGCCATCAAGGTCATCATGCTGGCCCAGGAAGAGGCCCGCAGGCTGGGGCACAACTTCGTCGGAACTGAGCAGATCCTTCTTGGACTGATCGGCGAAGGCACAGGGGTGGCCGCCAAGGTGCTCAAGTCCATGGGGGTCAACCTCAAGGACGCCAGGGTCGAAGTAGAGAAGATCATCGGCCGTGGCTCCGGCTTCGTGGCCGTCGAAATTCCCTTCACGCCACGAGCCAAGCGCGTCCTGGAGCTGTCGCTAGAGGAGGCCCGTCAACTGGGCCACAACTACATCGGCACTGAGCACCTGCTCCTGGGCCTGATCCGTGAAGGCGAGGGTGTGGCCGCTCGCGTGCTGGAAAACCTCGGTGTCGACCTGGCCAAGGTCCGCACTCAGGTCATCCGCATGCTCGGCGAGACCGCCGAAGTCGCCAGCGGAGGTGGCAGCAAAGGCTCCACCAAGACCCCGACCCTGGATGAATTCGGCAGCAACCTGACCCAACTCGCCGCCGAAGGCAAGCTTGATCCGGTGGTGGGCCGACAAAACGAAATCGACCGGGTCATTCAGATCCTGGGCCGCCGGACCAAGAACAACCCCGTCCTCATCGGTGAACCCGGCGTCGGCAAGACCGCCCTGGCCGAAGGGCTCGCCCAGCGCATCAACCAGGGCGAGGTTCCAGACATCCTTGAGGACAAGCGCGTCCTCACCCTGGACATCGGTCTGCTGGTGGCAGGCACCAAGTACCGCGGTGAATTCGAGGAGCGCCTCAAAAAGATCATGGACGAGATCCGTGGTGCGTCCAACGTGATCCTTGTCATTGATGAGGTGCACACCCTCATCGGCGCCGGCGCTGCCGAGGGTGCCATCGATGCCGCCAACATCCTCAAGCCAGCCCTTGCCCGCGGCGAACTGCAGTGCATCGGCGCTACCACACTCGATGAGTACCGCAAACACATCGAACGGGATGCGGCCCTGGAGCGACGCTTCCAGCCGGTGAACGTGGGTGAGCCATCGGTCCAAGACACCATCGAAATCCTCAGAGGGCTGCGCGAGCGTTATGAGGCCCACCATCGCCTCAAGATTGCCGATGAAGCTCTCGTCGCCGCCGCCACCCTTGGGGACCGCTACATCTCCGACCGTTTCCTTCCCGATAAGGCCATCGATCTGATCGATGAGGCCGGCAGCCGCGTTCGTCTTCTCAACTCCAAGCTTCCGCCTGCGGCGAAGGAGCTTGATAAGCAGTTGCGCGAGGTGCAGAAGGAGAAAGAGAACGCTGTGCGGGAGCAGGACTACACAAAAGCCGGTGAGCTGCGCGACAAGGAAGTGGAACTGCGCGAGCAGATCCGCGGCATCACCCAAGGGCGCCGGGAAGAACCAACCAGCGAATCCGGCACCAGCGACGGGAGCGCCACGGCAACAGCAACGGAAGGCTTCGACAGCGATGCCACGCCACTGGTGGGTGAGGAGGACATCGCCCAGATCGTGGCCTCATGGACCGGCGTGCCGGTGCAGAAACTCACCGAAACCGAATCCGCCAAACTGCTGAACATGGAGGAAACCCTCCACCAGCGCCTGATTGGTCAGGATGAAGCTGTTAAGGCCGTGTCCAAGGCGATCCGCCGCGCACGCGTGGGCCTGAAGAACCCGAATCGTCCGATCGCCAGCTTCATCTTCTCCGGTCCGACCGGTGTGGGTAAGACCGAGCTGACCAAAGCGCTGGCCTCCTATTTCTTCGGCAGCGAGGAGGCGATGATCCGCCTCGACATGAGTGAGTTCATGGAGCGCCACACCGTTAGCAAGCTGATTGGCTCGCCTCCGGGTTATGTGGGCTTCAACGAAGGTGGTCAACTCACTGAGGCTGTTCGCCGGCGCCCCTACACGGTCGTGCTGTTCGACGAAATCGAAAAGGCCCACCCTGATGTCTTCAACCTGCTGCTGCAGCTGCTTGAAGACGGGCGCCTGACCGACTCCAAAGGCCGCACTGTCGATTTCAAGAACACCTTGATCATCATGACCTCGAACATCGGTTCGAAGGTGATTGAAAAAGGCGGCGGCGGTCTGGGCTTTGAGTTCAGCGGCGGTGACGCCGAGGAGAACCAGTACAACCGCATTCGCTCACTGGTCAATGAAGAGCTCAAGCAGTACTTCCGGCCTGAATTCCTCAACCGCCTCGACGAAATCATTGTCTTCCGTCAGCTCAACCGCGATGAGGTCAAGCAAATCGCCGACATCATGCTCAAGGAGGTCTTCACTCGGATGAAGGAGAAGGGCATCCACCTTTCCGTCACCGAAGCCTTCAAAGAGCGACTGGTGGAGGAGGGCTACAACCCCAGCTATGGCGCCCGTCCGCTTCGACGTGCCGTCATGCGACTGCTGGAAGACTCGCTGGCCGAGGAATTCCTGGCCGGTCGTCTCAAAGAAGGCGAAGCTGCTGTTGTAGATGTCAACGACGACAAGCAGGTGGTCATCAGCCCTGGCACCGCCATCACCGAGCCGCAGCTGGTGGGCAGCGGCATCTGACTCAGCCGCTCTAGCTCAAACCTTGGCAGGCCGCGTTCCCACAAGGAATGCGGTCTGTTTCGTATGTTGAATGCAATGACAACAACGCTGCAAACCCACGCCATTGCACCGGCCGTCGTAATGCGTGGATCAGGGGCTTGGCACGACGCCATCCCATCCATCGAGAACCTCTGCCGCCGCCCACTGCTGCTGGGACGCAGCAGCGCGACACGCCATCTGCGCGAGCAATTGATGGCGGATCTCAATCGCGAGGGGTTGAGCAGCGCAGCGGGCGAGCTTGAGCACGACTGCTGCGAAGCCGATCTGGGCCGTCTTGCCGGGATCGCGCAGGCCCATGGGGCTGATGCTGTGATTGCTGCCGGTGGCGGCAAAGTGCTGGATGCCGGCAAACTGCTGGCTGAGCGGCTGGCGCTGCCGTGCATCACCGTGCCCACCAGTGCAGCCACCTGCGCCGGCTGGACGGCCCTTGCCAACATCTATTCACCTGCTGGCGCCTTTGAAGGTGATGTGGCTTTAGCGGGCTGCCCTGAGCTGCTGATCTTCGATCACCTGCTGGTGCAACAGGCGCCGGCTCGAACCCTGGCCAGCGGCATCGCCGATGCCATGGCCAAGTGGTACGAGGCCTCGATCAGCAGTGGCACCAGCACCGATGGCCTGGTGCAGCAAGCGGTGCAACAGGCACGGGTGCTGCGCGATCAACTCCTGCTGGAAGGCCTGGAGGCCTTCCAGCAGCCTGGGACGGAAGCCTGGGTGCGCGTCGCCGAGGCCAGCGCTCTGACCGCTGGGCTGATCGGTGGACTCGGTGGCGCCCGCTGCCGCACGGTCGCTGCCCACGCCGTGCACAACGGATTGACGCAATTGCAGGCCTGCCATGGCGTGCTTCACGGCGAGAAAGTTGGCTTTGGGGTCCTCGTGCAGCTTCGTCTGGAGGAGCAGCTGGGGGGCAACCAGTTGGCCGGCCAGGCACGGAGGCAACTCACCCCCTTCTTCCGGCAGTTGGGTCTGCCGGTCAGCTTGGAGGAGCTGGGTCTGGCTCAGGCCAACCTGCAGGAGCTGCAACAGGTTTGCCACTTTGCCTGCAAGGAGGGCTCGGATTTGCACCATTTGCCCTTTGAGGTGGCGGCCGATGATTTGCTGGCCGCGCTTGTGAGCAGCACCAAGGGATGTCTGACGCGCTGACCAGAGCTGCAACGCAGCTGATCGATCCACAAGGGCGAGTGCTTGCTGCAGCAGTCCGCCGGCTGCAACTGCCGCTGCATGGCCTCGATGCAGACCTGCGCTGGCCGGTGGCCGTCATCGGCAGCGGCCAGCCACTGCTGCTGTTGCACGGATTTGACAGCTCGCTGCTGGAATTCCGGCGGCTGGTGCCGCTGCTGCAGGACCACCACGAGCTCTGGATTCCTGATCTGTTTGGCTTTGGCTTCACACCACGACCTGAGGCGTTGGATTACGGCCCCCAACGGGTCCTTGAACATCTCGAGTTGCTGCTGCAACAGATGCCGCCTGGGCCGATCGGCCTGATCGGAGCATCGATGGGAGGTTCAGTGGCTGTGGTGCTGGCACGACACATGCAGGAGAGGCAACCCGGGCGAATCTCGCGACTGCTGCTGCTGGCTCCAGCGGGCCTGACGGGTCGCCCCATGCCACTACCACCGCTGCTGGACCGTCTTGGCGCGGCATTTCTTGGCCTGCCGGCCGTCCGCCGTGGCCTCTGCCGGCAGGCCTTTGCCGACCCTGATGCGGCAGTCGGACCAGCAGAAGAGGAGATCGCCAGCCTCCACGTGAGCACACCGGGATGGGGGCAAGCGCTGGCTCGCTTTGCCCGCAGCGGCGGCTTTGCCGGCGTTGGAGACCCCTTGCCTGAGCCACCGATCGAGGTGCTCTGGGGTGCCCAGGACCGCATCCTCAGAGCACCGCAAAAGCAAGCCGCTCAGCAGCTGCTTGGGGAGCGACTGGTGCTGGTGGACGATTGCGGCCATCTGCCCCACCTCGATCAACCCGAGCAGGTCGCCAAGACCTGGTTGGCCGCGTGAGCGGCCCGGCACTGGGCCTGGTCAGCCAGGCGATTCGACTGTGGTTACGCAGCGTCTGCAGCCGGCTGGATCAGCTGGATCTGCAGCTGGAGGGATCCATGCTCCGCTTGATGGCAGGTCATCTGCAAGGAGCCCGGGTGCAAGCACGCGGCATCAGCTTTCAGGGATTGGCGATTGATGCGGTCGCCCTGCGCAGTGAACCCATCAGCATCGACATCACACCACTGCTGCAGGGGCGCCCCTTGCAGCTGCGGCAGCGCTTCCAGGTGGAGGGATGGGTACGGTTCAACGAAGCCGGCATCAACCGCTGCCTGCAGAGCCCGGCCTTGCAGGAGCTGGGCTGCGAGCTGTCGCAAACGTTTCTTGGCAGCGAACCGCTTGCCCATTTCGCGCTGCAAAGCAGCGGTGTTGAACTCACCGGCCAGCAGGGGAAAAGCTGCCGCTGCCAGCTGCTGCTGAAGCGTGGTGTGCTGCTGCTGCGCCACGAACAGCAGCAGGTGATGGTGCCGATGGATCCTGCGATCGCCATCGAGCAGCTCACGCTGGGCATCGGCGAGCTGCAGCTCTCAGGCCGATCGCTGGTCAGCCCAGCAGAGGCAGCACCAGCGTGACGACATAGAACACCACCGCGGGGGTGAACAGATAACTGTCAACACGATCGAGAATGCCCCCATGGCCAGGGATCAGGGCTCCGGAGTCCTTGACGCCGGCATCGCGCTTCATCATCGATTCGGTCAGATCCCCCACAAGCGCAAACAACGCCACCAAAGCCCCAAGCAGAGCACCAAGCAGGGGGCCCATGGGCCACCCCAGCAGCCAACCCCCGGCAGCACCGCTCAGCACGGTGGCCAGCAGACCAGCCAAGGCCCCCTCGACCGTCTTGCCTGGGGAGATCTCTGACAGTCGCGTGCGCCCGAAACGGCTGCCCCAGAGGTAGGAGCCGCAATCAGCCGCCCAGATCAGCACAAAGGCCAGCAGGGTGATGGCGATGCCGCTGTGGCCTGGCCAGTGAGGCGCGACGGAGGGATCGGCCAGATCACGCAACCGCACCCAGTGACTGGGCAAAAAGCCGAGATAGAAGAGACCAAAGATTGAGGCGGCAATGTCGGCGATGGTGCCGGTCACCGGTTGAAGCAGCAGCCAGCCGCAGATCACGGTTCCTGCCAGGGGCAGCACGGCTGCTGCCAGGGCACTGCCAGGAGCCAGCTGGGTGATGATCAACAGCAACTGACACACCACAAGGGTGGTCTTGGTAGCTGGCCGGATTCCTTTGTGTTGTGCCAGCCGAAAGAACTCCAGCAGGGCCAGATGCACGATCACCCCAAGGCTGAGGGTGAACCACCAACCGCCAAGCCCGATGATCGCCAGGGCAAACAGCGCTGCAGCGACACCACTCAGCCAGCGGCTGCGGATCAATCGCCCCGCGCTGGTGACGCTCATGGGTGGCGCTCAGCAGCGATGACGAACAAGGGTTCGGCGGCCGCAAGACGCGTCTGATCACCGCGTCGCTGCATCCGGTGCACCGTGGCCTGGGCCACTTGCAGATCAAGGGCCTCCAATTGCCCCAAATGATCGGTGGCATCCACCAACCCCTCCAGGCTGGAGGTGCTGATCACCAGCCGTCCCCCTGGAGCCAGAGCCGCCCATACCGCGCGCAACACATCCCCAAGCGGACGCCCCACCTCGAGCAGGACACGATCAGGTGCTTCTGCCAGACGAGCCAGATCACCAGGGGCCTGGCCCTCTAGCACCTCGAGGTTGGTGATGCCAAAGCGGGCACGGTTGCGCTCGAGCAATTCCACCGCTTCTGGATCTCGCTCCAGGGCCTGCACGCGTCCGCCCGGCAGCAAGCGCGCGATCTCAAGGGCCAACGCTCCGGTGCCACCGCCCACATCCCAGACCACCGAATCCGGTCGCGGCCGCAGATGGGCGAGCAGCATCACCCGCAGTTCCATCGGCGTGGGACTGAACCCTGGCGCTGCCTCAAAGGCCGCATCCGGGAGGCCAGGGGTAACGAAATCCCACTGATAGGGGGATACGGGGGCCAAGGCAATCAGGCCAGAACCGTTACCGTATCAGCGATCTGCTCACCCCAGAGCAGGCGCTGTTGCGCAAGCCACGCCAACCGTTCTGCATCCAGCCGTTCACCGGGAAGCAACAGGGGGATCCCCGGCGGGTACGGGCAGACGGGCCGGGCGGCAAGGCAGCCATGGGCCTGAGCCAGCGGCACCTGACGCGATGGGCTGCGCCATGCCGCACCAGGGGAGAGTTCAGGCTCGCAAAGGGCCGGCAGTGGTGGTGGCTGCAACGGCTGCAGCGGCACCTCACCGAACGCTCGGCGCAGCGTCTGCAGCGTCTGCAGCAGGGGCCGCTGCAGACGCTGACTGTTCCCTAAACCCAGGCAGAAGGTGAGGCTGAAGACCTCCGGGCACTCGGCCACCACATCACGGGCCATCAGCCAGGCATCCGCCTGGGCTCCACTCCAGCCCAGCGGAGCGGTGTGCAGCACCAGCCGCAAGGGATCATCGCTTGTCAGCAGAGGGATGCCATGCGCCTGCAGGACATCTCGCAGGGCGCGGGCCTGATGCAGGCAGCGCCGCAGCTGCCGCTGACCGCCTGATGTGTAGCGCTGGGCGATGGACTGCTCAGCGCTGAGCATCAGCAAGGCACTGGGGCTGCTGCTCTGCACCCACTCCAGGGCCTGACAGAGGTGATCGCGATCCACGCGCGGCCCCTGGGCATGGAGCACAGCGGTCTGGGCCAGAGCGCCAAGGCTTTTGTGGAGCGATTGCACCACCAGATCAGCGCCGGCCGCCGTGGCGGCCTTGGGCAGGGTTGGATCAAAGCCGAAATGGGCGCCATGGGCCTCATCCACCAACACCGGCACGCCATGGCGATGGGCGATGGCCACCAGGGATGGCAGATCACTGGCGAGGCCTTGATACGTGGGTGAGAGCAACACCAGCAGATCCACTGGGCCTGCTTGCTGCAGCAGCTGCTCCAGCTGCTGTGGCGGCAAGGGCTGCCACAGGCCTGCGGCGGCATCAAAAGGAACGGTGTAAAGCAGTGGGTTGAAACCAGCCAGCACCGCGGCATGCAGCAAGGAGCGGTGGTGATGGCGGGGCAGCAGCACCCTGGCCGAGGGGCCGGCCAAGGCCAGCACAGCAGCCTGCAGCAAGCCGCTGGCGCCATTGACGCCATACCAGCTGAAATCCACCCCCTGGGCCTGGGCGATCAGGGCTTGGGACTCCGCCACCGCGCCATCGACCAGAAGCGGGCCACCAATGGTCGGCAGCTCAGGCAGATCCCAGGCCCAGGGCAAACGCGGCCGCCGAAAAGCAGGAGCCTGGCCGCGGCGATGGGCTGGCAGATGCAAGGCCAGAGGGGAATGGGCACGCTCGCGGGCCAGGGCCGATCGCAGGGGCCAACATTCAGGGCGTGGAAGCAACGCAGCTGCAACAGCGCTTTTAAAGTCTGGCGAGTTGCCCCCAAAGTCATCACCCGAGCCAGCGCTGTCCCTTTGCATCAACTGGTGGGTCGCCTGCTGGTGGTGGTCTGGCAGCTGAGCGGCCTAGCCCTGGTGCTGGTGGTGCAAGGCGGCAGTGAAGACGCCGCTGTGCAGCGCCGTCTGGGCCGCAGGCTGCTGAACACGCTCACCTCGCTGGGCCCCTGTTTCATCAAACTGGGTCAGGCTCTCTCGACGCGCCCTGACCTGGTGCGCCGCGACTGGCTTGATCAACTGACGCGCTTGCAGGATGACCTGCCCGCCTTTGATCACAACCGGGCCCTGGCCACGATTGCAGAAGACCTGGGTTCCCCGGCCGAACACCTCTTCTCCAGCTTCCCGGACCATCCCGTCGCTGCAGCCAGCCTGGGCCAGGTCTACAAGGCCCAAATGCTTGACGGCCGCTGGGTTGCCGTGAAGGTGCAACGCCCCAATCTCGAGCCCCAGCTGAAACTGGATCTGGCGGTGGTGCGGCTGCTGGCGATCATCGCTGGGCCGTTTCTGCCCCTGAACCTTGGCGATGACCTCACGGCCATCGTCGATGAATTCGGCAACACCCTGTTCAGGGAGATCGACTACGAACTGGAGGCTGACAACGCTGAGCGCTTTGCGCAGCTGTTTGAGAACGACCCCACGATCGTTGTCCCTGCGGTGGAGCGCAGCCTCAGCAGCCACCGGGTGCTCACGACCACCTGGCTCGCTGGGGTCAAGCTGCAGAACAGCGAGCAGCTGAGGCGCAACAGCCTCGATCCCACAACACTGGTCAAAGCCGGTGTGATCTCAGGACTACGCCAGCTGCTGGAATTCGGCTACTTCCACGCCGATCCCCACCCAGGCAATCTCTTTGCCATGGCCGGTGGACCAGAGGGTTACGGCTGCCTGGGCTACGTCGACTTCGGCATGATGGACATGCTGAGCAATGACGACCGCCTCACCCTCACCGATGCGGTGGTCCACCTCATTAATAAGGACTTCCGCGCCCTGGCCCATGACTTTGTGCGCCTCGGTTTTCTGCAGCCCGGTATTGACCTCGATCCCCTCGTTCCAGCACTAGAAGATGTGCTGGGGGGGCAGTTGGGCGAGAGCGTCGGCGAGTTCAATTTCAAAACGATCACGGATCGTTTTTCCGAGCTGATGTTCGAGTACCCCTTCCGGGTGCCGGCGCGCTTTGCCCTGATCATCCGAGCGGTGGTGAGCCAGGAGGGGCTGGCGCTGCGACTGGACCCCGAATTCAGCATCATCCGCGTGGCCTACCCCTATGTGGCCAAGCGACTGTTGGCTGCAGACACAGAAGAGCTGCGCCACAAGCTGCTGGATGTGATCTTTGATGCCGATGGCCGGCTGCAGCTGCAGCGGCTGGAGAATCTGCTGGATGTGGTGGGACGCGATGGCGGCCCCAGCGATCTGCTGCCTGTTGCTGGGGCCGGGATGCGACTGATGCTGGGCCGTGAGGGCCATGGCTTGCGTCAGCGCCTGCTCTTTGCCCTGGTTCGCGATGGCCGGTTGAACACCGAGGACTTCCAGAGCCTGATGCAGCTGCTGCGGCGTCGCTTCAGCCCAGGACGCCTGGCCGGCGACTGGTTGCAGGTTCTGAGCACTTAACGTGCAGCCCTTGCTGGACTGAGCCTGTGGATTACGACGCCCTGTATGAACTGGATCTGCCCGTCATGGTCATGCAGCAGCCCCCCTATCTGGTGGCAGGGGTTGGTTTGGCAATTGGTGTGCTCTGCGGTCTCACCTTCGCCCGGCTGATCGAGATTCGCCTCGATGGCTGGAAACAGGACCGGTTGCCACTGCTGCCTTTGGGCAATGCCGAAACCAACATCAGCTTCAGTGGCACGATCTTGGGCATCACCCTGTTCATCGGCGGCAGTCTGCAGGTGTTCGGCTTTGCCTCAGGCGCGGCGCTGCTGGTGGCGCTGCTGCTGGCCCTGCTGACCGGCGGCGCCCTGTGGGTGCAGCTGGAACGGTTGATGACCCAGGTGGAGCAGGGCAAGTTCCGCGCTGTCGATTTCGACAATTTCGACGAGTTCTTCTAAAGCCAAATCTGCAGAGCGCCTGTGGCCTGAGGGCGTGATGATCAGGGCCGCGATTAAGATTCCATCAACTGGACTTGTTCCCGTGGCTGTCAGCCCGCCCCCCCAGGCGCCCCCCGCCCGCCTGCTTGTGGTTGAGGACGATGACACCATCCGGGAGACAATCTCCGAGGCGCTGGGCATCGAGGGATTCATCGTCGATGCGGTCAGCTCCGGCAACGGTGCACTGGAGAGATTCAAAGGATCTCCCGAGCACCAGCCCTGCGATCTGGTGCTGCTGGATCTGATGCTGCCGGGTGTGTCCGGTCTTGATGTCTGCCGCTACGTGCGTCGCCGCGGTTTCTCCACGCCCATCATCGTTGTCAGTGCCCGTGACAGCGAAACCGACCGCGTCGTTGGACTGGAGGTCGGCGCGGATGACTACCTGATCAAGCCCTTCGGCATGCGCGAGCTGGTGGCGCGCTGCCGCGCCCTGCTGCGCCGCAGCGCCCGCAACGGCGAGACCGGAGCCAAAGAGGTGCTGCGCTACGACGAGATCACGCTGTATCCCGAGGAATGCCGGGTGACCCGCGGTGGCCAGGAGGTCAACCTCTCACCCAAGGAGTACCGCCTGCTTGAAGTCTTCATGCAGAGCCCCAAGCGGGTGTGGAGCCGCGACAAGCTGCTCGAACGGGTCTGGGGCATCGACTTCATGGGCGACAGCAAGACCGTGGATGTCCACATCCGCTGGTTGCGTGAAAAGCTTGAAACCAACCCCAGCGCACCCACCTTCATCCTGACTGTGCGGGGCTTCGGGTACCGTTTCGGCTAAACCACACCGTGCTGTTCAAACGATGGCGGCAGCGCCGCGGCACGCCGGCGTTCGGCACATCACAACTGCTCCACTGGCTTGAGGATTCATCCCAGGGGTTCCTGGTGGTGGACCGCCACAACCGCCTGCAGCATCTCAATGGCCGGGCGCGACGCCTGTTGGCCATCGCCAAGGACGCTGAGGTCATCAACCGCTTCCTGCTGGAGGTGGTGCGCTGCCATCAGCTCGAAGCTGCCGTCAGTGAAGCGCGCTCCAGCGGCGGCCGTCAGCGGGTGCTGTGGACCAACAGCACGGTGAGCCCCTCACCACTGAACCCCGAGCCGATCCGCAGCGAGCCGTTGGAAGCGGTGGCCCTTGCTGGAGACCATGGCTGGGTTGCTGTTTTTGTCCAAAGTCGCCAGTCGCTGCAGGCGCAGCAGCAACAGCAGGAACGCTGGGTGAGTGACGTCGCCCATGAACTGCGCACCCCGCTCACGGCGCTGTCCCTGGTGACCGAATCACTGGCCATCAATCCCAGCGCCAAGCAGGCGGTGCAGGTGGAGCGTCTGCAGCGGGAGCTGACCCGGCTGCAACAACTGGTCTCTGACCTCCTGGAGCTCAGCCGGCTGGAGACGGCCGCCGCCCAGCCCAACACCGCTGGCATGGACCTGGTGGAGATCCGCGATCTGGTCAGTCAGGCCTGGCAGAGCCTGGCGCCATTGGCGGAACGCCGCCAGGTTGAACTAGTGCTGGAAAGCTCCGGGGCCCATCCTGTGCGGGGCAATCGCTCGCGGTTGCATCGGGCCTTGCTGAATCTGCTGGACAACGCCCTGCGCTACAGCCCCGACGCCACCACCATCGAGATTCACTTGACAAGGGAAGGTCGCTGGGAGCGCGTGGATGTGCGGGACAGCGGCGCTGGCTTCAGCGGGGAGGATCTGCAGCACATGTTTGATCGCTTCTACCGCGGCGACCCATCCCGCTCACGGGTCCAGCGCGTTGGCAGCGGCCTGGGGCTGGCCATCGTTCAGCAGATTGCCCATGCCCATGGCGGTCACATCCGGGCCCGCAATCACAAAGGAGGCGGCGCAGAAGTGCAGCTGTCGCTGCCCAGCTCCCAGCCATGAGCCCTGAGCGGCTGCAGAAACTCTTGGCCCAGGCGGGGGTCTGCTCCCGCCGTGGCGCGGAAGCACTGATTCGCCAACAGCGGGTGCTGCTCAATGGCAGCCCGGCATGCCTTGGCGATCAGGCCGATCCGCTCTGCGATGAGATCCGGGTGGACGGTCGCCCCCTGCCTCCGCCCCAGCAACGCCTGGCCCTGTTGCTGCACAAACCCCGAGGCGTGCATTCCACCTGCTCTGACCCCCAGGGCCGCCGCACCGTGCTCGATCTGCTGCCGCCGCACCTGGCCCATGGCACAGGGCTCCATCCCGTCGGCCGCCTCGATGCCGATAGCCGCGGCGCCCTGCTGCTGAGCAATGACGGCGCACTCACCCTGGCCCTGACCCATCCGCGCTACGACCACCCCAAGCGCTATCGGGTCTGGGTCAGCGGTGCCCCCACCGACGCTGTGCTGCAACGCTGGAGCGATGGCGTCCCGCTCGATGGCCAGCCGTCGCGGCCGGTGGCCCTCAAGCGCCTCAAGCAGGAGCCGGAACGCTGCCTGCTGGAGCTGACCCTGCAGGAGGGGCGCAACCGCCAGATCCGTCGCACCGCCGATCTTCTGGGGCATCCGGTGCAGGACCTGCTCCGCTTGGCCATTGGTCCGGTGGTTCTCCATGAGCTCAGGGCCGGTCAGTGGCGCTGGCTGCACCCAGAGGAAGAGGCGGCGCTGCAGCGCTTCATTACCGCTACAAGGCGCTAAAACCAGAAGAACGCTCCTGTCTCCGCAGTCCATGGCCCGGTTCCAGGCCCCGCTTTCAGCCCTGCGTCAGCGCCTCGGTCGCCGTCGTGGTTCCGGTGCAGGCCAGCAGGAGCCAGGGGAACCACTGGAGCTCATCGGCAGGCAACTGCAGCAGCGCCGAGAGCAGAAAGGACTGACGATGCGCCAGTTGGCGCTGGACACACGCGTCAGCACACCGGTGATTGAAGCCCTGGAGAAGGGGTGGGGTGAACGCCTGCCTGAGCCGGCCTTTCTTGGCACGATCATCCAGAAACTGGCCGATCGCCTTGATCTCGATGGCGTTGAACTCAACAGTGCTCTGAGTGAGGCCCTGCCCGAGCGTGATGGCGGCAGACGTCGCCGTGACGGCCCCGTGGCGCGGTTCACCCTCAGTTCGATCGAACTGTTCAGCACCTGGCAGGGCACGATCGCCTACGCCCTGCTGATCGGTGGTCTGCTTTATGGATTGAACCTGCATCACCGCCAAATGCTGCTGGCACGGATCACCAGCCTGCAGCCGATCCCTCCGGCTGCCCGCACCACAGCACCAGCCAGCACTGAGGCCAGCGTTGACGTCCTTGGCGCCAATAGGCGTCTGCTGCAACTCCACCCAGATCTGCTGCCGCTCGATGAGCCGCAACCGGAATTGCAGGAGCGGCTCAAAAGCAGTGACACTGAAGCAAACACCCCTCC
>CENU01085962.1_pt1 | contig 13633 bp, 12 predicted proteins | sample 361331 | NCBI WGS metagenome assembly CENU01 (sample SAMEA2619766, study PRJEB7988) | marine metagenome | isolation source: saline water (ENVO:00002010), including
GTTAAGAGAGGGTCATTGTCGGCTTGAACACCTAATTCTCTCAATCTATAGGCAAGAGCTGCCACCTCATTAGCAACAGACTCAGCTGTTAACAATGCAGAAATACCATCCTCTGCATTTCTAGCGGCCATGTACTGAGATTTACCTCTAGCCATTAAACTGTTACCAACTGATGCACCACCAGCGTCGCCTCCCATAAGAGTTCTGTTTCCAGATGATAGTCTCATAATAGATGCATTCATTTCGTGTCTAGCTTTATGAGCATAGTTTCCAGCGAAATTAGCACCTACTGATATACTTGAAACACTTGGCATATTTTATTTCCTTTCTAGTTTATTAAGTTAATGATTGTAAAACAGTTAAAATTGAAGATTGAGCCTGGTTAGCCTGAGCAACCATCGCCATAGCAGATTGATTCAAAACAGAGTACTTGGTAAGATTAGCGGTCTCTTTAGCAAAATCTGTATCCATAATTCTTGCAGCAGCAGCTTCTAAATTAGCAGCGGTCGCGTAAGCTATACTTTGTCTTGCCTTCAAAGCACTAATACCTGCGGCAATATGACCAAGAGTAATTGATACGTCAGCTAATAATAAGTCAGCTGTCGCGTCTGCTCCAGAAGCATTAGCTATATCCTCTAAAGCATCTGTTAAAGCATCAAAAGTGGTTATAGTAGTTGCATTACTAGTACCATCGATATCTGTTCCGATCGCAAAAGTCGTATCTCCACTTGTAGATATAAGGTTTATACCGTTAAACTTTGATGCTACTTCGATATCTTGCAAAGTATCACCAATAAGAGCAGCCTCTTTGTCTAATGCTAATTCATCATTAGCAGATAAGAGAGAGTCATTATCGGCTTGAACACCCAATTCACGTAACCTGTAAGCAAGAGATGCAATTTCATTAGCAATTGCTTCAGCTGTTAACAATGCAGAAATACCATCCTCTGCATTTCTAGCAGCCATGTAATGAGATTTACCTCTAGCCATCAAGTTATTACCTACAGAAGCACCAGCTGCATCTCCACCCATGATAGTTCTATTACCAGAAGATAATCTCATAATAGAAGCATTCATCTCATGTCTTGCTTTATGTGCGAAGTTGCTAGCGAAATTAGCACCTACAGATATATTTGATACACTTGGCATAATTAACCAATCCTTAATTTTAGTATTTTACTTCGATATATTTTGTAACGACTTATTTAAAAAAGTTTTAGAAAAGAATTAAAAAAGAATTAAAGGCACAACTTTTGCAATGAGTAAGGAGTAATTGAGGATTTATGAAAGTAGTACTTTTAGCAGGAGGATTTGGTTCTAGATTAGCAGAAGAAACGACTGTAAGACCCAAACCTATGGTTAATATTGGATGCAAACCTATTATTGAGCATATTATGGACTGGTACATGCATTTTGGTTACAATGAGTTCATAATTTGTTTAGGATATAAAGGTTCAGAGATTACATCCTACTTTAAAGACTACCACATCAATAATGCATCGATAACAATAGATTACAATGGTAAGATAGAAAGCTTAGAAAGAAAATCGAAAAAGTGGAAAATTACCTTGGCTCAAACAGGAATTGACACACAAACAGCAGGTAGAATCAAAAAAATAAAAAAGTTTATAAATAAAAATGAAAACTTTTTTATGACGTATGGAGATGGACTCAGTAATATTGATATAAATAAATTAAATAATTTTCATTTAAAAAATAAAAAAATTGCTACCCTAAGCGCTGTAAGACCACTTGCAAGATTTGGAGCTGTAGACATAAAAGATGGAATAGTAAGAAGGTTTGAAGAAAAACCCATTGACGAGTCAGGTTGGATAAATGGTGGGTTTTTTGTATTAAATGAAAAGGTCATAAATTACATAAAAGACTTTAATGAAGCATGGGAAGAAGGTCCGATAAAAAGATTAGTAAATGATAATCAATTAAGTGCATACAAACACAATGGGTTTTGGCAGCCCATGGATACTTTAAGAGAAAAAAAATTATTAACACAAATCTGGAATACTGGAAGTGCTCCATGGAAAGTAGATGATTACAAAAACGAGATAATTAATTTTACTGGCATAAAAAAGAAGTGCATTTAATGAGATGTTACAAAAATAAAAAAGTATTAATTACTGGAAATACCGGTTTTAAAGGAAATTGGCTTACACTTGCATTACATAATATGGGAGCTCAGGTTGTGGGATATGCTGATATTCCTCCAAAAAGTAAGGCAATTTTAGGAAAAAAATGGATAGAGAAAAATATTAAACAATACTATAATAAAGTTGAAAATCACTCATATTTAAAAAAAGTAATTCTCAATGAGAAACCTGATATTGTATTTCACTTAGCAGCTCAGCCGTTAGTTCTAAAAAGTTATGAATTTCCAAAAGAAACTTTTTTAACCAATGCTCTCGGCACATTAAACTTATTGGAATTAATCAGGACTTATAATAAGAACATTCCCATAATAATTATAACAACAGATAAAGTATACTCTAACAAGAGAATAAAAAAATATAAAGAAGCTGATCGTCTAAGCGGAAATTGTCCATACAGCACATCAAAAGTATGTGCAGAGGAAATATCTAAAGCATATTCTAATTTAGGCATGAAAATTATTACAGCTAGGGCTGGTAATATTATTGGCGGTGGAGATTGGGCTGACAATAGAATAATTCCTGATATTGTAAAGGCAATAAATAATAATAAAAAGCCTGTAATAAGAAATCCTGACTTTACAAGACCCTGGTTGTACGTATTAGATGCTATTAATGGTTATTTATTAATAGGAAAAAAATTATTAAAAATAAAGAAAAAAAAATATTATGACACCTATAATCTTGCTCCAATAAACTCTAATTCTAAAAATGTTTTATTTCTAGTGGAAAAGTTTTGTAATAAATTTAAAAATATAAGCTTCATTATTGAAAAAAATGATAATAAATATAAAGAAAATAAAATTTTAAATTTATGTTCAAAAAAAATTCAAATAAAACTTAATTGGAAGACTAAAGTTACTTTTGAGGAGGCTATTGATAAAACATCATTATTTTACAAAATTAAAAGCAAGGAAAAATTATTACAAAATTCTATTAAGGAAATAAATAGTTATTTTAACTATAAGGGAACTAATTCTAAAAATATCAGAGTTTAAAATATGTTCTTACCACTGGAAATCAAAGAAATAGAAAAACAAGCCTTGCTAAGAAATGAAATATTAAGTCTTACAAAAGAGTATGTTAGAAAATATGGAAATATTAATAATAAAATAGATAAGTCAATAAATGTGTCTGGTAAGGTGATAGATGAAGATGAGGTTTGTAACATAGTTGAGTCTGGTTTAGACATGTGGCTTACTGCTGGACGTTTTAACAAAGAATTTGAAAATAAGCTTAAAGATATTATTAAAGTAAAATATGTTTTAACTTGTAACTCTGGATCATCAGCAAATTTAATTGCACTATCATCCTTATGTAATAAGTATTTATTAAAAGATAATTATATTAAAAGTGGCTCAGAGGTGATTACATGTGCTGTTGGATTTCCTACAACTGTTAATCCAATAATAATAAATAATCTAGTACCAGTTTTTATAGATGTAGATAAATCCACTTACAATATTGATGCAACAAAAATTGAAAATGCTATTACTGATAAAACAAGAGCTATTATGATTGCCCACACTCTAGGCAATCCATTCGAATTAGAAAAAATAAGGAAAATTTGTGATAAATATAGCTTGTTTATGATAGAGGATTGTTGTGATGCATTAGGCTCAAAATTTAAAAATAAACATGTCGGGACCTTTGGAGATATTGGAACTCTCTCATTTTACCCTGCTCATCATATTACAATGGGAGAAGGAGGATCGGTATTCACTAATTCTTCTAGGATAAAAAAATCAATGGAGTCTATTAGGGATTGGGGTAGAGATTGTTGGTGTGATACAGGCTGTGATAATACTTGTAAAAAAAGGTTTAATTGGCAATTTGACCAACTTCCCTTTGGTTATGACCATAAATATGTTTATACCAGTTTAGGATACAATTTAAAAATAACTGATATGCAAGCAGCAGTGGGCGTTGCACAATTAAAAAAACTCAGTTACTTCATTGATAAGAGAAAAGAGAACTTTAAAATTCTTTTTAATTTACTATCAGATCTTCAAGAATATTTTATGTTACCTAAAATAAGCAAACATGCTGATCCCTCATGGTTTGGCTTTCCTCTGACAATAAAAAATAATATGATATCTAGAAATAAATTAATTAAATATTTAGAAAATAATAATATTAAAACAAGATTAATTTTTTCTGGTAATAATATTAAACAGCCTTACATGAAAAATCAAAATTATAAAGTTGTAGGTTCCCTTGAAAATTCTGATTTAGTTATGAAAAATTCTTTTTGGCTTGGAGTCTATCCAGGTTTAACTAAAGATAATTTAAAATATATTTCATCTATTCTACATAAATTTATAATTGAAGATAATAGAAAAAAATAAAAAGTTTAATATTAGCTTTTTAATTAGCTTCTAATATTTCTTTATCCGCAGTTATTAAAGGATAAAGCATATTATTTTTAAATTCTTTTCTATTTAACTTAGGATCTAGATCTTCTATAGGATTTCCAAAACAAAGCTTGGGTATAATTTTCTGCTCTGGGTGTATAAAAACTTCTACTAAGCAGGCTTCTTTAGTTTTTAATGAAGCTTCAATTACTTTTTTTGCATAACAATTTTTTTTAACAGACCTATATTCAATGCCGTAAGCCTTTGCAATTTTTTTATAATTAGGAGCACTTACCCCTATTCCTGATGCATTATATCTTTTATCTAAGTATAAAGATTGAAACTGTTTAATTATACCATACCCACCATTATTAAAAATAAAAATTTTTATAGGTAATTTTTCATTTACCAAAGTTTGTAATTCTTGCATATTTATCTGAAAACTGCCATCTCCGTCAATGCAAATAATTCTTTTTTTGTTTAAGGCAATAGAGGCTCCAATAGAGGCTGGAAAAGAATATCCCATCGGTGAATTTCCAAATGCAGAAAAAACTCTTTGTCCTAGTTTCAACTTAAAAGCTTGCATAAACCATGTAAGATGTCCACCATCATCAGGAATAACAACGTCTTTTTTATTTAGCGCTTTTGATAGTTGATCAACAAATAAGTAAGGGTTAATAAAATTATTGTACGTCGAAAAATCTTTGGATACAGTGGGATATTTTCTTTTCATTTTCAAATAATATTTTTTCCAATCAATGGAAACTAAACTATGAAATGTATTTTCTTCAAGATAGCATAAAACTCTTTTTAGAAAACTATTACAATCCTCATTAATTTTTGTGTTTATTTTTAGACCCCTATTTTTATTTAATTCGCCTTTATCAATGTCTACAGATATGATTTTTGCATTTCTTCCAAATGTTGAAGGTTTTCCTCCAGTTATCCTGGTATCTAATCTTGAACCTAAAGAAAGAATACAGTCAGAGTTTTGTAAGCAAAAGTTGGCAGCTCTAGATCCATAGACCCCTATATGCCCTAAATAAAGTTTATTATTATGGTCTATAGTATCAATACCACTCCAAGTAGAAACTACAGGAATATTTAATAATTTTATAATTTTATTAAAAACTTTAACTGACTTAGAATATCTTATACCGCCTCCCGCAATAATAATAGGTCTTTTAGAAGATAGTAGAGTGTTAATAATCTTTTGAATATTTCTTGATTTCTTTCTTATCTTATTAGGATAATTTTTCCTTTTATTTGTATCTATTTTAACCAATTCTCTTTGTAAGCACATAGGTAAATCCAATAATACAGGACCAGGACGCCCAGATTGTGATATACAATATAAATTTTCTAAGGTCTTACAGATTTTATCAGCCTTCTTAAGTTGTATAGATTTTTTTGTTATAGGCTTAGAAATGGATACTATGTCCGTTTCCTGAAATCCTACTTGTCTAGAACCAAAAGAATTTGTTTTTATATTTCTTTGTTCTGTAAGATTTACTTGACCAGTAATATGAATATTAGCAATGGAGTCAAAATAAGAACAAGCAATACCTGTTATTAAATTAGTTGCTCCCGGCCCTGAAGTACTCATAGTCGCAGCAAAGTTACCTTTTAGCCTCGCATAAGCGTCTGCCATCATTGCAGCTGCTTGTTCATGTTGGACACAAATATAAGAAATATCTTTTCTTCCAGAAAATGCATCTAAAGTAAAAGCAATTGCTCCTCCTGTCAAAACAAATACTTCTGTGACATCTTTAGACTTCAAAAAGTCTAAAATACAATCTGAAACATTTTTATTTAAAAAAACTGAATTTTCTCTACTATTCCTTTTTACTAATTTCATAAGGGAATGACTGCAATTATAATACCAAAATCATTTTTGATAAAAATTCAATAATGCTTCTTTAATTTGTATATCCAAAGAAATTCTTTCCCTAAAACCTAGACTTTTTGCTATTTTTAAATCAGGAACGTAGTTATCTTCTATTTTTTCATGTCCAATAACAACATTTACTTTTCTTAATCCAGGATGTTCTTTATTTGCAATTAAATTAGCTAATTTTATTATTGCTATTTTATTTTCTGAACCTATGTTTGATATGATTAATTTCTTTTTATTTAATATATTTATTAACCATATTATAAAGTCAATAGGATGTAAAAAGCTTCTGATGGATTTGCCTTGAGAATTTAGAATAATATTTTTTTTTGTAATCCTACTTTTAATAAAATTATCAAATGCAAAATAATTTTTCCTTCTGAAACCTGATCCACCGAAAGAAAATGCTCTAAAAATAAAAAGACTTTTTAAGTTATTTCTTTTATTATAATAATCAATGAGCATTTTTTCAGATTTTAGTTTTGCTTTGCCATAATAGTTTTCTTTTTCATTTTTATTTTTTTCGGAAGTATCTTTTTCTTTCCAGCCCAATTTTCTCTTACTATTCTTCCCGTAAACTGCACCAGATGATATAAAAATAAAATTTTCAACGCTGCATATATCAGCTAGTTTGATTGAATTTTTTATAATTTTGACTGAAGACATTGCACTTTTTTTTTCTTCAGTATTATCTGAAAAAATAGTATTTCCTGCCATATGAAAAAAAAAGTCAAATTTAGATTTATATCTAATTCCTTTACATAAATCTCCTTTGAATGCTGATATAGAGGAATATTTGTCATCATAAAAATAATAATTGTTTTTTAAATTTGTTCTCAATATTATAGTTATTCGTAAATTAAGGTTATAGTTATTATTTAAAAATAGTAATACATTTACTAGCCATTGTCCCAAAAAGCCAGATGCACCTGCTATCAAAATTTTTTTATTTTTTAAAACTTTATCTATTTGTCTAAGATTAATGTATTTACTACAGTACTCTTTTATTAGTTTTTTCTGCATGAGTTTATTAACCTTAATTAAATTTACTTATAATAATTATTCAATATAATTAAATAAATGAAAGTAAATATTTTTGATCCTAAAAATTCTTTTTCTCAAATTTTAAGACAGACCGAAGACTCCAATGGTAGATTTGGAGAATTACTTTTTTATACTGACAATACTGATGCAGAATGGCAAATTATAAGTACACATATAAGAAATATAGATGAAATAAAAAATAAAAAACTTATTTATATTCATCAAGAACCAGAAGGCAAATATCTACCCAGTGAAGAAATCATAAGAAACTGTTTGGCTATTATTTCTTACTATCCTATGCATTATCCTGATAAGAAAGTTTATTTTTCGCCTCCTTTATTACAATGGACATATGGTTTACCTTGTAAATATATACAAGGCCAAGGACATATTTACAGTAAAGAAAACTGCTTAAGTCTACAACAAATTTTCAATCATAAAATGCCAAAAAAAACAAAGCTTTGTTCTATGATTAGTTCTACAAAATATTTTTTACCAGGCCATAAAAAAAGACTTAGTTTTTTAAAAATATTATTAAATCATTTTCACAAAAAAATAGATTTCTTTGGTTTCGGTCTAAACCCTATATTAGATAAAAAAGATGCCATTGATCCCTATTATTTTTCTATATCTATAGAAAATGACTGTTTTGAAAACTGGTGGACAGAAAAAATATCAGATGTATTCTTAGGTTATAGTAAACCAATTTACTATGGCTGTAAAAATATAAATAACTATTTCAATGAAGATTCTTTAAAGGTCATCGACATAAACGATATAGATAAATCTATTTATTTAATTGAGGAATGTCTAAAAAATCCTAGTTCAATAGATTCTTTAAAATTGCAAGAGGCTCGAAATAATGTTATTCACAAATATAATATGTTTAAGTTATTGCATGATGTAATTATAAAGATAAATAAAAAATTATAAATTTCCCCATTTTGAAACAATTGCTAGATTATAAAATTCTTTATATTTAAATGCTAAATTAGTATCAATAAGTCTAAGTATTTCTAGGGATGAGTCAAAAAAAATTTTTATGTTTGCTTCTATTCTTTTATCAGAATTAAATGTTTTAATAATATTATCTGTAATTTCAAAAATTTCTTCGCTAAAAATATTAGAAAGTTTGTTTTGATCTACGTATGCTTTAAAACTTATAAAATATCTTTTAAGAAGTAAATAAGCTAATTCAATTTCTTTTTCTCTCTTAATTTTTGAATTTTTATACATCATGAAAATAAATATATCTAAAGACTTAAGAAAGGAGGCATAATGTATTGATTTTTCGTCCAATCCAGCCCTTTTATAAATTAACTTATTTGTTTCAAGATTTTTTTCTTTATCCGTCCAATTGGAATTTTTGTAAATTAGTAATTTATTATTATCATTAATAATTTTTCCTCTACCTACAAGAGTTATAACAAAAACCCAATCTAAATATTCTCCTTGAGTGGGATGCAGACAAACTAAATTTAAAAGATCAAGCATAAAATCTCTTCTATAAAATGAGTACAAAGTAGTGTTATTACCTTTGTTATTTTCTATATAAAATTTTATTCTTTCTGAGGGTGTCTCTTGATTAATCTGATAATTATTTATATCATAAAAACTTGTATTTTTTGACCATAGCATAATATTCGGTTTTATTCCGATAACATTATTAGGTAAAAAGTTGTAGTCCAGTTCGCTTTTTGAAATATTAAGTATAAGGTCATCGTCTCCTAATATACCCACAAAAGTTCCGGAAGAATTTTCAACTGCATTTTTCCAATTTTGCCACGATTTTTTTTTATCACTTTTTATATATTTCAAATATTTAATATTTAAATTATTCCACAAATCATATTTATTTTTGTCTTCTGAATTATCACTTATTACAATTTCTGAACTGTTAGACTCACAGAAACCTATGGCTGAAGATATTGAATTTTTTGAGTAATTAACATCTTTATTAGATGGAATACAAATACTTAAATCATAATTATTCATTTAACTATATAGTAAATAATGGCACATCGTTTGCAGTTAATCAAACTATAAAATAAGTTTATGTATTTAGAAACAAAAAAATTAATAACAAATAATTACTATTCTGTTAGAGACATAATAAATATTTCAAATAAGCTTTTAGAAAAAGGTAGCAAATCTAAAGCTATTTTTTTTTTAGAGGCTTCTAAAGCAATTCATCCTAATACATCAGAAATCTTCTATAACTTGGGTTGTATTTATTTGAAAGAAAAAAAATACAATTTTGCATTAAGAGAATTCAAAAAAGCAGTAAAATTAGATAATTTAAACAAGGATTATAATTTAAATTTAGTTTTAACATATTTTGCTTCTATCAATATATTAATTGAAAAAAAAATATATAATAAAGCAATAACATATTTAAAGGTTGTAGAAAAAATTTTAATTAAAATTAAATCTCCTGAACTTCTTACTGAGCCTTACCTTAAATTAGGTTATTGTTATCAGGTAATAAAAAAGTTTGATAAATTGATAAAGATATATAAAAAAATGCACAATTTACCAAATAGCCCTCCATTTGCGCAAGGACTTTTATATCAAGCTAAATTAGATTGTGCTGAATGGGAAAATATTTCTCAATTATCAAGAAAAATTGAAAAAGATTTAGAAAATGGCTCTTTTGCTATTACACCATTTATGACTGTACTATCTTCTAACAAACCAAAAACTCAATATTTAGCAGCTAAAAACTTTTCTAAACATTTTTTTAAAAATTCTTGCCAAAATTCTTTTTTGTTGAATAAAAAACATAATAAACCCAAAGTAGCATTTTTATCTTCAGATTTATATGACCATGCAACTTCAAGATTAATTTATGGCCTATTCAAGAATCTCAACAAAAATAAATTTGAATATCACATATTTTCTTATGGAACTAATAAAGATAAAATTAGCAATAAAATAAGAAATTTATTCAAAAATTACTATGATGTTAGCAATAAATCAGATATGCAAATAGGTAATTATCTGAGAAATCTTGAAATTGATATTTCCATTGATCTCAAAGGACATACAAAAAATAGTAGATTAGGAATCTTATCCTCAAAACCTACACCTATTCAGATATCCTACCTAGGTTATCCTGGAACTTTAGGAACTAATTTTATTGACTATTTGATTTTAGATAAATACTTAGTAAATAAGTCTAATAGAAAATATATTACTGAGAATATAATTTATCTACCCAACTGTTATCAATGTAATGACTTTAAATCAGTTCTTGTTGATAAAAAATCAAAAAAAAAAATAGGTCTACCAGAAAATACCTTTATATTTTCTGGCATAAATAATCATTTAAAATTAAATAAAAAAATTATTAAAGTTTGGTCTAATATATTAAATAAGTGTGAAAGATCTGTTTTATGGCTTCTAGATAGTCATCCTTTATTTAAAAATAATTTAATAAACGAATTTAAAAAAAATGACTTGGATGAAAATAGAATTATTTTTGCACCAAGGATCTCTTATGAAGAACACTTGGAAAGACTTAGGCATGCTGACCTTTTTTTAGATACTTTTCCTTGTAATGCTCATACTACTGCAAGTGAACATATTTGGTCTAATGTACCTATAATTACAGTATCTGGCAAAACAATTGCAAGTAGAGTAGCAGGTTCTATTGCAAAAGAGAGTGGTATAAAGGAAATTATTTGTAAAGATTTTACTGAGTATGAAAAAAAAGCTATATATTTTAGACATAATAATAATGCTCTTAAAAATTTAAAGAATACAATTATCAATAATAAAATTAAAATGCCTATATATAATGTAAAAAAGATAACTAAAAAAATAGAAGATGGATTAGAGAAAGTTTGGGAAAAATTCATATTAGATAAAAAAAACTGCGATATTTATGTTAAATAAGGAGAAAAAAATGATAGAAAAAAAAAGAAAAGAAAATGAAACTAAAAATGAATTTATTATTCGCAGATGGAAGGAAGAAAATTTGGAGGATAGAGTTATCAACCTAGCTAAATTAGCAAAGGAAAAAGGTCATTATCCAGAGGCTATTGGCTTATTAGAAAACCTAAACCAAATGCAAGTAAAAAATAAAAAAACTATTGTAAATTTGCTGTTACAATATATAAAAGAGCAGCAAAACATTGGTAAAGAAAAAAATAAATAAAAATATCAAAGTAATAGCATTTGATTTAGATGGAACCTTAATTGATAGTGCTCCTGATTTAGCTTCAACACTTAATGAAGTACTAACATTTTACAAAATTAAAACCATAAATCCAAATCTTGTACGAAACTATGTAGGGAGGGGTGCTAAAAACCTAATTGAATTATCCTTAAAAAAGAATAATCAAAAGACAAAAGTTTCTATAGAAGAAATGGTAAATAAATTTTTACTAGTTTATAAAAAAAACTGTACTAAAAAAACAAAGCTATTTCCAAATGTAGTATCCGTATTAAAAGAACTTAAAAAAAACTTTCAACTTATTCTAGTTTCAAATAAACCAGAATATTTTGTGAAAAAAATTTTAAAATATTTTAATATTTTTGATCTTTTTAATGCAGTATCGGGCGGTGATACATTTGAATTTAAAAAACCTGACCCAAAACATTTGTTATTAACTTTAAAGACCACAGGATGTAATATCGCGGACTGTGTATTAGTTGGAGATAGTATGACAGATGTAGAATGTGCTAAAAATGCCGAAATACCAATTGTTTTAACATCCTTTGGGTATAATAATGAAGGTTATAAAAATTTAAGTATTGATTATTTAATTGACAATTTAAATGAAATTCCAATTATCTTAAAGTATTTATCTAAGTAAGTCCAGCTTTGAGGCATCTACATTGTTTGCTTGTGCAGACAATGACAAGGCTATTTTATTTAAAAGTATATTTTTTGTCAATTTTGCAGTCTCAACAGCATAATCTACTGCTTCAATGTTGAGTGAGGCTTGCTCAAGAACTGCAGAAGTAGAAGCATTTACATTAGATAACGCACTTGAGGAAGTGACACCTCCTGTTACTTGTCCCTGAACTGTTCCAAGGGTAGTAGATAATGTATTAGAGGTTGAAGTAGCAGAGGATGCTGCTGTTACTGAAGCTATCGAACTAATGCCCCCAATAGTGATACTAAGTTGATTACTTCCGTCAATAGTAGAACCAACTGTAAATGTTATATCGCTATTGCCCAACATGGATATTGTGTTAAATTTTGTATTTGTAACTATATCATCAATTGCAGATGTAATTGCTGCTGTTTGAGCATTTAGAGATGCAGTATCCTGAGTTGATAAAAGTGAATTATTTGAATTTAATGTTCCCAATTCTGCTAATCTTTGATTAAGTGCTGCTATTTCATCCAATGAATTTTGAGCTATTTGCAAAGCAGATAAAGCATCAGTTAGATTTTTTGAAGCAGCATTGTGTGATATAGATTTAGCATTTAAATTATTAGCTAAACCCTGTTGAGAACCATTTCCAAAAGTAGTCCCTTTACCTGTGGATAACTTTAGAATAGCTTCTCTAATCTTTTTAGTAGCTATTGTAGAACCGAGATTAGCAAATATTGTTCCTTCTTTTGACACTAAATTTTCCTTATTATTTTAAAAAAATATATTATTAATAACGACAAAAATTATAAGTATTTTAATATATTTTATTACTGTAAGTACTAATTTAATATTTAATTAATAATTTTATTTTTTTAATTTTTTATTTAGAATTATATAAAATTTATATAGATTTGTTATAAATTTAGCTTATTATGTCGTTATTATGTTTATGAAAAAAAGAGTATTAGTAGTTGGAGCAAATGGATTTATAGGTTACAACCTTGTAAATGAGTTAATTTCTAATGAAATACCTGTGACCGCATTAATTAAAATTAATACTGACACTACTAATCTCAAAAAAATAGGATGTTACAATATTATAAGAACAAATAATTTTGAAGATCCTACAGTTTTGAGAACATTAAGTTTAAGTCAACCAAATTTTATAGTAAATTGTGCATGGGAAAAAAATAAAGATTTGGGCTTGCAATTCGAAAATACGCAAAACTTGTTGAGCTTATTAAAATTAGCAAAAAAAATAAATAGCAACCATTTTATAAACTTAGGTAGTTATTTAGAATATGGGATTTATAAAGATAATATAAATGAAGAATCTTTTACTATGCCAAT
>CENU01066326.1_pt1 | contig 13632 bp, 14 predicted proteins | sample 361331 | NCBI WGS metagenome assembly CENU01 (sample SAMEA2619766, study PRJEB7988) | marine metagenome | isolation source: saline water (ENVO:00002010), including
GGCCCGCTAGCTTTTTTGCCACTGAATAATATGGGTGATGATCATTGCTGTTCTATTGTTTGGTCTCAGGATACCCAAGAAGCCGAGCGTTTAATGGCGCTGGATGATCAACAATTTTGTCAGCAATTATCCAAAGCCAGCGAGTATTGCTTGGGTGAAGTGTTAAAAATACAAAAGCGCTTCCTAATCCCATTGCGCCAATCCCATGCCACGGATTATGTGATGCCAAGGGTGGCTTTAATCGGCGATGCCGCCCACAGCATCCACCCTCTAGCGGGGCAGGGTGCTAATTTAGGTTTCTCCGATGGACAAGTATTGGCACAAGAAATCGCTAATGCCTATACCAGAGATGTGGATTTGGGAGATTTGACCGTTTTAAAGCGCTATCAGCGTCGCCGCAAGCCCGAAAACCTCGCCACCATGGCGGCAATGGAAGGCTTTAAGCGCTTATTTGGTTCTCAAAATTCTACTTTGCGTTTACTGCGTAATTATGGTTTGTCAGCAGTAAACGGATTAGGAGCAATTAAAAATAAACTAATAAAGCAGGCTATGGGGCTTTAGTTTTTCGCTCTAATTCAAGCAGTTTCTCTCTACTTATTCACCCAAAGGTACTAGTACTACTGGTACCTTTGGGTTACATACAAAGTAGTATTTGATCTTTAGGCTGATTAACCGAGTTATAAAAATAATAAGCTTGGAGAAAATAATAATGAAAAATTCACTCGTTATTGCAGTTCTAATTCTTCTCAGCTCCGCCACTCAAGCGCAACAATACAGTTGGAATTATATGGAAATTGGCTACAGTGACTATGGTTTGGGTAAGGGGCCTACTTTTTCTGTCGCCAGTCATTTGACAGGTAATCTATTTGCCCGTGCAAATTTACTGCGCAACCAACAAAAAACATCGACAAAGCCTATTAATAGGCTTTTCTCATTTTATACAGTCGGCTTTCAATATGGGCTATTGTATGCCGAGGCGGGTGCTAGTCAGTATGATATTTGTTGGTATGCCTGTGTCGACTATTCGGGCAATCTAGCTATGGCCGGATTGGCTGGGGGTTCGGGCAAGCTTAAAACCAAGATTGGTATGGGTGCCCAAGACATTATGGATCAAAGGTGGTCGATTTTTGAGGTAGATGCGAGCTATGCTTTTAGTGATAACTTAGGTATTAGTTTGGGTATTATGGATCTTGATGAACTGGGGGGCAAGATGACTAAATTTGGCCTAAGGCTTCGTTGGTAATTGACCCTAGTGTTTTAGGCCTATTAATTTAAAAGAGCCGTTGTTGGCCATCACATCAACCTGTTCAAAATATGCCTTAGCTTTATGCTCTAGGGGAATAAAAGTATTGACCACAAACAGGGCTTGGCCAGAACGATTTAGCAAACGTTTGGTCTGGCTAAGAAATTTATTAGCGAGTTGATCGTCCACAGAAAACCCACTATGAAAGGGTGGGTTACATAAAATAGTATCAAATTGTTCGTCTATTTTATCTCCAGCATCAGTCGCCAAAACGTCCCATTCAATGTCTTTTAATGATTTTAAGTTTTCCTGAACTGCGGATAGGGCGGCGGCATTATTGTCCGTTGCCAATATACGATTAAAGCCAAATTGGCTAGCACTGTAAGCGATATAGCCATAGCCACAGCCCAAATCGAGTAATGACTGGGGTACATTTTTATATTGGCCTAAAAACTGTGGTAGGTGATCGATTAAAAAAGCACTACCGCGATCAATTTTATCCCAACCAAAAATACCCGGCTTGGATTGCAGGCATAAATCATCACTAAACTGAATCGATCTTAGTTGCTGATAATTTTTATCATTAAGAGGCTGGGTTTCGGCGATATTTAGAACTATAGAAGCAATATAGGCCTTGCCATTTTTTTCTGCATTAACTGGATCGGCAAATAATTTACCCGCCTGTTTAACATAGCTTTTTAAGCCGTCATTTTTTTCCCCAGCCAGCAAAAGTGTGCCCTTGGGTTTGAGTACTTTTGCAGCCTGATTGATCACATGATGACTGGTGGCGCGCTCTTTGGATACTCGATAGAGAACACTGTCAAAACTCGCTGATGGTATTGCGGAAAAATCAAAGTCACTAAAGTGGCAGTCTATATCAGCAAGTTCTGCCGCTTTTACTATATCAATACGATTACTAATAACAGTGATTGAGCGTCGATCAGTATTATTTATCGTTGACCATACATTTTGCGCCCAGTTTTCATCGGCAATAATTAGCCATTGACCACTTAGCTGAGACAGCTGTTGGATCAATAAATTGATGGACTTGTCCGGTGCGCTGCTCATTGAATGGATGCAATCTCATCTTTAGTAAGAGGCCTGTAGTCGCCTGGTTCTAATTGAGGATCCAATTCAATGCCACCGACTTGCAAACGATGAAGGCTAATCACCTCGTTGCCTAGGGATGTCATCATACGTTTTACCTGATGGTATTTGCCTTCACTGATACTCAGGCGAATATGGTGCTCGTCAATAATCTCCATGGTGGCGGGCATACATCGACGCTTCTCGCCCTCAAGGGCGATGCCTGCCTCAAGTTTTTTCTGGTAGTCCTCACCCACCGGATTTGCTAACTCAACTAGATAGATTTTTTTACAGTCTGTTCGCGGTGAGGTAATGATATGGTTCCATTGACCATCGTCAGTAATCAGTAGTAGGCCTGTAGTATCTATATCCAAACGCCCTGCAATTTGAAGCTGTTGGTTGCGATGTTCGTATATAAGATCTATGGCTGTAGGGTTGGAGTGGTCTTTGGTAGCTGATACAACACCAGCAGGTTTGTTCATCATAAAATAGCGATCAACCGACAGTGTAATGGGCGAGCCATCAATGGTTATAGTTTGCTCTGAGGTTACTTTTTGTGATCCGCTGGTAGCCAACTGTTCATCAATACTAATATCACCCGCTTTAATAAGCCTCTTGGCTTCAGTGCGCGAAAGATCGGTGGCATTGCTAATATATTTATCGAGTCGCAATCTACTGTCCGTTCAAAATGTTTGCTGCTTGCACTGCAAAGTAGGTAAGAATGCCATCGGCGCCGGCGCGTTTAAAGGCGAGTAATGATTCCATAACCGCTTCATCGCTATTCAGCCAGCCTCTTTCTGCAGCGGCACAGATCATGGCATATTCACCGCTGACCTGATAGGCAAAGGTTGGCGCTTTCAATTCATCTTTAACTCGGCGTACCACATCTAAATAGGGCATACCCGGTTTAACCATAATCATATCGGCACCCTCATCTAGGTCGAGGGCGCATTCGTGGATGGCTTCATCGCTATTAGCGGGGTTCATTTGATAGGTCTTTTTGTTGCCGCCGGCCAAATTTGATGCTGAGCCAACTGCATCGCGGAACGGGCCATAGAAGCTGGAGGCATACTTGGCTGAATAGGCCATAATTTGTGTATTGGGAAAGCCCTCGTCTTCAAGTGCTTCACGAATGGCGCCAATTCGACCATCCATCATATCCGATGGAGCCACAATATCTACCCCTGCCTGTGCATGGGAGATAGCCTGTTTGACCATAGCCTCAACACTGGCATCATTTAATATATAGTTAGAGTCTTGATCAATAATGCCGTCTTGACCGTGGGTGGTAAAAGGATCTAGGGCCACATCGGTTATTACCCCAAGGTCTGGCACAGCTGCTTTGATAGCTTTAACTGCTCTTTGGGCTAGCCCATCGGGATTGTAGGCTTCTTCAGCAAGCAAGGATTTTTTGTCATTGCCGACAACAGGAAATAGGGCAACAGCAGGAATACCCAACTTAAATACTAATTCTGCTTGTTTGGCTAATAGATCGATGGAGAGCCGATTAACACCGGGCATTGATTCAATGGCCTGGGAAACATTATTACCCTCAATAACAAAAAGAGGCAGAATAAGGTCATTTACATTGAGCTGAGTTTCACTATTAAGGCGACGAGAAAAATCCTCACTACGATTGCGGCGCATACGCGTGTAGGGGAAAGGCCCACGGCTAGTTTTTAAGCTCATAATCACTCCAATTGTATTGGCTTTTTTGGTCTAAACTTTAGTCAGTCTGCGTATCATACGCAAAAATTAACAAGGAGGAACCTATGACCATTGCATTTTGGACATTATTATTTGCGATCATGCTACCTTGGCTGATGGCACTCATCAAAAAAACACCCTCAAGCTTGCATGGCAAATACAATAACAGGGCGCCTCGAGCGGGTGAACAAGATCTTCAAGGAGTCAGTCAGCGTGTCTTATGGGCAGAACAGAATAGCTATGAGATTTTGCCGGGCTATATTGCTGCTATTATTGTCTCCTACCTTGTTGGTGCTGAACAATATTGTATTGATATCTTTGCTTTAATTTTTATAGGGTCCCGTATACTCTATTGTTTGTGTTACATTAAAGATTGGCCTTCATTAAGATCAGCTGTCTGGGTTGTAGGCTTGTTGTGTATCATAGCTATATTCGTTACGTCAGCTTTATAAGGCGTTATTAACAAGAAATTATGCTTAGGGAATAAGGAAATAAAAGTGAATAATATTGAAGAAAATAAAGTTATCGATGTATTGAATCAAATCATGGAAATGGAGTTATCAGGTGTGGTTCGTTACACCCACTATTCGCTTATGGTCTACGGATATAATCGAATTCCAATTGTTTCATGGCTAAAATCAAATGCTTTAGAAGCGAATTAATTAACGCTCAATTTATAGCTTTTCAAATGAACGTTCAGCCGCATCCAGTGTAAGCTGAATATCTTCGTCACTGTGTGCGGCTGACATAAAGCTAGCCTCGAAGGACGCCGGCGCTAGATAAACCCCCTCATCAAGCATATGATGAAAAAATTTGGCAAATCGCTCGGTATCACAGTCCATTACTTGTTGATAGTGAGTTATTTTCTCTTCTTCGCTAAAGAAAAATCCCCACATGGTCCCAACATGGTTGCTGGTCATTGGAATCCCTGCTTGAGTGGCTCTTTCTACCAAGCCGTTAACCAATCTATCGGTACGCTCAATCACTGGGTCTAAAAAACCTTCAGCCGAGACAAGCTCAAGGGTTTTTAAGCCTGCTGCCATTGCCACTGGGTTTCCAGATAGAGTCCCTGCCTGATAAACCGGCCCTAAGGGGGCGATATATTCCATAATTTCGCGTTTGCCGCCAAAAGCACCCACCGGCATTCCGCCGCCAATCACTTTACCTAAGCATATTAGGTCTGCATCAAGATTGTAGTGCCCAACCGCGCCGGTTTGACTAATTCTAAAGCCAGTCATCACCTCGTCGGCAATCAGCAGCGCGCCAGTGTTTGTACAGCATTCACGCAGGCATTCCAGAAAGCCATCCACTGGTGGCACGCAGTTCATATTACCCACCACAGGTTCAAAAATTACACAGGCAATTTGATCGCCAATGTCTGAGAAAACTTGATTAACTTGATCAATATTATTGTAAGACAAAGTAATGGTGTGATCTGCTAAACCGTCTGGCACGCCCGGCGAGCTTGGCACACCAAGTGTCAGGGCACCCGATCCAGCTTTGACTAATAATGAATCTGAATGACCGTGATAACAGCCTTCAAACTTTACAATCTTATCTCTACCGGTATAGCCCCGGGCTAAGCGGATAGCACTCATGGTAGCTTCTGTTCCAGAGTTAACCATACGCACCATTTCCATACCGGGAACGATAGAGCAAATTTTATCAGCCAACTTTATTTCTAACTCTGTTGGTGTACCAAAAGATGTCGCCTTATCTAACTGAGTCTTAATAGCCTCGACCACTTGTGGATGGCTATGACCCAATAGCATGGGCCCCCAAGAGAGAACATAGTCCACATAGCGCTTATTATCAGCATCATACATATAGGCTCCACTAGCGCGCTCAAAAAATACTGGTGTGCCACCCACCGCTCGAAAAGCTCTTACGGGGGAATTAACGCCACCGGGAATATGCTTTTGTGCCGCAGTAAAAAGCGCTTCAGATTTTGAGATTTTATTGCCAGAAGTATTTTGGGACATGCTTATTTCCTGAGTTAATTTGATCAAGTCTAGTTTTTAGTCTTGCTTCAGCCTACGCGAATGTTTTATAACTAGATTAGTCCTAGCCTCTAAAAAGGTTTAACAATAACTAAAATGACAATAACTACCATAAAGAAAACTGGCACCTCATTAAAAAAACGAAAGTAAACATGTGTTTTTTTACTACTGTCATTGGCTAGCTTTTTCATATGCCCTAAGCACATATGGTGATAGCCAATTAGAAGTACGACTAATAGTGTCTTAAGGTGAAACCAGCCTTGGCTAATGTATGCCTGGGGTGCCATATGGACTAGCCACAAGCCCAGTACCACTGTGGCAATCATTGATGGATTAGCAATGCCGCGATAGAGCTTGCGCTCCATTAGCTTAAAGCGCTCAATGCTTACAGCATCCTCTGCCATGGCGTGGTAAACAAAAAGACGAGGCAAATAAAATAAAGCCGCAAACCAGCAGATTACGGCCATTAAATGAAATGCGAGCACCCATTGATACATCTGTTTCTCCAGTAACTAAATAGTTATTAAACGCTATTATTATCTGATTAGACTAATTTACTGCTATTATAGAGGTGTAAGTTTAATCTGGATATTTAAAAAGCGAGGCTATGGTGATAAAAGTTGGAATTGTAGGGGGAACAGGCTACACAGGCGTAGAATTGTTGCGTCTACTGGCGAGCCATCCAAGCACAGAATTAGTAGCGATTACTTCAAGGTCAGAGAAGGGCAAACCTGTGCCTACGTTATTTCCTAATCTTAGAGGCATTGTTGATATGCCCTTTACTGAGCCGACGGTTGCCAATTTAAAACACTGTGATGTGGTATTTTTTGCAACGCCCCACGGCGTAGCGCAAAGCCTAGTGCCAGAAATTCTTGCGGCGGGTATCCGAGTTATAGATCTGTCCGCAGACTTTAGAATTAGGGATATCGATATCTGGGAAAAATGGTATGCCCAGGATCATACGGCACCAGAATGGGTGGCTGAAGCGGTCTATGGCCTACCAGAATTTAATCGAGATGATATAGCCAATGCCAAGCTAGTCGCTTGCCCTGGCTGTTACCCTACCAGTGTGCAGTTGGGCCTGAAGCCTTTACTTGAGGCAGGTGCGATTGAGCTGTCAAATATTATAGCTAATTCAGCCTCGGGGGTGAGTGGTGCTGGCAAGCAGGCTAATGTGGCAACCTTATTGTCTGAAGCAGGGGATAACTTTAAAGCTTACGGTGTATCTGGCCATAGGCATCAGCCAGAAATTGAGCAGGGCCTTGCCGATATGGCAGGCGAGCCTGTGGGGTTGACCTTTGTGCCCCACTTACTGCCTATAATTAGAGGTATTCACAGCACTCTTTATGTCGACCTTAAACAGGACGTAGATGTTCAAGCGCTGTATGAACAACATTATTCTAGTGAGCCCTTTGTCGATATATTGGCGCCCAATAGCTACCCAGAAACCAGAACCGTGCGTGGTTCGAATTTTTGTCGCATCGCGCTGCATAGACCGGGCAATGGTAATAAACTGGTGATTTTGGTGGTGGAAGATAATTTGACTAAAGGTGCCTCAGGTCAGGCAGTGCAGTGTATGAATATAATGTTTAGTCAAGATGAAACAGCTGGTTTATCAATGCCGGCATTGATGCCCTAATGTCCCAGCGTCACCCGCTGATTATTCATTATAAAACTAGCCAGCTATTGTGTTTTATAGTTGGTGTTGTTTTTTTGCTCGCGAGTGTTTTATCAGCAGGTTTTTTTTACGGGGATAAAACTTACTCTGACGATCAAGAGTATATTGATGAGCTGCAGGCTACCCTTGATCAATTTTCAGAAAAAGTGACTGTTAGCCAGCAGGCGTTAGTGGCTATGCAGTTGACAGCCCAGGTTGATGCCGCTGCCCTTGAGCAAACCCGGTTGCAGTTGGTGGATATGCAAAAGCAAGTTTATCGCCGCGATCAGGAGCTCAAGTTATACCGTGAAATGTTACAAGATAGTAGTCAGTCTACGGGATTGTCAGTTAGTGATTTGCGAATAGAGAAAGTTGTTGAGAGGCTGTATCAGTATCATTGGGTAGTGCAACAAAAAACCCATGAAGCCAAAAAATTGCAGGTAAATGCTAAAATTTGGATTATAGGAACGCAAGATGGTAAGGAGAAAATTTTACCATTGAACGAAATAGATGCAGAAATAGATGATTTGCCTATACAATTAAAGTTGAAATACTTTTCTATCAATCGCGGCCTTGTAGAATTACCTCAAGGTTTTACCCCAGAATTTTTGAGGGTATCGCTAAGATATCCATGGATTGAGAAGCCTCAATTTGATAAGAAGTTTGTATGGCAAGTACAGGAGTAGTATGTTTTGTTTATGAAAATTAATGCAGGATTAGCAACTATGGCAAGTGACGCAACCACACTGATATCTCAGGGTACTGAGCTGTCGGGCGATATTTCATTTAGCGGAACCCTTGAAATTTTAGGGACTGTGAAAGGAAATATTGTTTCAGAGCAAACAGATGCGCGAGTACGTGTGCTTAATGGCGGTTCGGTTGAAGGCGATATAAAGGCAGCAATTATTGTGGTTAATGGTTCAATAAAAGGCAATATAGTCGCTTTAGATCGTCTGTGTTTGGAGCCAAACTGCACAGTTTCCGGTAATATTATTTATAGTAATATGGAAATGCAAACGGGTGCTCAGCTTATTGGTTCTTGTAACTATCAGCAGATGACACCGCCTAAGGAAGTCGCTTCACAGACGCCCGCTAGGAGCGAGAAAGTTAAAGAAATCCGCAATAATAATCAGCAGGCCCTCGATAAACAGTGGCAGTAGTTACTGCGGGTAGTTTAAAGTTAGGCTCATGGAGCAAGTATGTCAGTCATTGAAACATTTACACCCTCGGCGTTAAACGTTACTGCAGGCGCAGTGGCGAAGGTGCAAAGTCTTAAAAAAGAAGAAGATAACCCTCAGCTGATGTTGAGGGTATATGTGACCGGTGGCGGCTGTTCAGGTTTTCAGTACGGATTTTCTTTTGAAGATAGTATGGCTGAAGATGATACACCAGTGGCTAAAGATGGAGTGACTGTCCTTATTGACTCCCTTAGTTACCAGTACTTGGCTGGTTCGACCGTTGATTATGAAGAAGGTTTGATGGGATCAAAGTTTGTAATCACCAACCCCAATGCTTCAACCACCTGTGGTTGTGGTTCTTCGTTTACTATTTAATAAGTATTTCATAATAATTCGACCTGTTTAGGGTAGGTATAAACCACCTAAAACAGTCTGCCTTTTTGCGCCTGTTACTTCTAACAGATTGCCATATTGATGATCAAGGCGTTGTTTGGCAAGCCATGCAAAGGCGCAACCTTCAACTAGGTCGGCAGCTATACCAAGAGATTTGGTGGTTTTCACCCTAGGTAAATCCTTTGATAGCTTGGTCATTAATTCATTATTGTAAGCACCACCCCCGCAGACATAGACTTCATCTATCGCTATTTCTAAATTTAATATTGCATCACAAATGGTTTCTGCTGTCAGGCTAATCAGTGTCGCCTGAATGTCCTGCGGTGCTAATTCTGAAAATCCAGTAAGTTGTGCATTGAGCCACTGATGATTAAATAGTTCTCTTCCAGTGCTTTTTGGTGCAGGCTGAGAAAAAAATTCACAGTTTTTCAAATTCTGTAATAGTTCCTGGTGGGTCTCACCGTTAGCCGCCCAATCGCCATTGTGGTCATAGCTCGTACCAATATGGATTTGACTCCACAAATCCATCAGCATATTACCTGGCCCGGTATCAAATCCACCACAGGGACCATTTATGGGTAGGATGCTAATATTACTAATGCCGCCAACATTGACTATAACCCGATTCACTTGGTCATCCGCAAAAGCATATTGGTGAAATGCTGGCACCAATGGAGCGCCCTGACCACCATAGGCCATATCCTTGCGCCGAAAATCGGCCACTACAGGTATTCCAGTCTCGGCAGCCAGTATATTGGGGTCGCCTATTTGAATGCTGTAGGGACTATTGCTCGAAGAGTCAGCGCAATGGCGAATAGTTTGGCCATGACAGCCTATAGCAGCTACTTGTGAGATATTTAGTTGCGCTTTGCTTATAAGGGATAAAGAGGTTTTAGTATAAAGCTTGCCGAGCCTATGATTAGTTTCACCGAGTAATTGCACACTATCTTTTGGCGGGCTACATAAATCGAGAATTTGTTGTTTTAAATCCTGTGGTATAGGTTCGCTATGGGAATTAATTAGCTCAAAGCCATTGGTATTAAACCTAATAGCAACAGCATCTACAGCATCAATGCTAGTGCCAGACATCAGTCCGAAATAGATGTTAGATGAATTCATAGAATTGCCTTTTACCTATTTATGGCAAGTTGGGTGGCCTGCCGATTTTCATTGAGTTGCTCAAGTAGCGCGATAGCCATTTTAGTAAATCTAGTTTTTTCTGAATCTGATATAGGGTTGGCTTTCGGAAGCGACACGGTTCTAGGATTGCGATGTACGCCATTGACCAAAAATTCATAATGCAAATGAGGGCCGGTTGCGTAGCCTGTTGAGCCAACAGTCCCAATCACTTGGCGCTGTTTTATCATTTGCCCAGTGCGGACCTTCTTATTATGAAGGTGAATATATTTGGTAGTATAAGTTTGTCCATGTTGAATAAATACATAGTTGCCATTAGCTCTAGTATAACCAGCTTCTGTGACTAGGCCATCGCCACTAGCATATACTGGGGTTCCTGTAGGGGCGGCATAGTCAACGCCACGGTGAGCTTTAATTTTTTTATGAATGGGATGTTTACGGCGAAGATTAAAGCCCGAGCTAATACGAAAGATATCTAAAGGAGTACGCAAAAAAGCTTTGCGCATGCTTAAGCCCTCGGGTGTATAGTAGCTGGTTTGACCTTGGCTGTTTTTATAGCGCACAGCCTTGTAGGTTTTACCGCGGTTGGTAAAAGAGGCAGCAAGAATATTACCAGTGTCTAGACGTTTTCCATCAATATAGCGTTCCTCAAATAGTAGAGCGAAGGAATCACCTTTGCGAATATCAAAGACAAAATCAATATCCCAGCCAAATATATTGGCGAGTTCCATCACAGTTTTGTCCGGCATATTGGCTTTTTTACCGGCCAAATAGAGTGACTCGTCAATAATGGCCTCTCTGTAGATTTTAATCACTTCAGGTTCGCGAATTATGTGTTTAGACTGATATTGATCTTTATCGATGGTAAAGCTATAGATGTTTAGGGTAGTTTTTTCATAACGCATTTCAAGTAACTTGCCCGTGGAATCTAGTCCAAAGCGCAGTACCTCGCCTGGGAATAAATTGAGGAGTGATTTGCCATCTTTTGCTTGGGAAATGCGATACACATCCAAATCATTGAGGCCGGCGCGATAAAATAAAGTGGAAAGATTATCCCCTGAAGCAACAATTTGTTCTTTCCAGTTGATATAAATATCAGCTGCCTGAGCTGGTGGCTCATCTTTGGGGGTAAAGTGATTATCCAGGTTTAGAGTTTCACGAATAGGCTGATCGCCAGATAGGCTTTCGGGTCTAGGGTCAAAAGCTACCGCCAACACAAATGCTAGGACCCCAACAGAAGTCAGGCCACGCCGAGTAATCAGCTTGGTCACCAAAAGGCGCAAGAGATAAAAACAATGTTGCCAGTGGCGCATAACAGGGTTCCAACTTCAGTTCCAGAAATGGATTCTAGCCCGAATAAACAATAACTTACAATAATAGGATGGGGGTTAGCCTATTCATAAAGGGCTTAACTTGTGTTTAGGTTTCGGATACAAACAGTCTGCTGATAGGCTACCTAAAAAAAGAGTAATGACATAAAATGTTGTAATTGACCGATCAATCTGTACAGTGATCGCTTCTTAATTTGATCAGCTAAGATTTTAAATAATGAAACATACCGGACAGCAACTTATACAACAGCTACAGTCGCGAGATCTAGTCGCACAATTTTCTGGTGATCAAGAGCTGCAATACCATCTTGATCAACCCAGGTCGGTTTACTGTGGGTTTGATCCAACGGCAGACAGTTTGCATTTGGGCCATCTAGTCCCGCTCTTAGTGCTTAAGCGATTACAAGAGGCTGGACATACCCCTATTGCTTTAGTTGGGGGTGCAACGGGATTGATTGGCGACCCAAGTTTTAAGGCTGATGAGCGCAAACTTAATTCGCCGGAGGTCATAGCCGGTTGGGTCGATAAAATTAAAACTCAGGTCAGCCAGTTTATTGATTTTGATTGTGGTGAAAACTCTGCCATTGTTGCTAATAATTTAGATTGGACATCTGAATTGAGTGCGTTGGATTTCTTACGGGATGTAGGCAAGCATTTTTCTGTTAATAGTATGATTGCTAAAGAGTCGGTGAAGCAGCGAATAGATAGAGAGGGTTCAGGTATTTCATTTACTGAATTTTCCTACGCTTTATTGCAGGGTTTAGATTTTGCTGAGCTCAATAAACAGCACAACTGTACCTTGCAGGTGGGCGGCAGTGATCAATGGGGTAATATTGTGGGAGGCATTGATTTAGCGCGGCGCCGAAATCAGGCCCAGTGCTTTGGTTTAACAGTTCCGCTGATCACCAAATCAGATGGCACCAAGTTTGGTAAAACCGAGGCGGGTGCAGTGTGGCTGGATCCACAAAAAACCTCGCCCTATAGTTTTTATCAGTTCTGGCTCAATGTGGCAGACGCCGATGTCTACAAATTCCTTAAGTATTTTACATTTCTTTCAATTGAACAAATTGATGAAATTGAGGTGCAAGATGCTAGTACTCAAGGGCGACCCCAGGCTCAGGGAATTTTGGCCCGCGAAGCAACAGAGTTAGTGCATGGCAAGAAAGGTTTAGATGCAGCCCTAAGAATCACACAGGCGCTATTTAGTGGTGAGTCCAGTGATCTATCAGAACAGGATTTGCAGCAATTAAGTCAGGATGGCCTACCAAGCGCCTCATTAGCTCAGGAGGATTTGTCGCAAAAACCACTGACACAATTATTTGTCGATGTAGGGATGGTCAAAGCGGGCCGTGAAGTTAAAGACGCATTGGGTCGAAATTCGGTCATTATTAACGGAATACCTGTTGGCAGCGGCGATAATATGAGCGCCGAGAAACTATTTAGTGCCAATAATGCGCTCTATGGTCGATTCTTTTTGGTCAGATTAGGCAAGAAAAAATACCATCTTTTTGAGCTTTAATGGCGAAAAAATAGCCAACCTAAAAAACAATTCAAAATAATCACAAATTCTTGTTGACAGTCTCGTGCCGGTCTGTAGAATGCGCGCTCCCGACAGAGAGGTTGAGGCGAAAATTTTTCACCAAAAACCACTAGCGAAAATAATCTGAATTATTTCACTTTTGACTGTTGACAATAGGGCCGCTATCTATAGAATACGCACCCCGCTCAGATGAGCGAATGTTCTTTAAAAAAGTAATCAAGCAATGCGTGTGGGCACTTGTAAATTGATAGAGATATTTAAATATCATAAACAAGTGACTCATCGATTCATTTATGAATATGTTAAGTTTAACGTTTATGAGCCGAGATTTTGAATAGTAAAGCTGGTTTTAGCGTAACT
>CENU01051657.1_pt1 | contig 13627 bp, 13 predicted proteins | sample 361331 | NCBI WGS metagenome assembly CENU01 (sample SAMEA2619766, study PRJEB7988) | marine metagenome | isolation source: saline water (ENVO:00002010), including
GTTTCAGCAGCTGGATCGCAGCACGGGCACCCGCGCCAAGCAGCAGGTCCTGGTGGAGTATTTCCGAGGAACACCCCCTGCTGATGCCGCTTGGGGCTTGGAGCTGCTGCTGGGCAAACGGCGACGGCGGCTGATTACAGGCCGCCGCTTACGGCAGGTGGCCCAGGCCCTGAGCGGACTGCCGCAATGGCTGTTTGATGACTGCCACGCCCAGGTGGGCGATAGCGCTGAAACGGTGGCGCTGCTGCTGCCCCATGGCGAGGCTGCGCTGCAGGAGCGGCCGCTGCATCAATGGATGGAGCAGGACCTGCCGCAGCTGGCTGCCCTGGAAGCCGACGCCCAGGCGCAGGCTCTGGCAACGCTCTGGGCCGGGCTGAACCAGAACGATGTCTTCATGGTGTGCAAGCTGCTGAGCGGCGGCTTCCGCGTCGGGGTCAGCAGCGGTCTGGTCAGTCGGGCCCTTGCCGAAGCAGCCGGCGTCGAGGACAGCACGATGGCCCAGCGGCTGATGGGAGAGCTGCGACCCAGCGCGACACAGTTCTGCCAACTGCTGGCTCCTGAAGACGATGGAAACGACGCTCCTGCAGGTCGCCCTTACCCGTTTTTTCTAGCCAGCCCCTTGGAGGTCGATCAGCTGCAAACGATGGATCCGTTGCTATGGCAGGCCGAATGGAAATGGGATGGCATTCGCGGACAACTGATTCGACGCCGTGGTGAGTCGTTCCTCTGGAGCCGCGGAGAAGAACTGATCAATGGCAGCTTCCCGGACATCATCGAGCTCAGTGACCAGCTCGATGACGGCACGGTCCTTGATGGCGAAGTGCTGGTGTGGGCCGAAGAGGAACCCCTCCCGATGGGCTTCAGCGCCCTGCAACGGCGCCTTGGCCGCCGCAGTGTCAGTCGCAGCCTGCTGCAGGAATGCCCCGCAGCGCTGGTGGTCTACGACCTGCTCGAGCGCGATGGGGTGGACTGCAGAGCCGAGCCACTCCAGACCAGACGCGCGCTGCTGGGCGCCATGGCCGCCAACTGGCAAGGGGGCTTGAGACTGTCGGCCGCGCTGTCCTTCCAGAGTTGGCAGGAACTGGATGAGCAGCGGCGACAAGCCCGTGAGCTGCAGGCCGAGGGGGTCATGCTCAAGGCCCTCGATTCCCCGTACCTGGAGGGACGCAAACGGGGGCACTGGTGGAAACACAAGCTGGAGCCGTATCGCCTTGATGCGGTGCTGATTTACGCCCAGGCCGGTAGTGGGCGCCGCGCGAACCTGTTCACGGATTACACCTTCGCTCTGTGGTCAACGGCAGAGGACGCTGATGAACCGCCCGAGCTGGTGACCTTCGCCAAGGCCTACTCCGGGCTGAACGATCAGGAGATCACCGAACTCGATCGCTGGATCCGCCGCCACACCAGCGAGCGCTATGGCCCCGTCCGCGCCGTGGAGCCAGTGCAGGTGTTCGAGCTGGCCTTTGAAGGCATCCAGCTCTCCAAGCGCCATAAGTCGGGCTTGGCGGTGCGCTTTCCGCGCATCAGCCGCTGGCGCCAGGACAAACCGGCCAGTGAGGCCGACAGCCTGGCCAGCGCCAGGGCACTGCTGGAGAGGTCATGAGCGCAGGGCACGACGCGCGCCTGGAGCCGATCCATGGCTGGTTCAGCCAGCAGGGCTGGACGCCACTGCCTTTTCAGCGACAGGCCTGGGACGCCCATCTGGCGGGACGGAGCGGCTTGATCCAGGTGCCAACCGGCTCGGGCAAGACCTATGCCGCGGTGATGGGAGTCATCGCCGCCATGCTGGCTGAGGCTGAGCCTCCCCAGGGGCTGCGACTGCTTTACATCACCCCGCTGCGGGCTCTGAGCCGTGATCTGGAGCTGGCTTTGCTCGAGCCGATCATTGCCATGGGCTGGCCGATCACGGTGGGCACCCGCAACGGCGACACGGCATCAGCGGTGCGCACCAAACAGCTCAAGCGCCCCCCCAACATCTTGATCACCACGCCGGAATCACTGGCCCTGCTGCAAGCCAACAAGCGCTCTGAAGCTCTGGTGGAAGGACTGCAGACCGTGGTGCTCGATGAATGGCACGAGCTGCTGGGCAGCAAGCGCGGCATCCAGGCCGAACTGGCCCTGAGTTGGCTGCGTCAGCAGCGTCCAGCGCTGCAGACCTGGGTGATCAGCGCCACCATCGGCAACCTGGATGACGCCGCTCGCCATGGACTGGGCGTGGGGGCTGTTAATCCGGAGCTGATCACCACCTCCCAAGCCAAACAGCTGCAGATCCGCAGCGTCATCCCCGACAGCATCGATGGCTTCCCCTGGGCCGGGCACTTGGGACTGCGCATGTATGAGCAGCTGGTGGACCGGCTGTCACCGGCCATCAGCACGTTGCTGTTCACCAACACCCGCAACCAATCGGAGCGGTGGTACCAGTGCCTTCGCTATGCCTGCCCGGAGATGGAGGGCCTGCTGGCCCTGCACCACAGCGCCATTGACCGCAGCGAGCGCGAGTTGATCGAGGCCGGGGTCAAGGCCGGAGAGCTGCGCTGGGTGGTCTGCACCAGCTCGCTGGACCTCGGCGTTGATTTTCAACCCGTGGAACGCGTCGTGCAGATCGGCAGCCCCAAGAACCTGGCGCGCCTGCTGCAGCGCGCCGGCCGTTCGGCTCACCTGCCCGGGGGCACCTCTCAAGTGCTGTTTATGCCCACCAATGCCCTGGAGCTGCTGGAGGTGAGCGCCGTGCGCCGCGGCCTTGAGGCCGGCCTGGTGGAGAGCCGCAAACCACCACAACACGCCCTCGATGTGCTGCTGCAGCACCTGACCACCCTGGCCTGCGGCAGCGGTTTTGAGCCGATCAGCACGCTGGAGGCGGTGCGCAGCACGGCGTCGTTCGCCGGCCTCAGCGACGAGGACTGGCAGTGGTGCCTGCGTTTTCTGGAAGTCGGGGGGGATTGTCTGGGGGCCTATCCGCGCTACCGCAAGCTCCAGCGGGACGAGGACGGTTGCTTCCGCATCAGCAGCCAAAGCATCGCCCGGCTGCATCGGGTGAATATCGGCACCATCACCTCAGCACCGGCGATCAAGGTGCGCTTTGTGCGCGGCGCCGTGCTCGGCCATGTGGAGGAGAACTTCATCAGCCAGCTCAAGCCAAAGGATGTGTTCTTCTTCTCGGGCCGCCAGCTGGAGTTCGTCCGGCTCCGGGACATGACCGCCTATGTGAAGGCATCGACCAAAAAGAGCACCACAGTGCCGGCCTGGGCCGGAGGCCAGATGGCCCTCTCGGACCTGTTGACCGAGCACCTGCGCCAGGAGGTGGCCCGGGCCGCCAACGGAGAACTGGATACGCCTGAGCTGCAGGCGTTGGCCCCGTTGTTTCTGCGTCAGCGGGACCTCTCGATGATCCCGAGGGCAGACCAGCTGCTGGTGGAGACCTGCACCACCAGGGAGGGCAGCCATCTGTACCTCTATCCGTTTGAAGGTCGCTTTGTGCACGAAGGCCTTGGTTTCCTCCTGGCCTCAAGGCTGACGGATTTGGAGAAAGGCACCATCACCGTCTCGGTCAATGACTACGGCTTTGAGCTTCTGGCACCGCGCAGCTTCCCGATGCAGCAGCTGGTGGAGCACCAACTGGAGGAGCTGCTGGGTCTGGACGATCTGGAAGCAGACCTGGAGCGAGCCTTAAATCTCTCGGAGCTCTGCCGCCGGCGCTTTCGCGCCATTGCCCAGGTGGCCGGCCTGACGGTGCAGGGCTATCCCGGCTCCAGCAAGACCACGGGCCAACTGCAGATCAGTGCAGCGTTGCTCTATGACGTTTTTGAGCGCCATGAACCGCAGAACCGACTGCTGCTTCAGGCCAGAGCTGAGGTGCTCGATGAACAGCTGGAGCTGCCGAGGCTGCGCCAGGCCCTTGAGCGCATCGCCGCCAGTGAGGTGATCCACAGCGCGATGCCCCGTCCTGGCCCCCTGGCATTTCCGCTGCTGGTGGAGCGGCTGAACAACCGGATGAGCAACGAGAGCGTGCTGGAGCGGGTGCAGCGCATGATGCGCGAAGCCGAAAAGCATGAAGGTTGAGGCTGCAGCCCTTCCAGATCAGCTCCCACTGGTTTTTGGCCCTGCGCTTCCGTCACCTGGCCGTGATCCAGATGCTGGAACTGCTGCTGCTGAGTGCCCCGCTGGCGGATCCTGATCGCTTCGCGGGTCGCCTGCTGCTGTTCGCAGTCCTCGTGCCGATGCAGTTTTTCAACCGCCTGCTGGGCCTGCGGCTCTCAGGAGAACCGCGGCCTTGGCTGACGGCCTACAGCTGGGTCTTTGCCGTGCTGACGGTGGTGTGGGGGCTGCTGAGCTTCGTCCCAGCGCTGGAGCAAGCGCACCTCTGGCTCAAGCCGGCGTTTTACGCCACGGTGGCTCTGGTGACGGGTGTGGTGTTGCTGCGCTTCATTCGCAACATCTGGATGGCCCAAGACGTTCATGAGGACGTTCTTTTCGGAGTGGTGATCTGCTACGCAACCCTGACGGTGCTGGGTTTTGAGCTCCATGGCCTCAACCATCACCTCCACCCTGGGGGTTATCAGCTGCAGAGCGGCATCCCCCATCACTCCCAGCTGATGTTCCTCAGCATCGGTGGAACCACAACGGCCGGATCCCTAATCCAGCTTGAGAACAGCTGGGCCCAACTGATTTTTTACTTCCAATCGTTCTTCAGCCAGGTGTTTCTGGTGGTGTTCGTGGCCCGCATGATCGGCTTGCACACCGGGCGTCGATGAGCCAGAGACAGCCGATGGGTCAGGCCAGCCTCAGCTGGGCGGGCCAGCAGCTGGTGTTTCTGCCGGAGCGGGCTCTATGGGTCCCCGAGCAAGGGTTGCTGCTCATCGCCGATGTGCACCTGGGCAAGGCTGAGCACCTGCAGAGCCATGGCATTCCACTACCGAGCGATGGCGATGCCGAGAACCTGGGCCGCATCGAAGGGTTGGTGCGTCGCCACCACGCCGCTGAGCTGATGATCCTGGGAGATCTGATCCACCACCCGCGCGGCGTCAGCGCTTTGCTGAGACAGGAGGTTCAGGCCTTGATGGATCGGATCGATTGCCCCATCACCTGGGTGGAGGGGAATCACGATCGCGGCAGCCGGCTGGGCCCCTTGCAAGGGGAGCCATCCCAGTCACGGCAGGGGCTCTGGCTGAGCCACGAACCGGAGAAACCACCAGCGGGGCTGCTGAATGTGTGCGGACACCTGCATCCTGTGTCCACTTTGAGACAAATGAGCGATCAATTGCGGCTACCGTGCTTTTCATTCGTCGAGACAATCCCAAGGCTGGTCTTACCGGCATTTGGACGGTTGACTGGCGGCCAACCTGCTGAGCGGACTTCGGAGCAATGGGTCGTCGCGGACGGAACAGTGCTGGCCTTGCCGAAGTCACTCCGGCGCGGAGTGCCGCTCGCGGGTCGGCGCAGGCGCCGCAGCGCCTGAACACCCCCCGCCCCCTAGCCACAGGTCGCCCACCCAATCGGCGTTGGCGCTGGCTCGCGTGGAGCGCCGTGGGACTTCCCTTGGCAGGCTTCACCTTTCTACTGGCCATCGCTCCGTCAACTCCGCGGCGAGCGGCGACGCCCCCTGATGCACCAGCGGCTGGTCTGGACCCGGTCACCGCCACCAGCGACACCTTCCGCTATCTGCCGGACCAGGAGGTCTACGCCCTGGATTTCGACCCCCGCAAGGTGCGCTTCGATCTGTTCGAGGGCTGGGACCGCGAGCAAGACGCCTACGCCGATGCCAGCGGCCTTGCTTACGTCAGTGGCCCCATGTACGAGCGGCACTACGAGGCTGATGGCAGCGAGGTGACCGTTCCGCTGGGCGACATCAAGTTCGGCAACCAGATCTGGCGCGGCCGCAACCGCTCCGCGTCCCAGCAGCGCGCCTACATCGGCATCACCCGTGATGGCACCGTTGAATTCAGCTACGGCGAGCTCACTGAAGAGCGCGCCCGCCGCTACGAGACCTTCATCGGTGGTCTCCATGCGCTGTACAACGACTTTGAGCAGCCCCCCAGCGGATACAAGGGGGCTTACTCGGTCTCGATGGGGCAGCGCATCCGCTACTACCTGCCGCGGATCCGCATGGTGATGGGCCTGCGCAGCGACGGTCGGCTCGAAGTGTTCATGAGCCGTGATGGCCTCACGCTCGAGCAAACCAAGGAACTGGCCCGCGCCCGTGGTCTGGTGGCGGCCTACATGCCCGACCACGCCTCCAAGAGCCGCTTCATCATCCCCGGCACCAAGGGATTCACCGAGGAGGATGCCAACTGGATCAGTGGCGGAGCCACCAGCTTTGTGCATGTCCCTTACATGCTCAAGCTGGAGCGTCGTTCCTATGACCTTCAAGGTTCGCTGCTGGCCAACCTCAACCCCCTCAACCGCGAGGAGGGCTGCAGCAACCCGATCAACTGCAGCCTGCAGCTGGGCAACAAGGTCGCTGACCGGGCTCTGGCGGGACTCAATCGCTTGATGGAGCAGGGCGTCGTACCCCTGGCACGGCTGGTCTGGAGCCCCACCCAGGGTCCTGCTCCAACCCGTCCGGCCGCAAAGGCCCCCCTGCGGGAACCCCCCATCACCGCCGACCCCACGGCAGCCTTGACCGCGGCGCCACCGCCATCGGCACCGCAGCTGCAACGTGATGACACCGCAGCTGTGCGACCGGTGCTGCCTGCTCCCCTACCCCCAGACTTGCCCGAACCGGAAACCTTCGACGACAGCATCGACCCCTTCGCGGGCGATGATCAAACCCTCGCGCCGGTTTACGACCCTGAACTGTCCATCACCGTGGGCAGTGATAATCCAAGGGTGCCTGAACCGCCCATCCTGCCGCCGGCCAGCCCGCCTCCGGCCCAGGATTGGAACGAGCCAAGCGATCTGCCCTTCCTGCGTTAAGCGCCTGCTTCTGCCAGAGCCCGCACCACATCACCGCGGGTGAGAACGCCTACCAGGGCCTGGGCCTCATCCAGCACAAACAACCTCTGGGTGCGACGGTCCTGGAGCAACTTGGCTGCAGCAGGCAACCCCAGGTCTGCAGGGCAGGTGTGGGGCTTGGCACTCATCAACTCACCGACGGTGTTACCAAGCACCTGATGCACCTCCTTGTCCCACTGCAAGGGGTTTTTGAGGTAGATGACGCTGTCAAGCAACATCACATAAGGGCCGGCATCAAAGCCGGTTTCTCGAGCCATCAGCTGCTGTTCACTCAGCTCACCGACGAGCTGACCGTTGTCATCCAGCACCGGCAGGCCGGAGATGTGGTGGTCTGAGAGCAGCTGCACGGCCTGCTGCAACGGAGTGGCCGCCGTCACGCTGATCACCGGAGCCGTCATCACATCGGCCACCAAGCGCTGCACCACCATGGGCGGAACCCAACTGTTGGCATTCTGCAGCGCCCATGACCGCTCAACAGCTGCGTCGACTCGCTGATGCCCTGACCGTGGGCCGAGCCCTGCTGGGGCTGCCCATGCTGGTGGCGCTGCAGCAGGGTGCCCCGCCACTGGCCTGGGTGCTGCTGCTGCTCGGCGGCCTCAGCGATGGCGCTGATGGCTGGCTTGCGCGGCGCGCCGGTGGTGGCAGCGCCTGGGGGGCACGGGTGGATCCGCTCACCGACAAAATCCTGATCACGGCGCCGCTGTTATGGCTCGGCCAGCAGGGGCTTCTGCCGCTATGGGCGATCTGGTTGCTGCTGGCCCGCGAGCTGGCCGTGACCGGATGGCGCACGGTTCAAAGCAGCGGCGGCCCAGCGTCCTTAAGCGCCAAAGCCAAGACCAGCTTGCAGTTCGTCGCCTTGCTGCTGCTGCTCTGGCCGCCGCTGTGGCCAGTGGCAGCAGCACTGCACAGCCTCGGCTGGTGGTTGTTTTGGCCCTCGCTGATGCTGGCGCTGTGCTCAGCGCTGGGCTATGCGCGTCAGTCCTGAAACAGGGTCTGATCGCGACTGAAGTCCGGCTCAACACCCTGACGCTGACTGTGATCCTTGCTGAAGCTGTCCTTCAGTCCACCCACCAGATCGAAGACCGGTGACCAGGCCAGCTCCTGCTGCAGCCGTTGGACTGATGTGAGGAAATGGCTCAAGCGCAGGGGGAAGGCCTTGCGGGCCTTTGGGTCCAGCCCGGAGGGGTCGAAGCTGCGCAGCTCCACCTGGTCAGGATTTTTGCCGCAGGCGATGGCTGCAGCGTGCACCAGGCCCAGGAAGGTGACCCCATGGGTGTCGGTGCAGTTGTAGATGCGGTTGGTGGCCGCATCCACCTCGATGCAGCGCGCCATCGCCGTGGCCAGATCCTCCACGTGACCAAGCTGGGTGATCGTGCTGCCATCGCCTGGAATCGGCACCGGCCGGCCAGCGACGATCCGGTCAAAGAACCAGTTCTCAACTGGGTTGTAGTTGCCAGGACCGTAGATGTAGGTCGGCCGAAAGCTGGTGAAAGGGATGCCCTCCGATCGCAGCCAGGACTCGGTCTCAGCCTTACCGGCATGGCGACTGGCCGGATCGGTGGGCGCATCCTCTGTGAGGGGAAGGCGGGGATTATCGGCATAAACCCCCGCCGAGCTCACGTACACCAGACGGTGCCGTGGCGCCCCTGTCTGAGCCACCACGGCACTGGTGTCGGCCTGAGTGCGACCTGAACTGTCGACGATCACATCGAATGTGCGACCGGCCAGTGCCGCCAGGCCATCAGGCTCAGAGCGATCCCCCTTGAGATGCTCGACCCCATCAGGCAGAGGCTGCTTGCCGCGGGTGAACAGCGTGACGCTGTGGCCGGCGCGCAGGAAATGCCCCACCAGGGGGCGACCCACAAAACGCGTCCCGCCCATCATCAGGATGTCCATGGTCCGACGGCTCAATTGCCGCAGCATTCTGCGTTGAGGCGATTGGGAGGATGAGCGCAGCAATGCGCTTGTGATGCAGATCATTCCCGCCATCGACCTGCTGCAGGGCTCCTGCGTCCGGCTGCACCAGGGGGACTACGACCGGGTGACACGCTTTGGCGATGACCCGGTGGATCAGGCTCTGCAATGGCAGGCGCAGGGTGCCGAGCGTCTGCACCTGGTGGATCTCGATGGGGCCCGCAGCGGCGAACCGGTGAATGACGCCGTGGTGAAGGCGATCACGGCCGCCCTCGACATTCCCGTGCAGCTGGGCGGCGGTGTGCGCAGCGCCGAACGGGCTGAAGCCCTGCTGCAGGTGGGATTGGACCGGGTGATTCTTGGCACGGTGGCGATTGAACAGCCCCAGCTGGTGGCGGAGTTGGCCTCACGCCACCCCGACAAGATCGTGGTGGGCATCGATGCCCGCGATGGCCGGGTGGCCACCCGGGGCTGGATCACGGAGACCAAAACGGAAGCGACGGCCCTGGCGCAGCAATTCGAAGGCCTGGGATTGGCGGCGATCATCAGCACCGACATCGCCACCGACGGCACCCTGGCCGGGCCCAATCTGGATGCCCTGCGGGCGATGGCCGGCGCCAGCAGCACCCCTGTGATCGCCTCCGGTGGCATCGGCAGCGTCGCTGATCTGCTGAGCCTCCTGCCGCTGGAACCCCTCGGAGTTCAAGGGGTGATCGTCGGCCGGGCGCTCTACGACGGCACGGTGGTGCTCAAAGAGGCCCTCGAAGCCATCGGTCCAGCGCGGCTGCAGGATCCCAGTGCTGATCCCAACGGGAACACCCCTTGCTAGGTCCATAAGATGAGGCCATGCAAGGCCCATCACCTGCTAAAGAGCCGGCGTTAACCCTCTCGGGGCTGGATGATGCCTATCAGCTCTGCCGTCGTCAGGGCTTACGGCTCAGCCGCCAGCGTCGTCTGGTGCTGGAAATTCTGTGGCGCAGTGGTGATCACCTCAGTGCCCGCGAGATCTACGAGCAGCTCAACGCCGATGGCCGCCGGATTGGCCACACCTCGGTCTACCAAAACCTGGAATCTCTCCACAGCCACGGAGTGATCGAGTGCCTCGAGAAAGCCCAAGGGCGTCTTTACGGCCACCGCGCTGACTCCCACAGCCATCTGACCTGTCTTGAGAGCGGCAGCATCCGCGACCTGGACATCACCCTGCCCGAGCCGCTGCTGCAGGCGATTCAGGAGCAGACCGGCTACAGCATCGAGAACTACAGCCTCAACCTGCAGGGTCGTCCCCTGAAGCAGCCATGACCACGACAACACGGGTGCTGCTCATCGGTGCCGGCTGGGCCGCGGACAGCCTGGCGGCCTACCTCAAGGAGCAGCATCAGGACTGGCAGCTGCATCCCTGCAGGGGGCGCGAGGAACAGGGCAGCGGGGATCTACTGCTCTGGTTGCTGACTGAGGTGCTGCCTGCGGCCACCCTGCGCCATGAACTGCAGCTTTGGCAGCAGCAGCGCGGTGCGTCTCCCTTGTTGCTGGTGCTGCCCAGCGGCCACAGCTACAGGCGCGAATGGTTGCTGCAGCTCCCTGTTGATGGCCTGCTCGATCAGCCCAGCGCCGCAGACATCGACCAGGCCCTGGCCGTGCTCGCCGATGGCGGCCGGGTGGTGCAGCTCCAGGAGTCTGAGCAGGCTTCAGCAGCAGTCGCCTCAGCCAGCGTGACCAAGGGATTGGGGCAGTGGCTGTTCAGCAGTGGAGCCAGGCAGATCGATCAGGAGCGCCTGGCCCTTGAAACCGAACTCAGCAATCCAGGGGTGCGGGGCTTGCGCCGCCTGTTGATCCAGGGCCGTTTGCGCGAGCTGCGCATGGCACGCGAGTTGTTGGGCGTGATTTGGGATCAACCCCAGCAGAGCGTCAGTTCACCCGCTGCAGCAGACCCCGTTGCCATCATCCATCAACCGCAGCAACGGCTTGAGATCGTGCTGGCCAACCGCCAGGGACTCAGCGTGCTGGAGGCTGTCGAGGGCCGCCTGGCCCGCGCCATCGGCGCTGTTGAATCCATCGATGGCCATGGGGCCTTGATGGCCCTTGAGGCCCTCAACCCCCAGCGCCGTCGCCAGCTGTTTGAAGCCCTCCTGGCTGAATTCCGGCTGCTGAGCGAACGCCTGCGCCAGCAATGTGGTGAAGCCGGCCCCGAGCAGGCCATGCAGCTCTGGCAAGCCCAGCAGCCGCTGCTGCGCCAGCGCGCCATGCAGCAATTGGTGGGTGCTTACACGCAGATGCCCCGCGATGGTGCGTTGGTCCCGATGGCGGAGACCCTGCTCGCCGGCATCGACTTGAACGCAGAAGACCCTGAACTTGCCGATTTGCTGCCCAGCCTGATGGCCCTGATCCAGGGACGTCCCCTGCTGATTGACGGCCACCTGCTGGCGGCAGATGAACCACCAGCGCTGCTGCATTTGCAACAGCTGATGAGCAACTGGGTGGTGCGCAACGCTGAATTGATCAGCCGTGAACTGCTCAACAGCTGCAGCAGTTGGCCTGAACTGCGCCGCTCGATGCTGATGCCCGAGCTGCTCTCCACCAGACAGCTGGACCGGCAGCGCAACCGCATCAATTCGCTGGACCGCTGGCAGAACCTTGTGGAGCGACCGATGGCCATCTACGAAAGCAGAAGGCTTCTCTACGACATCGGCAACGGCCAGCTGGAGCAGTCGGTTGTGCATGAATTGCGCGATGCAGAGCTGCGGCAGCTGAGCTGGTGGCAGCAGGCCATCACCCTGGTGCTGGAGACCCGAGACGCGCTGGCCCCGCAGGTAGAGCTGCTGATCAACAGGCTTGGCTCCCTCACCGTGCTGTTGCTCACCCGCGTGCTGGGACGGGCCATCGGGCTGATTGGACGCGGCGTGCTCCAGGGTCTGGGCCGCGGCCTGCAGAATGCCGGAACCGAACCCGAACGTCTTTGAACCTGCTTCAGGTCATTGCCACAACCCTGCTGAGCCTGCTGCTGTGGGTGGCCCCACCGGCCCTGGCAGCCCGGGAGACCGACAGCTACGACGGCAACATCTTTGCGCTTTACGCAGGAGATGGAGCCCTCGTTCCCCCCCACATCAGTCTGGCTGAGGCCCTTGGGCAGCAGCGACCGGTGCTGCTCTCGTTTTTTCTTGATGACAGCGCCGCCAGCAAAAACTTCGCGCCGCTGCTCTCGGATCTGCAGGGCCGCTGGGGCAAGGTGGTTGAGGTGATCGCCCTACCCAGTGATCCCTACAGCGTCGATCCCAAGGCAGAGGCGGGCGATCCCTCCCGCTATTGGCGTGGCACCGTGCCCCAACTGCTGGTGATCAACAGCCAGGGTGAGGTTCTCTATGACGTGGACGGGCTGATGGATCCAGCTGCGATTGAAACAGCTTTGAGCCAGGCCACAGGCCTGGAGCTGAGCGGCGCCATGGGCAGCAGCACCAGCTTCAACGAGATCAACAGCGGCTACGGCAGCTGAGACCCGCCTTAGATGAAGCGACCAACGAAAACGTCGGAGAAATCACGGTCAAACAGCATCGTGTCGCGGGTCTCCAGTTCCTCATCACTGAGGCCTGCCAGACGGTGCAAGTGGTGACGGATCACCGTGGCTTTGCTCAGCGCATGGCCATGGTCAGAGGCCAGCTTGAGCAGCTCATCGTGAGAGCGGACCTCCTTCATCTTGTCGCTAAGGGCCAGATTGGTGCGGGCCTCCTGCAAGAAACGATCCAGGTTGGCCTGGCTCATGGCGGAAAACAGATCTCCTGTTCGTCTAATGGCTGCGGGCTAAGCCGACGTGAACAACCGGCGACTCACCAGATCTCAAGTTGCTCGCGGGCCTGCTCATACAGGGCCTGGGCATGGCCAAGGTCGATGTTGTGGCGGCGAGCCAGATCCAGCAATTGGGCCAAATTGGCGCCAGCCAGCTCCTGCTGGAGCTGGGGGTTGTCCTGGGCTGCCTGCAGCAGCGCATCCACCCCCTGGCTTGGGGTTGACTCTGGCTTGGGATCGCTGTGGCCCACGCCCCACAGCTCCATGCCGTGCTTCGCATGGGCGTAGAGCGCATCGGCTTCCCCCAGATGCAGATCGTGTTCATGGGCAATGGCCAGCAGCTCAGCCAGATCCGCTGACTGGAGGCGCTGCTTGAGCGAATCACTGCCCTGGGCCTTGCTCAAGAAGGAAGCAACGCTCGAATGAACCATGGTGTGAAAGCCAGAAGGCACACGCACGCCCAAGCTAGGAACGGCCTAACGCCCTGCTTCACGGCAATGCTTAGGGAAAGCTGCAAGGGGCGAGTGCGGGTACCCTCCGCCCATCACCGCACTTCCCCGTCAGATGCTCTCCCCCTTGCTGTCACTGCTGGCGGTTGCGGCTGTCGCCTTGCTGGTGCTGGGCCTGGCCCTGCTGTGGCTTGAACTGAGGCATCGCCTGCGCCCCCGCTCACCACTTCAACTCCAGCCGACTGACTGGTGCGTGCGACGCCAGGACGGACGCTGGCTGGTGGAGGGAGAGTTGCAGATCAGCAACCCCCATCCGCGGATGGAGGTGTTTGTGCCTGAACTCACTGTGGTTCCCACCCTGCTGGGCAAGGGGGACCTGACGGAGGTGAGCATCACCAGCCGAATCGAGCCTCAGCACCCTGATGAGGAGAGCCGATCGGACGGCTATTGGTTCGCTTACATCGTCAAAGGGCACAAACGCACCCGGGCTCGCGTGAGCATCAGCCTGCAGGGCCTGGGGCTTGATCAGCTGCTCG
>CENU01016505.1_pt1 | contig 13622 bp, 13 predicted proteins | sample 361331 | NCBI WGS metagenome assembly CENU01 (sample SAMEA2619766, study PRJEB7988) | marine metagenome | isolation source: saline water (ENVO:00002010), including
ACATCGGGAACCTCGGCCTTCGGAATCAATGTTCCACTGACCTACACCTGTGCCTATACCGCGTTCGGCCTTCACTGCCTCATCGGTGGCGGCGTTCCCAACAATGCGGGATCACTGGCCACCATTGAGGTGACAGCGGCGCCAGGATCAATTCTGAACGCACCACGTCCCTGTGCGGTCAACGTACGCCATGTCATAGGTCAGATGCTGCCCGATGTCGTTCTTGGCTGTCTTGGCAAGGCGCTGCCAGGGCAGGTTCCTGCCGAAGGCAGTTCCAGCCTTTGGAACCCGATGCTGTCCGGTGGACATGGCGTTGTGGGGCCAACAAGCTATGGCGATGCGACGCCCTTTGCAGTGACGATTTTCCATGCCGGCGGCACCGGGGCACGACCAGGCAAGCCGGGGCTGTCCGCCACGGCCTTTCCATCCGGTGTGCGCGCAACCTCGGTCGAGGTCACTGAATCGATTGCACCGGTGATCTATCGCCGTAAGATGTATCGTGACGGGTCGGGCGGTGCCGGCAGGTGGCGTGGCGGTGACGGGCAAATCATCGAAATCGAGCATAGTGAGGGCGCACCCTTTGCTGTCTTCGCCCTGTTCGACCGCATTGAGAATCCAGCCCGTGGTCGCGACGGTGGCATGGCTGGACTTGGCGGATGCGCCTACCTTTCAGACGGGAGCAGATTGAAGGGAAAAGGCAAACAAATCGTCGCGGCCGGCCTCAGTTTGATATTGGAATTGCCCGGCGGTGGCGGGCTCGGAATCGATGGAGATGTTTCATGAGCCTGACTGATCCGGACCGTCTGTTTCCTGTCGAGCCGCGCCTTCGCGGTATGGCGCGCGCCTTCTATGACAGCATCAAGGACCTTCCCATCATCAGCCCGCACGGCCATTGCGAGCCACGCTGGTTCGCCGAGAACAAGCGCTTTCCAAACCCGGCCGAGCTTCTGGTGGTTCCCGACCATTACCTGTTCCGGATGCTGGCAAGCCAGGGGGTGGCGCTTGCCGATCTTGGCCTTCCGCGCGCCGATGGCGGCGTTACCGAACAGGACCCGCGCCAGATCTGGCGGCGCTTTGCCGCGCATTACCATCTGTTCCGCGGCACGCCGTCGGCCATGTGGCTTGATCATTCCTTTGAACATCTGTTCGGGATCGACGACGTGCTGTCCACCGACACCGCCGATGCCTATTACGACCATATCGACGACTGTCTTGGACAAGACGCCTTCCGGCCACGGGCCCTGTTCGAGCGATTCAATGTCGAGGTTCTGGCCACCACGGATGCCGCCACCGATGATCTGCGATGGCACCAGCAGCTTCGCGACAGCGGATGGGACGGGCGGATTGTCACCACCTACCGGCCGGATGCCGCCATAGACCCGGACTTCCCCGGCTTTGCCGACACGCTTGCCAGGCTTGGCGAGATCACCGGAGAGGACACCTCGAGCTGGGCCGGCTATCTGGCGGCGCACCGCGCCCGCCGCGCCTATTTCAAGAGCTTCGGAGCGACCGCCACTGATCATGGCCATGCCAGCGCGCGCACGGCGGACCTGCTGCGTGCTGATGCAGAGACGCTGTTTGCCAAGGCGGTGGCTGGCACCTGCACGCCTGAAGAGGCGGACCTGTTCCGCGGACAGATGCTGACCGAGATGGCCCGCATGAGCCTTGATGACGGGCTGGTCATGCAGATCCATGCCGGGTCGCGACGCAACCACAATGCCGACATCTTCGCCCGCCACGGCCGCGACATGGGGTTCGATATTCCGGGTCGAACCGATTATGTGGAGGGTCTGAAACCGCTGTTGAACACTGTCGGGCTGGAAGCGGGCCTGACCATCATCCTGTTCACACTGGACGAGACGGTCTATGGACGCGAGCTTGCGCCGCTTGCCGGTGTTTATCCGTCGCTGCGCCTGGGACCGCCCTGGTGGTTCTTCGACTCCTTTGAGGGGATCAGCAAATTTCGACGCGCCGTGACCGAGACCTGCGGCTTCTATAACACCGCCGGCTTCAATGACGATACCCGCGCCTTCTGCTCAATCCCCGCGCGGCATGATGTGGCGCGGCGTTCGGACTGCGCCTATCTGGCGGAGCTCGTCGGCACCGGCCGGATGCGCGAGGCGGAAGCGTTCGAGGTGGCGCACGAACTGACCTACGGCCTCGCCAAGTCTGCCTACAATCTGTAGAGGCCGCGTCACATGACATCCCCACCCCGCCTGACACGCAGCACGACCCCCCACCCCGCCGGCATTGTCCATGTGGGACCGGGCGCCTTCTTCCGTGCCTTCATCGCCCCCTATACTGACGAGGCGATTGCAGCTGGCGGCCCCAAGGGGGAAGACTGGGGCATCATCGCCGTCAGCCTGAAGAGCCCGACCGCGCGTGACGCGCTGATCCCGCAGCGCTGCCTTTACGCCGCGCTGGAGCGTGGCCCAGACGGCGATGTCCCGCGGCAGGTCGGGGCAATCACCGATGTCCTTGTCGCGCCGGAGAACCCGGCGGCGGTCCTTGACGCCATGGCGCGGCCGGAGATACGGATCGTCACCCTTACGGTGACCGAAAAGGGATATTGCCATAACCCGCGCACCGGCAGTCTCCAGACCGATCATCCGGATATCGCGCATGACATCGCCACAATTGACACACCGCGCACCGCCCTTGGGTTTCTCGTGCTGGCGCTGGCCCGCCGCCGCGAGGCCGGCATACCACCCTTCACCGTGCTGTGCTGTGACAACCTGCCGTCGAACGGGGCGATGCTGCGCCAGCTTGTGACCGAATTCGCCGGACAGCGCGATGCCGCCGGCACCAGTGACAGGCTTGCCGAATGGATTGCCGGTCATGTCGCCTTCCCCTCTGCCATGGTCGACAGGATCACGCCGGCGACAACGGCTGCGGATCTTGAGGAGTTTGCGTCCATCAGCGGACTTTATGATGCGGCACTGGTGATCCATGAGCCGTTCCGGCAGTGGGTGATCGAGGATGACTTCCCGCAGGGCCGTCCCGGCTGGCACCTTGCCGGCGCACAGATGGTTGCCAACGTCGAGCCACATGAGCTGATGAAGCTTCGCTGCCTTAACGGCACCCATTCTGCGCTCGCCTATCTCGGCTACCTTGCCGGCCATGAGACCATTGCCAACGCTGTTGCAACGCCAGCCTTCACGGCACTTTGCGAGCGGCTCTGGCATGAAGAGATCCTGCCAACCGTGCCACAACCTGAGGGCGAGGATCTGCCAGCCTATTGCGCGGCTCTATTGGCGCGCTACCGCAACCCGGCGATACGGCATCGTACCTGGCAGATCGCCATGGATGGGAGCCAGAAACTGCCGCAACGCCTTCTCGGCACGCTGCGCGACAATCTCGCGGTGGGACGTCTGCCGAAGGGCCTCTGCCTGGCAATTGCCGGCTGGATGCGCTATGTCGCCGGCACCGACGAGGCAGGCCAGCCCATCATTTTGCGTGACCCGATGGCGGATCATCTCAAAGTGGCCGCCAATTCGGCCGACCCGGTAACAGCGCTGCTGTCGATCGAAGCCATCTTCGGAACCGACCTTGCCGGCAACGCGGATGTGGTGGCCGCGATCCAGTCTGCGTACCAGCAGCTTTCAGACGAAGGCGCAACCAAGGCGGTGATGGCCTATATCGAACCCCCCGCATGAATATGGTTTCCGGCTGTCCTGCATCGCGAGTGGCAGGAGGCCCAATGCTGACGGCAGGGCTATTGCAGTCCTTTTTCGTTTCCGGTTAGCTTGACGCGTTTTCAGGTTCGGGAATAGCTGGTCCATGCGTGGCATCTCAACAGCCCTCTGCGGTTTGCTTTTCATTTTTCCTGTGGGGGCGGATGACATTGTCATCGACCAGACAGAGGTAACAATTGGTGCTTTTGCTGCATATGCTGACGCCACGGGGACGGTCACCAGGGCTGAAAAGTCCGGCGGTATGGTGTTTGAGGCTGGCTGGGTTACAAAATCGGGCTGGACCTGGCGAACTCCGTTCGGTGTTTCAAGCCCGCCAGACGAGCCCGCTGTCCACATCACATATGACGAGGCGCAGGCCTACTGCGAATGGCGAGGTGCGCGTCTTCCGACCCGCGATGAATGGATCAGATATGCCTATACCGAGCACCGCATGGCGCCAGCCAGCCCCTTTGTTGCGGGAAAAACTTACCCCTATCCTACAGGAGACACACCTATAGGAGCGAATTGCTTGCGTGACTGCGGCAATGCCACGGGCAATCCTGTCAACAAAACCGACTATTCGGAATATCTGATGCGTGGCTATGGGCATGCCAAAACCGGCAGCACACTGTCTGGTGTGAACGGCCTGTATGATATGGGCGCCAATGTCTGGGAATGGGCCACTTCAGGAGATGGCCGGCAGCAGCCAACGATGGGCGGTTCCTGGTGGTATGGTGCCACACAGATTACGGCAGATTACGGAGCGACGAAGCCGAGAGATATGGCAGTTGTCTACATTGGTTTTCGTTGCATATCGGATGAACAATAGATGATCAGTGCCAACCCCATTCCGTTACGTCTTGCCGTGGTTTTTGCGCTTATCTTTCAGCCACTGGCTGCGTTTGCACAGCCAAATACAACTTCGCTTCAGCTTATCTATGAAGTTGAGTGGGGCAAAGTGGACGTTGTGACCATCACCGCTGACTGGACCTTCAGCGAAGATGCATTCGAGTTATTGGCGACATCGCGGACGATCGGGTTGACCGACGCTTTCAGGAAGTATCGTGGCGAGGCAGAACTGAGTGGCATAATTGAGGATGGGAGATATATGCCGCACAGGCTCGCAATCTCTGGTATGTCCAAGCGCCGGTCACGGGAAGCCTTTACAACCTGGGCACCGGGGTCCGGATCCATTGCCACCCAGCGACAGCCCGAGCTGGATCTGGACAAGGTATTTCCGCTGAGAGACAGGCAAATAGACGGAGCACTGGACCCGTTCAGCGCGATGCTGAACATTTTGGACAAGGTCGCGCATACCGGATCATGCAAAGGGTCGGCACGGACCTATGATGGTCTCCGGGCATCAGAACTTACGTTTTATGATTTTGGTTCGGAACTTGTCGCAAAAGACCGCGCGTTTGCCTACGAGGGCAAGGCGTTGGTGTGTGGGCTTGTCGGCAAACCGACAGGAGGTCACCAGCGAAAATCACGATGGCGGAAAAAGCAGTCAAAGCCTGAGGATATCAAGATATTCGTTGCGGAGGTCAGACAGGGCCTGTTTCTGCCAGTCAGAATGCAGGCCAAGTCATTTCTGGGAACGGTAACGGCAAGGTTGGTGATGCCAAGCCTGATCTACAAAAAGCTTTGCGGTGCCGCATAACGCATGATGCGAGGATTGTCCTTTACCCTCTAGTCAGGGGAAGGTTTACGGAGGCATGTCGGCGGACAGCTACGCAAGCCATCGGCATTTCGCCTACCAATTCTTACGAAAAGTGAAACCAGACCAGTGAAAAACCTCCTGACTTACGCCTTGGTATTCGGCCTTGGTGTTGCGGCAACATTCTTCTACCTCCATCACACCTCTAGCAGCGGTGGTCACGGGGGAGCGCATCATTCTCAGGCCATGTCATCTTCAGGACACATCACGCATGGTGGCGGTCTGCATGAACATGATGAAATCAACATGCCCGGGTTGCAGGGCAAAGACACAACAGACCAGGAGGTGAATGACCTGAAGGAGATTTTTCGGTCTCACGAGGGCATAAGCAGAAGTGTCAGCAACCTTCAAAACGGCATCGTCACCACGACGGAAGCCACAGACGAGATATTGCGTGAGGCCATCGTGTCCCATGTGTCCATGATGGTCACACGTCTTCAGGAAGGCCGGAACCCGGACGTCATCATCCAGTCACCCACCCTGGATGCGCTGTTTGACGTCTATGATGAAATCGACACCGAAATCGAAACGACCGAACTTGGTGTGAAGGTTATCCAAACGTCATCCAACCCGAAGGTGGTTGGCCTTCTCCAGCAACACGCTGCCGAGGTTAGTGATATGGCCAACCGCGGAATGGAAGCTGTGCATGAGCGTATGGCGGGCCAATCGCCCTGAATTGGGAAACCACCCACGCGGCTACACACCGAAAAAATCGGGATAACAGTGGGGTGACGCAGGGCATCGGGACTTCGGCTTCTCAGGCACGCCATCAGGGGGTGGGGCCGGCAAAGGTCAGCGACGCCCACAGTGATTCCCACACGGGCCGGTTGCGGTCTTTTGACGGGTCAGCCTCCCGTATGGTGACGTGGTCAAGAAGATAGCGAAGTCCGCCTACCGCCGTCACCTTTATAGCACCGCGTGCATCCGTGGTGAGTTGCGATGTTTCCACAGTCCCATCACGGTCACGCGAAAACAATGTCACAGGCGCGCCCGGCAGCGATTTCCCCTGATATAGAAGCTTCACATTGAACTCATGGCGTGAATCCGAAAGCAGCGTCCTGGCGAGCAAGACGAATTCAAGCTCCATACCCACGGCACGGTCATTTGCCATCCCGGAATCCGGTCCGGTGCTGATGCTTGCTTTGGCAAAGCGCTTGTAGCGTTCAACAAAGCCGCGTTGCGGCAACTGTCGCCCGATATGTGCCGGTTCCAGATCACCTGCCCCTTTCTTCTTGGCAAATCTGAAAAACTTTTCCTGAGAGGCATAGCGGACGTAGCTGTTAGCTGACTGATAGACCAGCACCACCCCGCCGGTGCGCGCCGCCAGCTTTTCCGGAGGCACCGATATCACCGGCCGACTGCCAATTCTTGGGTTCAGGTCGAACGGCCCGGTGTCGGTCAGGACGAAGAGCCGCTCGGTCAGTTGCGGAATGTAAATCAGGTGATCGCCTGTAAACAGATCGCCAATTTTCAGATCGGCAACAAGTGTTTCACCTGCTGATATCTCTGTTTTGTCCGGCTCAATCCACACCTCGTGCGCACAGAGCCGGCCTGCTGACAGCAGGGTTGCCACCACCACAAAAATGGATGACAAGAAGACCCTCGAAGGGGTCGAAAAATTCATTGCGTTTCGTCTGGCAACGGCGAACATAGACGATACCTTTCATGAAAGACTTTGGCCTTAATCGAGATTAACGATGCCGCGTATTTATACGAGCCTCTTTTGCAAACCTCGCCTGTTCTTTGTCGGTTTTCTGTCGCTCTTGATCGCTTTCCTGCTCCAGACAAATGCCGCCACCGCGCATGAGTTGCGGCCTTCCATCCTGGATCTCGGCATTGTTGAGGACGCGCCCGATCAACTGACAATCACCCTCAGGTTTTCAGGTGAGGCCTTTCTTGCCGACATTGACCTGTCATCTGTCAGCAACACCGATGACAGTGCCAGCTCGCGACTCTATGACGAGTTGCGGGCCGTCCCGGCGGCTGTGCTGGCCGAGCGCCTGACATCATCCTTCGCCGCACTTGCCGGACGGGTCTCGGTGATGTCAGCTGGCCGGCCCCTGTCACTCGAGCTTCAGGCGGTCGACGTGGCCGAGATGGCCGATCTGACCCTGGCCCGCGATACGACGCTCACACTGGCGGGCGGCCTGCCGAAGGCGGGCGAGGCAATTTCCGTTCAGTGGCAGCCATCGATGGGCGCACTTCTCATCCGGCAGATGGGCCCTGGCAGCGATCCCGAATATTCAGACTATCTGCCGAATGGTGGCACCAGTCAGGCCTTTGCCCTAAATCACGCGCAGACGGTTCCCCTGACCTCGGTCATCGGAACATACATTCACTCAGGCATCATCCATATCATTCCGGCTGGTCTAGATCATATCCTGTTCGTCCTCGGCCTTCTGGCCTTTGGGCTGTCCGGCCGCGGCCTGATGTTACAGGTGTCTGTCTTCACGGTTGCCCATACGATGACACTGGCGGCGGCCAGTCTTGGTCTGGTCACCATTCCGGGCAGCATCGTCGAGCCACTGATTGCCCTGTCGATCGCCTGGATCGGGATCGAGAACATCTTCAGGAAATCAGCGCGTGTTGCCCTGTCACGGGTGGTTGTCGTGTTTGCGTTCGGCCTTCTCCACGGACTTGGCTTCGCTTCGGTTCTGGCTGATTTCGGACTCCCGCAAAGCGCCTATGTTGTCGGGTTGCTGAGTTTCAATGTCGGTGTTGAAATCGGCCAGCTGGCAATCGTGGTCCCGATTTTCTTCCTCTTGAAGGCCGTCAAGATTACCCCGCCACAGTTCCGCCGGGGCTTCCAGATTCCGGTGTCGGCATTGATCTCTGCGGTCGGCATGTTCTGGTTCGTGGAGCGCGTGGGCTTGCTCTAGGTCTTTCGCCAAGGCGCGGGCGGCCGCCAAGGCCGGTTGGCAACCTGCGAAAGCATCAGAGAGGCGGCACAGAATCCTCTCGCGCCGCCTCTTCATGCTCAGAATTTGCAAGTCAGCCAGCCGGGGCCCTTACATGCTGGACTTTCGAGATCTTGCCGTTGAGCAGCTCCATGCAGAACAGAAAGACCTGTTGAACACCGTTGAAATCTCCAGTGCCTTTCCAGACCACGATCTCATCATTCTCATATACTACCGATGAGTCATATTCGTTCCGGTCATGCTTTACATAATCCAGCCATTCCTGTTTGCCACGTGACTGGTTCCCCATGCTCGACTTGGCGAGAGATGTCCAAACCAGATCATCGGCCATGGCGTCTGCCAGAGCGGCCGGAATTTCGCCTGTTGAGTGCGCAACCCGAAGATTGTCGATAAAGTCCTGTCCAAAACTCATGATAAGTCTCCTTTCGCTTTATGTTCAGGCTCCCCTGTTTGTCTTAAGGCCAGGTTACAGAATTTTTGCGAAACCATTACATGATGGACCCTGATCAGCAGCACGTGATCAGCGGGGCCTGATCAGCGGCGCCTGACCAGCGGTTTTTTCAAAGAAATTTGGTGTGTGGTGATCCCGCCCGGTTGATCACGGATCGTCCCTGTAGGACACTCGACCGGATGAGTATTTCTGGAGGGAACACGGCCATGGCCACACGTTTCGCCATCTATGTGGTGCCTGATGACGAAGCCCTGTTCCAACGTGCCAGCCAGTGGCTCGGATGGGATTGTGTGGCCGCCAGATTGCTGGACCCTCCATCTGGGTCCGAACTTGCCAATCCGGCCGGGATCAGCATCACCGAGGTTACGGCAACCCCGCGCAAATATGGCTTCCATGGCACCATCAAGCCACCATTTTCGCTTTTGGACGGCATCGATGAAACGATGCTTGTCGAGCGCGCGCTGGAGCTTGCCGCGGAGCTTTCGCCAGTCACGCTTGAGGCACTGGAGATTCGGTCGATCGGCGGGTTTATGGCGCTTGTGCCAACGGATGCCGGCACCGCGCTTGGCGCGCTTGCGGCGCGCTTCGTGACCGGTCTTGACGAATTCAGGACGCCTGCGGCACCTTCGGAACTTGCCAGACGGCGCTCCGCCGGGCTGACGCCGCGCCAGGAAGAACTCCTTCTGGCATGGGGCTACCCTTACGTTCTTGACGAGTTTCGCTTTCACCTGACCCTGACCGGCAGGCTCGAGGAACAGACCATCGCCCCGGTCGCAGACATGCTGTCCGCATGGATTGGCCCGACACTGCCACAGCGCTTCAGGATCGACAGGCTGGCGCTTGTGGAACAGCGCGAGGGCGAGATGTTCAGACTGGTCAGATGGCTGCCGCTCGGCACTCACGATCCAGCCGGCTGATTGCGTCGGTCATTCTCCTGACGCCCTCTTCCAGCGTGGCATTGTTCTCGACAAGGGCGGCATCCGCCGGGATTTCGGCATCCGCGATGGCAAGGCGGTTCCTGATGTCGGCCCCCTCCTCGCGCCCGCGTGCTGCCAGACGTTCAGCGCGCAGTTCCGGATCGGCTGTCACCCAGATGATTTTCAGCTCAGGCCACAGCTCACGCTGGTCCGCCAGCGCATGACGCGACCCGTTGAACACGACTGTATGGCCGTTGAGCACCAGATTCTTCGCGTCCATCGGGATACCGTAGAACAGCCCGTGGGCCTGCCAGTGAAACAGGAATGTCTGCCGTTCACGAAGCGCCCGAAATTCATCCTCGCTCACCGCTTGATGGCTCTCACCACCGGCATCCGCCGGCCGGGTGATGGTGCGTTGCAGGAAGTGCACATTGGGAAGGTTTTCCTGCGCACCGCCCAGCAAGCTGTCCTTGCCAACCCCGGACGGACCGACAATAGCGATGAGAACACCTCTTTGTTTCATTGCGCCACCCATCACAGGCTGTTGAACCTGCTGACGTCGATGTTTCTGTCTGCCGCAGCATCGCGGACAGCGACATCATGAAAGATTCCAACCAGCGCCGATCCGCGTTGCTTGGCCTCGCCGATCAACTCCAGCACCGTGTCACGGTTGGCCATGTCCAGACTTGCCGTTGGCTCATCCAGCAGCAGCACCGGATAGGGAAAGATGAAGCCGCGGGCGATATTGACCCGTTGCTGTTCACCCCCGGAGAAGGTCAGCGGTGACAGCGACCAGAGCGACTCCGGAATGCGCAGCCTTGCCAGAAGTTCGCGCGCCCGCATCTCGGCTTCGGCTTCCTCGCCTCCCGCCTGCATGAACGGCTCAGCCACAACCCGCAGGGTGGGAATGCGCGGCAACACCCGCAGGAACTGGCTGACATAGCCCATGGTGGTGCGCCGTAATCCCAGGATCTCGCGCGGCGTGGCACTGACCATATCGGTGCCATCGACCAGAATGCTGCCGCCCTCGGCCCGATAGTTGCCGTAGATCATGCGCATCAGCGATGACTTACCACAGCCCGAGGGGCCGGTCAGCGCCACACATTCACCCGCCGCAACATCAAAGGCTGCGCCGCGCAGAACACTGATATGGGCATCGTTCTGCTGATAGAGATGAAAGGATTTTTCAAGACCCGAGACAGCCAGAACCATGATCACACCTGTAAAACCGAACTGACGAGAAGCTGGGTATATTCATGGCTCGGGTCATCAAGCACCTGGTCGGCGAGGCCGGTCTCCACCACGCGGCCATGGCGCATGACCATCACCCGGTCGGCAAGCATCCGCACCACCGCAAGGTCGTGGGTGACGATGATCACCGCAAGACCAAGTTCGGCGACAAGGCTGCGAAGAAGGTCGAGAAGGCGCGCCTGTACCGAGACGTCAAGCCCGCCGGTCGGTTCGTCCATGAAAACAAGGCGCGGGGCCGTGACAAGGTTGCGGGCGATCTGCAGGCGCTGCTGCATGCCACCGGAAAAGGTCGACGGCCGGTCATCAATGCGGTTCGGATCAATCTCGACCCGCTCCAGCCAGTGGGTCGCTGTCGACCGGATGTCGCCATAATGCCGGTTGCCAACCGCCATCAATCGTTCGCCGATGTTGCCACCCGCCGAAATCGACATGCGAAGCCCGTCGCGCGGGTTCTGATGAACAAAGGCCCAGTCGGTCCGCGCAAGATGCCGGCGTTCCGCCTCGTCCATCGCCACCGTATCGCGGCATGACCCGTCACGCATCGCAAACGCGACGCTGCCAGCGTCAGGTTCAAGATGCCCGGCAAGGCAGCGGAGCAATGTCGTCTTGCCGGAGCCGGACTCACCGACAATGCCAAGCACCTCGCCGGGATAGAGTTCCAGGCCGACATCAGCGCAGCCAATATGCGATCCGTAGGACTTGCGGAGCCCGGAGACGTCGAGAAGCGGGCTCATCCGATGCCTCCCTCAAGATCGTGATCATCACGGGCTTCAAGCCGGCCACCGCAATAGTCGGTATCGGAGCAGACATACATGCGGGTTCCGGCGTCATCCATGAGCACCTCGTCAAGGTAGCTGTCGGTGGCACCGCACAGCGCGCAGGTCTGGTCGGCGCGCATCGGCTCGAACGGGTAATCCTCGAAATCCAGGCTGACAACATCGGTATGCGGGGGAATGGCATAGATGCGCTGTTCTCGTCCCGCGCCAAACAGCTGGATCGCCGGCGATCGGTGCATCTTCGGATTGTCGAATTTCGGAATGGGCGACGGGTCCATCACGTAACGTTCCTCGACCTTTACCGGATAGGCATAGGCGGTGGCGATATGACCGTGGCTTGAAATGTCCTCATAGAGCTTCACATGCATCAGCCCGTATTCGGCAAGCGCATGCATCTTGCGGGTCTCGGTCTCGCGTGGCTCCAGAAAGCGCAGCGGCTCCGGGATCGGCACCTGATAGACAAGGATCTGCCCCTCGCTCAGCGGGGTTTCCGGGATGCGGTGCCGTGTCTGGATGATGCTGGCCTCACCGGTGGCCTCGGTTGTGGCAACACCGGCGGTGCGCTGGAAGAACCGGCGGATGGACACCGCGTTGGTGGTGTCGTCGGCACCCTGGTCAATGACCTTGAGACAATCATCCGGCATCAGGCAGGCAGCTGTCACCTGAACGCCGCCAGTACCCCAGCCATAGGGCATCGGCATTTCCCGGCTGGCAAAGGGAACCTGATACCCCGGAACCGCCAGTGCCTTGAGAAGCGCACGGCGGATCATCCGCTTTGTCTGCTCATCGAGATAGGCGAAATTATAGTCATCGCCGGGGGCGCTGCCGGGGGTGTTGCCGGGCGTGCTGCTGTCGGGGCTCATTCCGCCACCTCCTTGCTGTCTTCTTGTGCCATGGCATCGCTGCGGATACGGCGGATCAGTTCAAGCTCCGACTGGAAATCCACATAGTGGGGAAGCTTGATATGCTCGACAAAGCCGGTGGCCTGGATATTGTCGCAATGGGCGAGGACAAATTCCTCGTCCTGCGCCGGTGCGCCAACATAATCCTCTCCAAGTTCACGCCAGCGAAGCGCCCGATCGACAAGCGCCATGGCAATCGCCTTGCGCTCCTGCTGACCGAAGACAAGCCCGTACCCTCGCGTGAATTGCGGCGGCTCGGTCTTCGATCCCTGAAACTGGTTCACCGTTTCACATTCGGTGACCTCGATCTCGCCGATGGTGATGGCAAATCCCAACTCGGGAATCTCCATCTCCACCTCGAGAATGCCGATCCGCAACTCGCCGACAAAGGCGTGGGTGCGGCCATAGCCGCGCTGCGTTGAATAGCCAAGCCCCAGAATGAACCCTTCGTCACCGCGGGACAGAGACTGCAGGCGCAGGGCACGTGGTGCCGGAAAGATCAGGGGCTCGCGTGTCAGGTCCGGTATCTCGTCATCATCAACCCGGTGATCCGGTTCTTTCTGGATCAACCCGTCCTGGCCCAGAAGCCCGAGAACATGTGGCTTTGCCACCCCGTCCGCAGCCGCGGTTTCTGCCGGCATCGGGGTGCTGTTGTCGACAAGCTGGAAATCGAGAAGCCGGTGCGTGTAATCGAAGGTCGGCCCAAGAATCTGTCCACCCGGAATGTCCTTGAAGGTGGCGGAGATGCGGCGATGGCACAGCATCGCGCCGGTTTCAATCGGCCGCGTTCCGCCAAAGCGCGGCAATGTCGTGCGGTAGGCGCGGATCAGGAACACCGCCTCGATCACGTCGCCGCGTGACTGTTTCAGCGCCAGCGCGGCAAGTTCGGGATCGAAAAGCGACCCTTCGGCCATCACCCGCGATACCGCAAGCTGCAGCTGATCGGCGATCTGCGCAAGGCCAAGCTCGGGAACATCCATATTGCCGCGCCGCAGCTCGGCAAGCCAGCGATGCGC
>CENU01115305.1_pt1 | contig 13618 bp, 8 predicted proteins | sample 361331 | NCBI WGS metagenome assembly CENU01 (sample SAMEA2619766, study PRJEB7988) | marine metagenome | isolation source: saline water (ENVO:00002010), including
GTGCTGGTGCCATCGCCGCCCATATAGGCAATCACATTCGGCAGAACATCCGTCGGTGCATCAAGGATGGCAACACCGCAATCCTCGAGCTTCGAGGCATATTGCGGATCAAGGATCAGCGCCCAGCTGTCTGTCGGGGCGTCGGCGCCAAGCCGCTCTTCGACCATCGCCACATTATAGGCAATGCCGGTGGTGCCCCACATATAGACCGCGCCAGCATTGCCGACACCGATTTGCTTGTTGGCAAAATTCTGAACCTGCATGTCCTGCTGGCTGTAGTTGGCGAGATTTGCCAGATCCAGGTCCTGATAGGCGCCAGCCTCACGGCCACGTGCCAGAAAATCGCCGGTCGGCACGACAACGTCATAGCCCGACGAGCCGGCCAGCATCTTGGCTTCCAGAACCTCGTTCGAGTCATACACGTCGTAGGTGACCTTGATGCCGGTCTCCGCCTCGAAATTGGCGATCGTGTCCTCGGCTATATAGTCCGACCAGTTATAGACGTTCAGTTCCTGCGCAACGGCGGCGCCTGCGGACAAGGACAGCGCCGCGGTGGCAGCGAGAATCGATGTCTTGCGAAGATATGTCATGAGGGCCTCCCTAGTTTCCAGCAGCTGCGTTCCGTCTTTGGCAGGCGCACTGCTGACACCCGTTAATTCACGCCGCCGAGTATGCGGTTCGGCGCCAAATCAAGTCAACAGCAACCATACGCCTGACCCCGGCGCGGCATCAGCGATCCAGACGCCGGTCCATCCAGTCACGGAACTGGTAGTAGCGACCAACCACAGGAAGGAACCAGGGCGTGCCGCGATAGGCCGGAAAGGCCGACAGTGGGCGCCCGGAAAAGGCGCTTTTGCGGTTCAGCTTGCCGGCTGCCAGCAGACCGGTGCGATGGCCAAGCCAGCTCATCATCACCACGCCGCTGCCATGGCAGCCAAGCGCGTGAAACACACCCGGAAGCGCCTCCGGCCGGCTTTCGTCAAGATGGGGCACCCCATCGCGAAGATAGGCAACATTGCCCCACCAGCCATGCGAGAGCCGGACGCCGGCAAGCTGCGGGAAAATGCTCAGCATGCGGGCGTGGAGAAGCCGCGCGCCAGCCGCCGGATCATGCCGCAGATAGCGTGCCCGTCCGCCAAACAGCACCCGCTTGCGGTCAGGTGAAGGCCGGAAATAGAACAGCAGACGTTTCGTGTCGGCGATCATCCGGTGCGATGGAAACAGCGCGGTGACGGCATCGGCGCCAAGTTCCTCGGTGGCAATCTGGTAGGATGGCACCGGCACCACGCGGTTTCTGTGCCAGGGGCTGAGATCACCGGAATAGCCATTGGTGGCGACAATCACCGCGCCAGCGCGGATGGCATGATGGCTTGTCTCGATCTCCAGACCGTCCGAGAGCTTCCTGATCGCCCCGGCGCGCATGCCGCCAAACAGTTTCACCCCGACTGCCTCGGCGACCGACAGCACACCATGATGGAGCTTTGCCGGATGCACCGCGCCACTGCGTTCCAGAAGCATCCCCCCGCGATAGAAATCACTGGCAACATGGTCGCGGGTCTGCTCCTGCGGCACCATGGTGGCCCCTGAGTCGGCAATGTCGTTCAGACGGGCAAGCTGCGCCTGCTGGCGGGTCCAGGCGGCGCTGGTATGCGCCCCGACAAACCGCCCGCAGCGCTGATAGACAGCATCAATTCCCTCATCGGCGATGAACCGCTCGAACCAGCTGTAGGATTCAGCCGCCTCGGCAAGCATCTCGTCAGCCTGCGATGGCTCGATGACGGCGTGTTTGCCGACATTGACCCCGCCCGACACCATCCCGCCATTGCGGGTCGAGGCCCCGAAACCAAGCGGCCCGGCCTCGAGCACAACCACATCGCTGCCGTCCCGGGCCAGCGTGATGGCGGCGTGCAGACCGGCATAGCCGGACCCGATCACCACCACATCGGCCCGATCCGGCAGCGCGTCGGCGGGAAGGCCGGCCTGCGAATCACGCGGCACATGATCCCACCAGTAGGGGTCAGTGCGAAACCCGTCGGCAAGTATCGGATCCTTACTGTCCATCACATCCTCACACCCAGCCAAGTTCGATCTGGCGTTCAAAGGCGGTGGCGGCATTGCGCATCAGCATCGCAACCGTCACCGGGCCAACACCCCCCGGCACCGGCGTTGTCCAGCTGGCGACGTCGGCCACCGCATCGGTATCGGCGTCACCCACAATCCGGCTGGTGCCGTCGGAATCGGTGATCTGATTGATGCCGATATCGATCACCGCGGCGCCGGGCTTTATCATGTCAGCGGTCAGCAGCCCGGGCACCCCGACCGCCACCAGCACCGCATCGGCGCGGCGGGTGTGCGCGGCGACCGACCGCGTCATGTGGTGACAGACAGTCACAGTCGCACCTTCGGCCATCAGCATGAAGGCCGCCGGCTTGCCGACAATCTCGGAATGGCCAACGACGACGACCTCCATCCCCTCGATGGTCATGCCGGTGGCGCGGATCATCTCGACCGATGCCGCTGCCGTGCAGGGCGCAAGCGTGGTCTGGTTGTAGACAATGTTGCCGATCGAGGCCGGGTTCATCCCCTCGACATCCTTCAGCGGGTGGATCGCCGACTGCAACGAGCGGACGTTCAGATGGTCCGGCACCGGGCGCTGCAGAATGACGCCAAGCACATCCGGATCATCATTCATCCGGGCAAGGCGGCGCTTGCATTCTTCCTGCGTCAGCTCTGCCGGCCAGTGCTGTTCTTCGAAGGGCAGACCGACCGCGGCGGCGGCGCGCGCCTGTCCGCGGATATAGAGGGAAATCTCTTCGACCTCGCCAATGCCGACGGAGACCAGCTTTCCGACGCTGCGGTGCTTGCCAAGCCGCGCTATTTCGGCCTCGACACCCTGCAGGATGCGCTGTCTGACATCAGCGCCATAGAGCAGGCGCGGGTCGCGTTTGGTGATCATGCTACCTCCCCCAAGGAATGCACCGCAGTATAGGTGCCAGCCGGTTCCATGGCGATGGAATTCTGGCATCGGCAGGCCCCCGAATTCCGGCCCAAATCGTCAGTGAAGCCTTGGCTTTACAGTACATGGGGAAGCGTCTATAACCGGCGCGATTTACGTGGCCTGTCACATGTGTCGCCCGGGGGAGTATCCGGCGGCGCGGCGGTTCACACTCACCCTCAGTTAAAAGGAAGTCTTCATGCTTACCACAGCCGTTCTTCCGATCAGCCTCGGCATCGCCGGCCTGATCGCGGCCTTCCTTGTGTATGCGCGGATCCTTCAGACCCCGGCCGGCGAAGGCAGGGTCAAGGACATCGCTGACGAAATTCATCTTGGCGCAATGGTCTTCATGGCCAGCGAATACAAGCGTCTCGCAATCTTCTGCGTCATTTGTATCATTGCCCTGTACGCCAGCCTTGGCGCCGATACGGCTCTGTCCTTTACCCTTGGCGCGCTGTGCTCCGGCACCGCCGGCTATATCGGCATGTACACCGCCACCAAGGCAAATGTTCGCACCGCCGTTGCCGCCAATACCAAGGGCGCTGCCGAGGCGCTGAATGTTGCCTTCTTCGGCGGGTCGATCATGGGCCTGACCGTGGCGTCGATGGGCCTGTTCGGCATCGGCATCCTGTATCACTACATGGGCGGCACCGCCCACGGCATCGAGGCCATCGAAGGGTTTGCCATGGGCGGCTCCTCGGTAGCCCTGTTCAGCCGTGTGGGTGGCGGCATCTTCACCAAGTCGGCTGATGTCGGCGCCGACCTGGTCGGCAAGGTCGAGGCCGGCATCCCTGAGGATGACCCGCGCAACCCGGCCGTGATTGCTGACAATGTCGGCGACAATGTTGGTGATGTGGCCGGCATGGGATCGGACATCTTCGAATCCTACTGTGGGTCGATGATCGCCTCGATGGCTTTGGCAGCTTCCATGTCGATGGCCTCGGTCGAGTCTCTCGGCGGTGATCGTGCCGTGCTGCAGTTCATGCCGCTGGCGCTTGCCTCGACCGGCCTTGTCTGCTCGCTTCTCGGCATCCTGTCGGTCCGCATGTTCGCTGACAAGAGCCCTGATGTGGCGCTTCGCTTCGGCACCATCGGCTCGGCTGTGGTCTTCATCATCGCGGCCTATTTCGTGATCACCTTCATGGGCGCCTCCAGCGGTGTCTGGGGTGCGGTCATCGTCGGTGCCATCGGTGGTATCATCGTCGGCCTGGTCACCGAGTACTACACCGGCGGCGCCCCGGTCCGTAAGATCGCCAAGGATGGCGAGACCGGCCCGGCAACCATCATGATCAGCGGCCTTGCCGTTGGCATGCAGTCGGTCGCGATCCCGGTTCTGACCATTGCGGCGATCATCTTCTTCGCCAACATGTTCGCAGGCCTCTACGGCGTGGGCATGGCGGCTGTCGGCATGCTTGCCACGGTCGGCATCACCATGGCGATCGACGCCTATGGCCCGGTTGCCGATAATGCCGGCGGCATCGCGGAAATGGCCGAGATGGGCCCTGAGACCCGCGAGATCACCGACTCGCTTGACGAGGTTGGCAACTCCACCGCCGCCATTGGCAAGGGCTTTGCCATCAGCGCCGCGGCCCTCGCCGCTCTGGCTCTGATCAGTGCCTATATTGCCAAGGTCAGCAACGGTGACCCGACCTTTGTGCTCGCGATCAATGATCCGATGGTTCTTGTCGGCATGTTCATCGGGGGTGTCTTCCCGTTCCTGGTGAGCGCGATGACCATGACCGCTGTCGGTGACGCCGCCTTCGAGATGATCGTCGAGGTTCGCCGCCAGTTCAAAGAGATCCCGGGCCTTCTTGAAGGCAAGGCCAAGCCGGACACCGCCCGCTGCGTCGATATTGCGACCCGCGCCGCGCTGCGCCGGATGATCCTTCCGGGTTCGCTCGCCGTTCTGGCCCCTGTTGTCATCGGTTTCGGCCTTGGGCCGAAGGCGCTTGGCGGCATGCTTGGTGGTGCGCTGATCTGCTGTGTGATGATGGCACTGATGATGGCGAATGCCGGCGGTGCCTGGGACAATGCCAAGAAATATGTCGAGAAGGGCAACCTTGGCGGCAAGGGCTCGGACGTCCACAAGGCGGCTGTTGTCGGCGACACTGTCGGTGACCCGCTGAAGGACACCTCCGGTCCGGCGATGAACATCCTGATCAATGTGATGGCGATTGTCAGCCTGGTGATTGCACCGCTGCTGATCAACTGATCACAGCGACATATCCGAAACAGAAAACCGGCCTGCAGGTTGCAGGCCGGTTTTTTTATGGGGGCGAGACGCTTTGCAGGATGCTGTGGTCGATGCCCTCGGCGGGTCAGGCAGCGCCCTCGTAATAGAGGGTGACGACATGCTTCGCCTCGGCGAAGAACAGCCAGCGCTCGACAAACATGCCGGCAACATGCGCCAGAAGCGCCAGAGCGAGTGCCGCGGTCGAGGCCGGCGCGACAAACAGCAACAGGATCGGCAAGAGCCCACCAAGCCCGATCGCGATCATCCGAAGCTTGTCAGCATGCTTGCGGGCGACGACAAAGCCCATTTCGTGCTGCAGGTAGTTTTCCTCGGTATGCGGCGGCATCAGCGGGCGCACCGTGCCAAGATCACCAAGGCCGGTAGCCGACTCGATGCTGCCGGCCGGGCGTGCCATACCGGCAAGACGCCACCAGGCGATCTTCACGCCCCAGGCGGACAGCATCAGAACAATGCCGGCCTGGGCCAGCGCCGCGGTGATCGGCAGCCCGAGAAGCGCCAGCATCGCCAACACCGCCAGAAGCCCGCCGGCCGCGGCGAACATCAGGTAGCAGATCGGGGTCAGCGGATGATACCAGCGCGCCACGGTCTTCAGCGACGCATAGATCATCGAGGTCGCATAGACGGTCACATAGATCAGCACCAGCAGCGCAAGATTGGCCCACATCGGCACGATGGTGCCGGTGTATCCGGCGGCAAACCAGCCGGCCAGCCCGGCCATGACGATCACCGCCAGCACACCTTCGCGCGACAGCCAGCTTGACCGCCATTGGCTCAGCGCGCGCCAGGCACGCTCCGGATGACCAAGATGGAAGGTCGAGCTGATCAGCCCGGCCCCGATCAGCGCCAGCGTGATCACGCCGACACCGATAACCGCCTCGCGGGTCATCAGTGGCAGAAGGCCAAGGACAATCCAGCCGGCAAGACCAAGGCCAAGACCCGAGATGGTGGTGAAGAAAATGATGGACCAGGCAGGCCGCATGATAAAACCCTCGTAATTCCAGATGCGATCAGCCAAGCCGCTCGAGCGTGCTGTCGACCCATTTCCAGAAACCTGTCGGCGTATCCGCCTCGGCCATCGCCACAAGCGAGACAGGCGTCTCGTCGGCAGCACGGCGCGGGCGCGGCGGCAGGTATTTGTTGACCGGCTTGGTGCCCTGCTCCGGCATCAGATCGATGCCGCCACGGTCCGCCACCATGCGGCTGACATCCGAATCCGGATCGCCAAGATCGCCAAAATGGCGGGCATTGGTCGGACAGGTGCGGACACAGGCCGGCTGCCTGTCCTCTTCCGGTATGTTGTCATTATAGATCCGGTCCACGCACAGGGTGCATTTCTTCATCACCCCTTCGGCCGGATCGAGTTCGCGCGCGCCGTATGGACAGGACCATGCACACAGGCCACAGCCGATGCACCAGTCCTCATTGACCAGAACGATCCCGTCTTCGGCGCGCTTGAAGGACGCTCCGGTCGGACAGACCGTCACGCAGGGCGCCTCTTCGCAATGGAGACATGATTTCGGGAAATGCACGGTACGCGAGTCGGCCCCGTCGCCAGCCTCGAATGCATGCACCCGGTTCAGCCAGGCCCCTGTCGGGGCCGCGCCGTAGGCATCGTCATCGGCAAGCGGCGCACCATACCCGGCGGTGTTCCATTCCTTGCAGTTGACAACGCAGGCCTGGCAGCCAACGCAGATGTCGAGATCAATGACAAGGCCAAGCTTGATGGCCGAAGCCTCTGGCAACATCGTCATGACACGTCTCCCTTGCCGTTCTTTGTCCACTCCATGCCGTAGCGCACCATTTCGGGTGCCGCGCCCTTGCCGTTCATCCGTGGCAAGGTATCGAACTGCGGCCAGGATTCCGCCGGCTCGTCGGCAGCGGCCTTCTCAATCTTCACCCGCAGGTCGAACCAGGCGGCCTGACCGGTGATCGGGTCGGAATTCGACCAGCGCATGCCATCACCTTTCGCCGGCAGCAATTCATGGATCAGGTGGTTCAGAAGGAAACCCTTCTTCGCCTCCGGCGCATCAGCGTCAAGCTGCCAGGCGCCCTTGCGCTTGCCGATGGCGTTCCAGGTCCAGATGGTGCGGTCATTGACCCCGGCCATCACCGACACTGGCACGCGGATGCGCCCATGATGCGACGTCACCCAGATCCAGTCGCCGTCCGACAGATCATGCTCGGCGGCGAGGGCCTGCGAGATGAACATCGGGTTGTGGCCATGGATCTGGCGGAGCCAGGCATTCTGCGAACCCCAGGAATGGTACATCGCCATCGGGCGCTGCGTCAGCGCATGAAGCGGGAAGGCTTCCTCGTCGACAGCGCTTCCCTCGAAGGGCGGGTACCAGCTGGGCAGCGGGGTGAAGAAGCGGCTGATTCTCTGGCGATGATGTTCCGGCGGCTGCAGCTCGCCATGACCTTCGGCGGCAAGGCGGAATTTCTGCAGCACCTCGGAATAGATCTGGAAGGCATAGGGCTGCGGTGCATCATAGAAGCCCATCTCGACCGCGAAATCCTGATAGGCGGCGTTGGCCTGCTTGAAATACCGGGCTTCCGCCGGAATTTCGGTATGCCAGAAGGCGCCATTCTCGATATAGGCCTCAAGCTGCTTCGGGTTCACCTCGCCGCGGCCTTCGGCACCACCGGTCTCGCCGCGGAAGCCGGCCAGAGGGCCAATCCCGGGCTTGCGCTGGTGGTTGACGATGTAGTCGCCATAGTCTTTGAACTTGGCGCTGCCATCCTCGTTCACCATGCCGGGAAGCCCCAGCCGCGCGCCAAGGTCGAGAAGCACGGACTGGAAGCCACGCACATCCCGATCCGGCTCGATCACCGGCCAGCGGATCGCATCGGCAACAGCGTCGGCCTCGCAGATCGGCCGGTCCAGAAGCGAGATCGCATCATGCCGCTCGAGATAGGTGGTGTCGGGCAGGATCAGGTCTGCATAGGCAACCATTTCCGAGCTGTAGGCATCGGAATAGATCAGCTTCGGGATCTTGTATTCACCGGTCTCGGGATCGGTCTCGGTCAGCATCTCCATGACGCCGCGCGTGTTCATCGAGGAATTCCACGCCATGTTTGCCATATACATGAACAGCACATCGACCGGGTAGGGATCACCTGCCACCGCGTTCGAGATGACCATATGCATCATCCCGTGCGCCGACATCGGGGCGTCCCAGCTATAGGCCTTGTCGATCCGCTGCGGCGCCCCATCGGCGCCGATGATCAGGTCTTCCGGCCCCAGCACATAGCCGAGCGGCGCGCCGCCAAGCGGGGTCTCGGGGGCCACCTGGTCTGGGCGGCCAGCCGGCTTGGGATGGGCATGCGGCGGCTTTGGATAGGGGGGCTTGAAGCGGAACCCGCCAGGGGCCTCGACCGATCCCAGAAGAAGCTGCAGCATGTGAAGCGCGCGGCAGGTCTGGAAGCCGTTCGAATGCGCGGAAATCCCGCGCATTGCATGCATCGAGACCGGGCGACCGACCATCTTGTCATGCTTTTCGCCCTTCCAGTCGGTCCAGGGCTGGTCGATCACCACCTCGCTGGCGAAGGCCGCCTCGGCAAGGTCAGCGGCAAACTGGCGGATCCGGTCAGCACTGATGCCAACCTTCGGCGCCACCGTTTCCGGCGCGTAATCATCGCTCAGATAGGATTCGGCCATCAGCACGAAGGCAGGCACCGCAATGCCGCCGCCCTTGACAGCGACCTCGCCCTGAAGCGCGGGTTTTGCCTTGGCATCACTGTGCGGAACCGGTGTGCCGCTGGCGCGGTCCAGCACCATCGGGGTGTCATCCGCATCCCGCAGGAACAGCCCGTCATTTGCCGCGCCCGGATTGCGAATCACCAGCCAGGGAGCGTTGGTGTAGCGCACCAGATATTCGACATCGATCTTGCCGGCGCGCATCAGCTCGCGCACCAGCGACAGGATCAGCAACCCGTCGCTTCCCGGGGTGACACCGTACCAGTCGTCGGAAATGGCCGCATAGCCGGTCTGCACCGGGTTGACCGAGATCACCCGCGCACCGCGTGTCTTCAGCTTGCCAAGGCCGATCTTGATCGGGTTGGAGTCATGATCCTCGGCGACACCGAACAGCACGAACATCTTCGTCAGGTCCCAGTCCGGGGACCCGAATTCCCAGAACGCGCCGCCAAGCGTGTAAATGCCGCCAGCCGCCATGTTCACCGAACAGAAGCCGCCATGCGCGGCGAAATTCGGCGTGCCGAACTGCTGCGCCCACCAGCCTGTCAGCGCCTGTGACTGGTCACGACCGGTGAAGAACGCCAGCTTCTTCGGGTCTTTCTTGCGGATCGGGGCCAGCCATTCAACCGCGGTCTCCAGCGCCTCGTCCCAGCTGATCGGCTCGAACTGGCCGGAGCCACGCGGGCCAACCCGTTTCATCGGCGATGTCAGGCGCGCCGGTGAGTAATGCTGCATGATTCCGGCAGATCCCTTGGCACAGAGAACGCCCTTGTTCACCGGATGGTCACGGTTGCCCTCGATATAGCGGATCTTGCCATCGCGCAGATGCACATTGATCCCGCAACGGCAGGCGCACATATAGCAGGTGGTCTGACGAACCTCGTCACTGACCTGCGGTGCGGTATCTACCTTCGGTTCGACGCTCATTCCTGTTCCTCCTGACCGGCGATGGCGGCCAAAGCTAGTGATGCCAGACGCGCAGCTGGCGGGTCTGACCGGCTTGTCAGCATGATCGGCACGGCACCGCCGATGACAACACCGGCAGCAAGACCGCCGGCGCAATAGGCCAGCGCTTTGAATAACACATTGCCGGAGACGATGTCAGGCACGACGAGTGCGTCGGCTTGTCCTGCCACCGCCCCCATCTGGCTGTCAGGACCAATCCCCTTGATGGTTGCGGATTCTGGCGACACCGCAAGATCGAATGACAGCGGCCCGGCAAAGGCAGCAGCGGGATCAGCAGCAGCAGCGGCGGCGGCAATTTCCGCCGCCTCGATGCTGGATGGCATCGCCTCGAGCTGTGATTCCGTAGCCGACAGCACGGCGACGCGCGGATGTGCCGTGCCCATGCGGCGCAGCAATGCCGCCATGGCAAGCGCCGCTTCGGTGCGGGTACCGACATCCGGCGTGATGTTCACCGCCGCGTCACTGATCAGAAGCGGGGCACCGCCACCGGGCGGCAGCATCGCGAAGATATGGACAAGCCGTCTGTCGGTGCGGATGCCCGAGGTCCGCCGCACAATCCTGCCCATGAAAATGTCGGTGTGGAGCTGTCCCTTTATCAGACCCTGCGCGCGGCCATCCTGAACCGCGGCGACGGCCCCATCGATGGCACCCTGCTCGCCATCGGTATCGATCACCTCGGCACCTGCCAGATCCCACCCGATGGCGGCAGCATCGGCCTGAATACGATCCTCTTCACCGAACAGGATCGGGCGCGCCAGACCTGCAGTGATCGAATCCCGCGCTGTTTCCAGAATCGGCGCACCGATGGCCCGGACAAAGGCAACGGGGCGCGGGTCTGACAGTCTGGCCAGCGCCAGAAAATCCGGCGGACACTGATCATCGGGATCACGCAGGAAAAGGCTGCGTCCCGCCTGGTCTGATCTGCTCATATTCGAAATCCTCTGAAAACCCGCGCTGACCGGCGCGGCCCTAAACTGCGTCTTGTCCACGCTGCTGTCAATTCTCGCGACGCAGGTCTTCCACCGACGCGGCGAGTCTGGCAACCCCCTCCTCGATTCGCGCTTCCGGGATCGAGGAATAGGCAAGACGGAAATAGTTCAGACGGGGGTCATCCTGTTGAAAAAACGCATCCCCGGGCTCGATCAGGACACCGGCTTCGGCGGCGCGTTCGGCAAGGCGGCGCGCATCCAGCCATGTCGGCCCCTGTACCCAGAAGCTTGTTCCGCCAAAATGTGATGCTGTCTGGGTGAAAAGCTGGTGCCGGTCAAGCGCGGTCTGCAGCGCCATCCGCCGCCCGGCCAGATGACGTCGCAGCCGCCGGATCTGCGCGTCGTAATGTCCAAGCGCCATGAAGTAGGCCAACGTCCGCTGTGCATGACCCGGCGGGTGCCGCAGGATCAGGTGGCGCAGCGCCCGCGCCTCGTCGATCAGCGGTTCAGGTGCCACAAGATAGCCAAGCCGCAGCCCGGGAAAGACCGATTTCGACAGGCTGCCGACATAGATCACCCGGCCCTCACGATCCTGGGATTTCAGCGCCGGCGTCGCCGATTCAAGGAAATTCATCTCGAATTCATAATCATCCTCGATCACCAGGAAATCATGCTTGCCGGCAAGCTCGAGCAGTGCCCGCCGCCGTTCGGCCGGCATTGTGTGGGTGGTCGGGCACTGGTGGCTTGGCGTGATGAAGACAGCGTCTGTCCTGGCGAGAACCGCCTCGTCAAGGACCAGACCGCCATGATCCACCGGAAGCCCGGTGATGTGGGTGGTGCGCTGCTGCAGGATATCCCGCAGATCGGGGTAGACCGGATCCTCGATCACCACGCGCCGCTCCGGCGACACCAGAAGCTGTGCCACCAGATACAACGCGTTCTGTGCGCCAAGGGTAACCAGAATCTGCTCTGGACGCGCGGTGATTCCCCGCCGCGGCAGGCTTCGCGAACAGATATAGTTCACCAGCATCGGATCGTCGCTGAGACCAAAATCGCCAACCATCCGGCCGAAATTGCGCATACCGAGCGCCTGACGCGCACAGTCCCGCCAGGCGGTATGCGAGAACAGCTCGTCATCAACCTGCCCATAGACAAACGGATAGGGGTATTCGCGCCAGTTCAGCGGTTTGCGCACCGGCCGGATGTCACGGCAGGAACTGACCAGCTTTTCATGCCAGTCGATGCTGCTCTCGTCAGCAACCTCGGTTCCGTCAGGCGGTGTCACCGACAGTCTGGCAACAGGCGCCTCCGCGCTGACCACATATCCGGAGCGTTCACGTGGCTCTATATAGCCTGTGTCGATCAGCGCCTGATAGGCCAGCACCACCGTGTTGCGTGACACAGCAAGCTGTTCGGCCAGCGCGCGGCTTGACGGCAGCTTGTCGCCAGGCAGGATCGCCCGCGACAGGATCGCCTCGACAACCGACTGCCTGATCTGCGATTGCAGACTGGCTTCAGCCTTTGGATCGAGACTGATGATGAGATGATCTAGCATCGGCGTTCATCGCCACCTACAAACTGGCACCAGCATTCCCATAATCTGGTTCTATAGACTGTCGGTAGGCCTGTCTAGCGTGGTGAGGGCATGCCACCATCGGTCGCAGGACGGCGGTGTTCCGCCCGGACTAGACTGGCATGTCTTTATCAAAGCATCATCACATCAAGACGGCCGGGTGCCATGATGACCAGCCGCCCCAGATATCGAAGGAGACAGGGATGTCCTACGACGTGAACTCGCTTGAAGCGCACTGGATGCCATTTTCCGCAAACCGTGACTTCAAGAAGAACCCCCGCATCGTCGTCAAGTCCGAAGGCATGTATATGTGGGACTACAAGGGCGGTCAGATCATTGACGGCTCTTCGGCCCTGTTCTGCACCCCTGCCGGCCATGGTCGCCGCGAGATTGCCGAGGCCGTCTACAACCAGATGCTGAACAACGACTACACCCCGCATTTCCAGCTGGGTCACCCCGGCTCGTTCGAGCTTGCCGAGCGTGTCTGCCGGTTGCTGCCCGACGAATTCAACCACATGTTCTTCACCAACTCCGGGTCGGAATCGATCGACACGGCGATCAAGATCATCCTTGCCTATCAGCGGGCCCGCGGCCAGTCGCAGCGGAATCGCCTGATCAGCCGCGAGCGCGCCTATCACGGCGTGAATATGGGTGGTGTTTCGCTTGCCGGTATGGTGCGCAACCGCGAGACCTTTGGCCTGACGCTGCCGAACATCTCGATGATTCGCCACACCTGGACCGAAGAGCAGCGCTTTGCCAAGGGCCAGCCGAAGACCGGCGCCGAACTTGCGATGGATCTTGAGCGGATCGCCGAAAACCTTGGCGGCAGCACGCTGGCGGCCGTGTTCATCGAGCCGGTGGCCGGCTCGACCGGCACCCTGGTCCCGCCGGAAGGCTATCTGCAAAAGGTCCGCGAGATCTGCGACAAGCACGGCATGCTGCTTGTGTTTGATGAGGTCATCACCGGTTTCGGCCGCATGGGCACCCCGTTCGCGACACAGAAGTTCGACGTGAGGCCCGACATCATCACCATGGCCAAGGCGATCACCAATGGCGCCATCCCGATGGGCGCTGTTGCTGTCACTGACGAGATCTATGACACGGTCACAAATGCCGCGCCGGAAAGCGCCATCGAATTCTTCCATGGTTATACCTATTCGGCCCACCCGGCGGCCTGTGCCGCCGGCATCGCCACCCAGAAGAT
>CENU01017734.1_pt1 | contig 13576 bp, 14 predicted proteins | sample 361331 | NCBI WGS metagenome assembly CENU01 (sample SAMEA2619766, study PRJEB7988) | marine metagenome | isolation source: saline water (ENVO:00002010), including
GACTCATCTCTTGCGCCCGATCTACCGTTACCAGCCGCCGCTACCCGCCTCGCCTTTCACCGGGCCGACGATTTCGTCGGTTATCCAGCCGCCATAGAACTCTCCAGGCTGCGGTCTGACCCGCTCATCATCGACGAAACATGCCACCCGGTTTGGGTAAAAACTGATCCATCCGGCAAGGCCAGAAAAACGCTCGTTCGTAGGCTCTGGATAACGCCAACCGACCAGTACCCCCGCATAGACGAGATACTCTGCTTGGCCTTTCCACTCACAATGCGTCTGCCCCGGGGTGACTTGCAATGCCACCTGCAACGCTTCAGGCGGTAAATAAAAACTCGGCGGACTGGCCGTCTCTAGTACCCGTTGTGCCTGCCGGGTATGCGCGATCACCTCACCCTCGCCATCCATTCGGCAAACTCGCACCGTGCGGCTATCGGTCACCAACGCTGGTGGACGCGGATAATCCCAAACCGATTCCTGTCCCGACTTTGGTGCGTGTGCAAATGCCGGTCGCTCTTGCCCGTAAAATTGCCATAGGCTTCTGGCTTGCTGCTCACGTTCATCCATAACAATCTCCTGCATAACTGCGGTTTACTTTGAATCCCGGGTTACGCTTCACCCGGGAAAAGCATCACCTGCGTCGTTTCAATGCTACTGGTCACCTTGAAGCAATTGGTGCTGACCTGTCGCGCCCAGTATCCACTGATTGTTTCGGTTTATGCAAAATCCTTGGGCATCAGTAACAGATCGCTGACCGCATTGTTCGCCTACGCATTGGCAACGGACTGTCAGCCCCGCCGATTTTGCAGTTGGACGAGTGTGATTGATCTGAAGCTTCGCGCCTGTTTGCCCGTCTTATCTCTGCTTCAAGCCGGTCAAGTAAACTGCTTTGCTCCAGCTTTACAAACGTGCTTTGCGCTATGGGTTACGGTGTAGTTTTTATCCAGAACTGTGTCTACAAAATGCCATTGATTCGTTATTTCAGTCGGCGTGAGCGTAACTTCCGCCCAACCGCGATGCTTCAGATCCAGGTCCGCTATTTCCGGGCTTGCTCTCTTATACGCCTTTTGCATTATCTCTGCGGGTACCGGATACGTTTCGATGCCTGGACTGGTGATTCCCGGCGCACCGATCTCAACACCAACTGGCCGCAACGCGGCGTCTTGCAGATTGTTAGCCCAGGCGTTGTGTGTATCGCCAGCCACAACCACCGGATTGGCGGCATAGGTTTGCAACGCTTGCATAACTCTATCGCGGCAGGCCGGATAGCCATCCCAGGCATCCAGATTGGAAGGAAGCCCCTCCGCTCGCAACAACAGCATCATGCGCGTCAAACTTGCTGTCGATGCAGGCAGTGACTCGAGGTCCAACTCGGCCGGATCTAGTGCTGGAATATTTATCTTACCCATCAAGACCTGTTGCCCCAGGATCTGCCAGGTACTGCCGCGGCGCTGCGACGCTTGCAGGGCTTCCGTCAGCCACTGTTCTTGATCGATTCCGAGAATCGATCGCGCGGGATCGTTTAACCTCATCTTTTTGAAAGCGGCGCCGTCTGGTAAAAGATGCAAACCGTTTGGCAACGCTGCAGGATCGAGTTGTTTCAGCATCGCGTAATCAATAACGGGCTTGGGCGTCTCGCCAGAGAGGTCAAACGGCAGCGGTAAACGCTCCACCTCATCGGCGTTTAAATCTCGCGCAGACGCAGCATCGATGGGCCTGGGGTTCGCTGCATCGCGAATATCGAATGCCTGCATTTTCGGAAGCATATCCTGTTGATAATCCAAGCCACGGTCGCGTCCGTGGATGCGCGTATCAAGCATAATCAGATCTGCAAGATTACCGATTTGAAACTGACGGTAAATCGGATCTTGGTCGCCACCGGCGGCAGTTCTTATTGGCATCCATTCGTGGTAAGCCTGCCTCGCAACGCGCATTCTCTGTTTGAAATCACCTTCGTCGGGACCGTGATTTTCAGCTCCATTCGACCAAGCGTCGTTACTGATTTCATGGTCATCCCAAACGCAAATAAAGGGATGACGCGCATGCACTGCCTGTAAATCCGAGTCAGTTCGGTATAAGCCATAACGCATTCGATAATCTTCAAGACTGAGAATCTCGTTTGCCGGCACGACACGCCGGCCTAGTCTTTGCACCACCTCCGGGTTGTCATAGCCACCCGCCGCATATTCGTAAATATAGTCGCCAAGATGCAGCACCAGATCTAAATCTGCTTCTGCCATATCGCGATAAGCATTGAAGTAGCCTTGGGGGTAATTCGAACAGGAGGCCAAGCCAATACGAAACTGATCTACCGAGCCCGTGGGCAAAGTCCGCGTGCGGCCAATGGGGCTGTCGATTCCCGCCACAGTAAAGCGATAAAAATACCGGCTATCCGGAGCCAATCCCGTGGCGTCAACTTTTAGCGTGTAATCCTGAGCGAGAGAAGTGACGACTTCGCCCGCTGACACAACTTGTGCAAACGCAGCATCTTGCGCCACTTGCCAGGTTGCAGTGAGCGAGGTCGGTTGGCCATCACCCGGCAGGACTCGACTCCACAAAATGACGCGATCAGCTAGCGGGTCGCCGCTGGCTACGCCGTGAGTAAAGTGGGCGGCAGCGGCAGCTTGCGCCTCGTAGCCGCGTAACGCTAACAGGCCAAGAGAGGCACCCATGCTCTGCATTGCTTGACGACGATTAATCATGACTCTTTGAACCTCCCAAAAAATAAGCAGAAGAACCGGCAGACAACTCGCTGTTGCCGAACCCTGCGGGAGCGTAACGCCATTTGACTACATACATGTAACATTCGTCCCGCGCGCCTTGGCACCCCTCATTGTCACAGCTTGAAATCGTTGCGATAGATTGCCCATCGCACACGCCTGCAATGGTTGCGGCAAGGACGCAAGCCGAGCTCACCTAATGCAGGGTGTCGTGCTCCAAGAAAGCGCGCACTTTCGGTGGTATCTGGCCGGTCATACATTCCTGCACCAAAGCCACAAACGCTTGCGCTTCTAACGGTTCAATTAAGGAGGCTTGGTAATTTAAAACAAGACGGACATTGTGATCCACTTTGTCCAGATCAGGCGCAAGATAAGCGAGGCTCAACAACGAACGTGTTAGTGCGCCGGTGAACATATATACCGGCAACCCATTAAGCCACGCGCATACTTTTTCCAGCTGCTCTTGATCTAAGTCATGAATAGGCATCATCAGGCACTCGTTGCTCGTTTGCGTGGCCTACTAAACGTGTCGGGCAGCGCCAACTGCCCAACGCGATCCTGCGCCAATTATACTGTGCCAACAACGCTCCAATAGACCGGCCAAGTCAGCGGGCTGACCGGCAAACCGGTCCGCTGCATCATCACGATGCGCTCGTTCATCTGCTTGCAAACTGCATAACAAGGGTTGAATCGCATCCGGTGCATAGGCTAGCTGAGCTTCGTAGTGCTCGATCACAAAGGTCTCTACGGCAGCAATAGTTAGATAAGTGAACCGTTTAGACCCCAGTGCTGCGATCGCGCCTAGCAACCATCCACTAACGTGCCACAGAGGCAACAAACGAGATTGCATACGACGGGGCAACCACTGCTCGAACACAGCTAAATGCAGACGTTCTGTTGCGAGATGATGCTCAGCAAACGCACGAACCTCAGCATCTCGACTGATTGCCAACATACCGCGATAAATGGCCACGGCACCAGTCTCCCCCGCGTGATCGGAACGTAAATCCGCGATCAGTTCGTCGGACAGACTGGCGATTGGCACTTTGGGGAGCGAGAGCACAAGCGCTACTCAACAGTAAAGGGACGGCGAAAAACCAACATATAGTTTACGCCCGTATATCGAGTCAGCCGAAAGCGCGGTCCAATTGGATTTACTGCAACCCCCTGCGAAACCACGGGGATTAGGCCAGCCCTGCAACATGCGCTGCGCACCTCGCTAGGTTTAACGAATTGCTGCCAGCGATGAGTCCCTCTCGGCAGTAAATTGAAAAGCCACTCGGCCCCTACTATTGCGGCCAGGAATGCGGCCAGCGTGCGGTTAATTGTGGCAATGAAAAGCCATCCACCTGGTGCGACACGCGCCGCACTATCTGCCAAAAATGCCTCAGCGTTTGGTACGTGTTCGACGACTTCCATATTTAGCACCACGGCGAACTGTCGTGCCGGCAGATGTTCAATAACCGTGTGCTGATAGTCGATGTCGAGGCCATGCGCCGTAGCATGCTGGCGAGCGATAGCTATATTGCGTTCCGCGGGATCGATACCGGTGACTGAGTAGCCATGTCGGGCCATACCCTCCGACAACAAACCTGCGCCACAGCCGATGTCTAACACGTCATAAGGCGCTGCTGGCTCCGGGTTGGCAACGTCGGACGGTGCTTGGAGTTGCTCCAAAATATAAGGGACCCGCAGCTGATTAAGGCCGTGCAGAGGGGCCATTGGCCCCGTGGGGTCCCACCATTGCTCCGCCAGTTTATTAAAGGCAGCGATTTCAGTCGAATCCGTGCTCGGCAATAGGTGGCCGTCGCGGCGCGCGTCGCTAAGCAACCTATGTCAGCCCCATCGCGGCAAGAAATTCTGGGATATTCTTTCCTAGCTGAAAAAATCCCCGCTTACTGTATGGCCATACCAAACGGTCGTAGTTGCGGCTGAATTCCAGGTACTCGATGCCTGCTGCAGTTACCGCAGCCCTGACTTGATCCAACGCCTGACGCGTCGGTCCGCTGGGTGCATAAGCAACAACTAAACGATGCAATCCCTGGCTCTGCGCCCAAGCAACAACTCGCTCAGGCTGCAACAACGGAACCGCTTCGTCTGCCTGGACATTGCACTTCTTTTGGCCTCGCACAACCGCATCTACAACCGCCCCGCGGATGAATCGTTCGACCAGCTCTGAGCTTGCGCCGATTGGACTGCGTTGCACTGGAGCAAGCCCGGCGACGCTGTGAAACGCTGTGGGCGTATGTAGTCCCAGGTCAGTTTCGGTTAACAACAAGCCAGTGGTGGCGTCCTCTAAATCACCGAAACTGGCTGTCGGTAAATCCAAAGGCGCTTGGCGCAGTGCGTCGTTTGGCAGCGTTTCTTCTAACGGTACTGCAGCACTGGCGAGCCGCTCTAAGCCGCTTAATGACGCTGAATTGGTGGTCATTCGCGGGGCCGCATTGCGGCGGATATTTTCCGCTGTCGCTAGATAGGCTTTACCTTTCGTGTGCAAGCCAGCCACCCAACGCCACCCGAGCGTATTGCAAGCTGGATCACCATCGATCAGGTGACGATAAAAAAAGTCGGCTCCGAGTTCCCACGGTAGTTGCAAAGAAAAAATCCAAATGCTCGCGAACCACATACGTGAATGGTTGTGCAGGTAGCCGGTCGTTACGAGCTCGTGAACCCATGCGTCGAATGGCTCGATGCCTGTTTCACCGGCACAGGCGAGTTGATAAGCCTGACGCTGCCATTTGTTATCCTGCACTTCGGCATGCACTGTTTCGAGTCGCGACCACAAAGCCGGCCAGAGATTGGGGCGGTGCTCCATCCACCCTTTCCAGTAGCCGCGCCAAAATACCTCTTGGATGAATTTGAAGGCAGCGTTGGGAGAATTCTTGCACAGCGCGGCGGACAGCACCTCGGCTTCACTGATCAAACGTGTGCTCACGTAGGGCGACAGCTGGGATACGAAACGATGTTGCCCAGGGCCGCAGTCTTTGTTGCGATTGTCCTGATAACTTCGTCCTGCTAATGGCGCGAATTGGCGCAGCGCTGTCAGACCGTGTTCGCGCGTAGGCGTGCGATTCGGTATGTCTTGCTCAAACAAGTCGTTTGCAAACACTCGGCTGGATGACCCTTGCATATGATCTCCTTAGTGGCTTTAACGCTAAATAAGACTTGGGATCATGTTGGCTAAGATATTTCAAAAAGTCCACTTAAAGTCTATTAATTTTGTCAATATTTGTTAGCTTTATTGGAAATATACATCTTTTATCTAGACATAACATGACCAAACCAATCCCAAACTCGATTATCTGGTTCAAACGAGACTTACGCGTTGAGGATAACGCGGCGCTTTGTGAAGCACTTTTACACGGCTCAACTACAGCGCTCTACGTGATTGAGCCAGCACTCTGGCAACAGTCCGATCGCTCCGCACGCCACTGGCATTTGTGTCGTCATCACCTGCTTGGGCTGCAACAGCAACTGGCGAGGTTGGGCGGCGGCCTGACTGTCCGCGTTGGTGAGATGACGACGGTGCTAAGCCAGTTACACCGCGAACTTGGACACTTCGAGTTATTCGCCCATGAAGAAACTGGTAGTCAGTGGACCTTCAGCAGAGATCAAGCCGTCCTAGATTGGTGCCGAAGCAACGGCATCGCCTGGCATGAGTACGCACAGTTTGGCGTGGTGCGAGGTCTGAAGGACCGAGACGGCTGGGCCAAACTCTGGCGTCAGCGAATGCAGTTGGACACGGCGAAACTGCCCCCTCACCGCCATTGGCAACCGCTGCCCAGTACGCCCGACTGGGAGAGCTGGCAGCCAAACCGGTCCGACCGAGACAACGTTTTTGGCGCGCTCGAACCGCTGGATGCATCTGCCTGGCAAGTGCATAAAGCTCAAGCGACAGCGGTGCTGGATGACTTCTTAACCCAGCGTGGTGAGCGCTATCACCTTGAGATGTCCAGCCCACACTCAGCGGTAAGCGCCTGCTCTCGGCTTAGCGCACACCTTGCCTATGGCAGCCTATCCATGCGCAGTTTGGTGCAAGCAACTTGGCAGCGTCAAAAAGCAGTCAAAACCCTACCAGCGACTGAGCGCAGGACCTGGCCCAAAGCCCTCTCAGCTTTTCACGGCCGCTTGCACTGGCATTGCCATTTCATGCAAAAGCTAGAGAGCGAGCCCGCTCTAGAGTTCAGAAATTTTTCGAAGATGTACGACGGTATGCGCGAGGACTGCTTTAATCCGGCGCACTTCGCAGCATGGTGCCGCGGAGAAACAGGCTATCCGTTCGTAGACGCCTGCATGCGCTTTTTGATTGCCAACGGCTGGATTAACTTCCGGATGCGCGCCATGCTCGTGTCATTTGCGAGCTACGATCTTTGGCTACACTGGCGCGAAACCGCGCACTATCTGGCGCGGCTCTTCTTGGATTATGAAACGGGCATCCATTATTCACAGGTACAAATGCAATCCGGCACCACCGGTATTAACACCGTGCGCATCTACAACCCCGTCAAGCAATCTAAGGATCAAGATCCGAACGGCAATTTCATTCGTCGTTGGGTACCGGAACTCAGCGGCTTTGACGACACGCTGGTTCATCAGCCCTGGCTGGCAACAACCGCGCAGCAGACTCAAGCCGGCTGTCTCATCGGTGAACATTATCCCGCCCCTATTGTCGATCACGCGATAGCGGCTCGTTACGCTCGCGAACAGGTTTACGCCCGTCGCCGGGGAGCAGAAGCGCAAGCGGAACACGCTCGAGTCTTCGAGCAGCATGGCAGCCGCAAAAATAACCCTCGTTCAACTTCAAGACAGTCACGCAAACCACGGGAAGCGTCCCCACAGCTCGACTTACTTGAGAAACCCAAGTCAAACGTTTGACAAAATCCCACGTTTGTCTAACTGTTTCGGCACCGATGTTCATGGAAAGCATTATGCAGCACGAAAAATGGCACTGGCGGCCGGAAGAAGGTGGCGCAGTGGACCCTAAACTTCTTGACCTAAAACCCGTCGATCCCATCGTCTATAAAATGAAGGACGTATGGGGTTTCGATGTAGATGAGCTACCCTGCGAACCGTTTGATATCGAAATCCGCATCAAAGCCGATACTGTTGCCGAAGGCCTGGTCATGTTCGAGCATGCAGTTAAAGACTACATGCTCGAACACTTCGACTCGTTTGGACGGGAGCTTTTCGTGCAGCGGCTCAATTTTAGCGATGAATTTAGCGAGCAGAAAACCTGCGAAATCATTATGAGCGACTAGCCCTGTGCGCGCCCTCATCCACTCAACCAACCCCCCTGGATTGTAACCATGCAGCAGCTGTCTTTTGCCGAACTACTGCGCCGTACGATCAAGCTACTGACTGCCTTGGAGCAAACCCTTGCCGATCAGGCACAAACACCTAGCACGCCGCGAGTCGGTTTGCTGGCCCGCGCGCTTGTCGAACAAGAGACAGAGCTGATCGCAACCGTGACTCGCATACTGGATAAGCAAGGCGCTCGGGTACGCGAACGCAACTGGTTGCTAAACGACGACTTTCCCACTCTCGAAACAACGCCTGACTATTTTGATTCGAGACTGCTAGCCATGTGGCTAGTCGGCAATGTGTCGAAACTGGCCAACTACTTTCAACCGCTAGCGGAAAAGCGCCAACCGGGGCAGGATGCCCTCAGCGAACTGCACCGTTTATTTGTCGCCCACGGCAAACGTCTTGCGCTGGAATGTCATCGCTTCGAGGATTTATAAATGCCACTCACCAGGGTCATCGCCCGCCTACCGATGCCCGCGACACTAACTCGCGTCGAGGCGAGCAAAAGCCAACTCGCGGCCGGTATGACTCGCCCAAAACAGGCAGTAACCTAGCTGCTGCAGTGCACACACACGAGCATGCGTGGCCGCGACCGGATACCTACCTTTAGCTCGCTTACCATGATGGAACTCAACTAACAGCTGGTCAGGGTAGATACCACTCGCAAGCATATCGTCGATGACCTGATATTCAGCGCCCTCTATATCGAGCTTCAACAGATCGATGTGCTGATGGCCAAACTCTTGCATCAACGTGGCTAAGCGCTTCACGGGTACAAGGTAATGCCCCGCCACCCCATCCGCAGCAACCAATGTGCCGGATACGGCGTCGGGACGCTGTGGTGGCGCGAACGCCAGTTCGCCATCCTGCCAGGCGAGACCGACCGGATGAAATTCGAATTGAGAAGGCAGCGATGCCTGCTCGGAAATCCAACCAATCACATCAGGGGTCGGATCCAGCGCTAGTACTGACGCGCCAGTTGCTGCAATCAGATCTAAGTCGAAGCCGATATCGAAGCCCACACCCACCGAATAGACCACACTATCGGCATCAAGTCTCGCCAGCAAACTAGGCCATCCGCCGTACCCGGAACCGCCTAACATTTGATGATCTAAGCGCGCCGTCAGCTTTGGACTATAAGCTCGTCCGAGCCACACGCGCATTCGATACTCAAGATATTTGTGCAAGGCAAAGCCGGCTGCTGGTGCCGGCTGTTCAGTGGAGCTAGTCACGGGCAGGCGGTTCCAATTCAAGTTGAATCAAAACGTGCTGAACTGCGGCACGATCCAGATCATCTGCTTTCGGCTCGCCATCGCGCCCAAAGGCGACTTCCGAGAAATAGGCGCTGGCTCGGCTGTGCCGACAAAACTCAGCAAGTTTAGCGCGGATAAGCGCAGTATCCTCTACCTCGACGGAGGCTCGCGCCTGGACAGCGCGGCCGCGTAAATCAACACGAATCGTTGGGCGCTCGAGCAAATTCTTCCACCACACGCCATCGCGTTGAGTCATACAAAACAGGGTCTGCGAGTGTGCCGTGCCGTTAGATAGATAACTAACCGGGATTTGTAGCGTTTTGCCTGACCTGCGCCCGATCATCTCTAGCGCGATAATATTAGCACTCACAAAAACATGCAGCGGCGAACGCAGCATGCGCACAACCCAAGGATTTACAAGTCGAAACAACCGCTGCAAATTGGCACCTCACCACGCGCATCGCGCTGATTGGTTTTGATTTTCAGAACGCTGCGGCAAGACGACGCAGGCACCTAAAGATTACAGCAATCCCAAATATTGCGCACAAGCTTTTATTCGATTCAGGCGTTGCGGGGAGCCACGCGGCTGCATGCAACCACAGTACCCTGTCGCATCCCCGCCCACTGCAAACTCGCGGCCGTGGCAGCGAACTAAAATCTACTGACCAAACCACACCGGTTCGCCTTTGCTAGCAAGCTGCGAGCGACATGAGCTCAGTTGTCTTTCTTTGTTTAAGCCGAGTGCCGCACATGCCACCTCTTCACAGGCGCTTCACGAAGCCATACCTAGGGTACGAACATGGAAGCAATCGAATCAGTCAAACAGACACTCAAACCGCAAGTCGAAGATTTGCTGTCGCACCTAAACGCGACCGAGCAAAATGCAGCGGCCGCTTTTTTCACCCAGATTTTAATCAACCTGACCGCGGCAGATGGCGAAGAACAACTGTTAGAAGTCTTCATTGAGCTGTCGACTACCGCCTTTCTCGGCATCACCTTTGATGAATATGCGCTGGCACTTATAGACGAACTCTTACTCAATGCAGAGCAAATCGCGCACGCTTTCTCGGTCGATCCCACCAATCCTCAGTAGCCGCTTTCGCTTTGCGATCCAGATCACTGTCTTGCTTCTGAACGACCCAGCATAAAAATTGATGCAGTGGCATTGAATGAAGTCAGCAGTTGTTCGGCTACCCGCCAGGCTGGCACTTCGACCCGATTTTCTTTATCTTTGCGCCGCCTAAAGTGCGGTGAGGGGGTACGATGAGCGCGCGACAATTCATCCATCTCGACGGCCCTTTGTCGATGAAACATGGGCAATTAGGTCGCGCCACACTCGCCTATGAGTGTTGGGGCGAACTCAACGCTACGCGCGACAACTGCGTGTTACTGTTCACCGGCCTGTCACCCTCAGCCCACGCCGCATCCTCGCTCGCCGATCCGTCTGCCGGATGGTGGGAGGACATGCTCGGTCCGGATAAACCCATCGATACGCGCAGGTTCTTCGTCATCTGCGTAAATTCTTTAGGAAGCTGTTTTGGCTCCACCGGCCCGGCCAGCGTCAACCCGACAACGAAGCAGCCGTACCGTTTGGATTTTCCGGTGCTTACCGTTGAGGATATTGCCCACGCTGGTAAGGCGCTGCTGCAAGCCCTAAACATCGATTCGGTACATACCGTGGTCGGGGCCTCAATGGGTGGCATGACAGCTCTCTCCTTCGCACTCAGCTATCCCAAACAAGTGCGCCAATTGGTCTCGATTTCCTCCGCAACGCGGAGCACCCCTTACGCTATAGCGCTACGCTCACTGCAACGAGAGATTATTCGCGAAGACCCGCTCTGGCAAAATGGTCAATACGATATCATGGGTAACGGCCCAGTCAGCGGCATGCGCCTGGCACGCAAGCTCGGCATGATCAGCTATCGCTCCGGCGAAGAATGGGAACAACGCTTTGGCCGAGAACGCGCGCCGGACTTTGGCGAAACGGACAATCCCTTTGGGATCGACTTTGAAGTCGAATCATATCTCGAAAGCCACGCTAACCGGTTTATCGGCAGCTTCGATGCAAACTGCTATCTGTATTTGTCGCGCGCAATGGATTTATTCGATGCTGCAGATCATGGGGGCAGCTTGCAAGCTAGTTTCGCTTCGCTCGAACTGGACAAAGCCCTAGTGATCGGCGTAAAGACGGACATGTTATTTCCGCTCAATCAGCAGCGAGCGCTGGCCGAGGCACTGGATCGCACTACCGCAAACGTGTCATATCATCCTTTGCAAAGTCTCCAGGGACACGATTCTTTTCTTGTGGATATGGACCGATTCAGGCCACCGATAGCCGAATTTTTTAACCCGTCTGCCGGGTAGTAAACGACGGTTCTTGAACTGATCATTGGCTCAAGCTTTTGTTGCTCGCGCGCTTTTTTGCTTGGGCGCTTAAACGCCCTGGCCCAACTCGCTTGACTGTACCAACCTGACACTTTTTTGATCCTGCGGGAGCTACTCAACCATTCGAAACAGCCACTGTGCCAGGGGTTAGGGTAGGCAACGGCTAAAGCGGCGCTCAGGGCCGGCGGTCACAATGCCGATAGCCTGCGCTTGTGCATACCCTGCTGCGCGTAAATCTTCGAGACAGGCCGCAGCTTTGGTAGCGGGGACAGTCGCAAGCAACCCGCCGGACGTTTGCGGATCGACCAGCAGAGCTAGAAGCGGATCTGAGTCGTCAGATCCTGCATAATCAATCAACGCCGAGCTATTGCCTTCGTGCAAAGAACTACGCACGCCGGTTTGCGCCGCTTGCAGCGCGCCTGCCAAGCAAGGCACTGCCGTCAAATCCAAGGTCACACCGAAGCGGCCCGGCGACAACATTTCATGTAAGTGGCCAAGCAAGCCAAACCCGGTGACATCTGTCATAGCACTGGCACCGTGACCGCAAAGAATATCCCTACCCTGCGCATTACTTTGATCCATTTGACGCAAACAGTCGCGCATGTCGCCGGGCGCGACCTGGCCTCGCATGGCGGCCGCGAGGACCAATCCGGTTCCCAACGGCTTGGTTAAAATCAGGCACTCGTCGGCAGCACAACTGCCCTTTGCCAGTATCACGCGACCTTGTTTGCCCATTACTGTTAAGCCGAGCGACAGCTCAGCACCCTCGGCAGTATGACCACCGGCCAGGGCAACATCATGGTCTGTAAGCACATCGACAATGCCTCGCATCAGTTGATAAAGATCCTCTTCCATCATGGCTGCCGACATGAGCGGCACAGTCACTAGCGCGAGTGCGGCTAACGGTGTGGCGCCCATGGCAAAGATGTCATTCAACGCATGATGAGTTGCGATACGGCCAAACCGGTAGGGGTCGCTGATCATGGCGCGAAAGCCATCTACCGTCAGTAACGTGCTTGGTCCACCATTGACAATTTCCGCTGCATCATCGCCCAATCCAAGTCGCACCCAAGAGTGCTCCTGCACGGGCAAGCGTGCCAGCACTCGACGCAGCGGGTCAGCAGCCAACTTTGCGCCGCAGCCGCCGCAACGCATCAAATCATCTGGCAAGTCCGCGCGCAGAGTTGCAGGCAGCGTTACCGCGGTGTCGGCCATGCTTGACAACTCATTAAACTGCGCCACAAAACGCCTATCGATACGCTGCTTTAAACGCCACCAGAATCGACTGCGCTGGGCGAAACGTCCCCTGGACGCGATGGCAGTGCCATCACCGCAACCGATCAAATTAAGATGATGACGCTGTGCTAAATAACGCTGCGGCGGTCGGCTAGACGGCTCGGCTTGAACAACGTGAGCTAAATTGCGAGCCAAAACAGGGCCCGCGCGCACCGCATAAACACCAGCCTTAGGCCGCTCCTGAGCGCTCAAATGAGCTACATCGCCGGCGGCATAAATATCGTCGAAAGCGAGACTTCGCAACTGCGCGTCGACACTGATGAAACCGCGTTCATCTAACGTCAGACCGCTATCCCGAAGCCACTCCGGTGCCCGTACCGAGGTAACCCAAAGTGCCCAGGCAACAGCGGCCGGTCCCGCCTGGTCGTCTAGCAACAGTTCACCTGCGGCACCAACCCGCGCTCGAGCAGCTCGTAGCGATATCGACTTTTCCGCCAAAAGACGCGTCGCAATACGCCGCGTGGCAGGGCTGTGATCTGGCAATAGCTGCTGGCCTACTAACATCAACGAGACCTGCGCGGGCAGACGTTGACGTAACGCAAGAACCAACTCCAAGCCACCCGCACCAGCGCCGATTACTGCCACTGATTGTGGTCGCGTTTGCGCAGAAGCAGAAGC
>CENU01154896.1_pt1 | contig 13539 bp, 8 predicted proteins | sample 361331 | NCBI WGS metagenome assembly CENU01 (sample SAMEA2619766, study PRJEB7988) | marine metagenome | isolation source: saline water (ENVO:00002010), including
AACACAAGAGCAGAAGCACTTTACAGTTGAAGTTATTGATAAGTTAGTATAACACATTTATATTTGGATATGGAATTAGGCATTTCAAAGGAAGCTATAGTAGGTATGGCTGTAGTAATTTATGGCTTAATACTTTATTTGTTATTTAAACCAAAGGATTAGCGGTTGCCAAATAGTTGCCAAGAATTAGTAGTTTTACAGTAAGTTCTTTGCTAAGTCTTCTAAAGAAAAAACCCACCTATTATGGTGGGCTTTACGAATGTGTAGTGTAGCGGTATCACTTGTGGAGGCTAGGGGAGTGAAGTCGAACTTTTTTAGAGAAGATTTATCAAAAATGATAAATCTTTGAGCTTTGGGTTTGTTGGTTCAAGTCCCACCTTCAGTACAGTCGAACCCGCAACCTAGTTTGCGGGTTTTATTTTTTTCAAATAGATTCTAAAAGTGTGTTTAAAAAACAGAGGTCTTGCTTCGAAAATAACTCAATGTGGTGTACGATTTTATTCCCAAGAATAAATTATTATTTACGGAAATAATTTGTGGACTCACAGAACGTACGATTCAAAGAATCGAAAATCATGAAGTAGAACCTTCTGTTTACTCATTAAATAAGATCTCTGAAATCCTATCATTTGATTTTAAAACCGAAAAACTCCGTATTATGAAACGACGCAACCAAATTATTTATACCATCATGATTGTTTGGACAATAGCCCTAGCCTTCAACCTCTTTTTCACTGAATTCAATTTTAAAAGTCGTTGGTGGGAAATTGTGATATGGTTCATGACCTTAGTATTTATTCTTACTGGTCAGATTTATATCCCCTATCGTAAGGTACTAGAGCACCTCTGTCAGGACAACAAGTAGCCCCAATTGATATATTCAGGTTTCAAATAGATTGTTTCAGGGTTATCAAGGCATATTAGTGGGGAAGTAGTCTATTTTTTTAATTTTAACTTTTCGCTGACGTAATCACCCACCTCTCTGCCCTGCTTTAGCCCCACATTAATGGCTTTTCTGTAATGAATCCCACCATACAACCTACTTACTGCAGCTTCTTCCGCAGCGTGACTAAATGATCTGTAAGAGCGAACGGGTAAGTCATAGGGAAGTTCGGTGTCGTCATCGAATGCAATATTATCACCAAAGAAATCCGTTAAAATCACAGAAGCAGCTCCAGAGACAACAGAATGACCACTGGTGTATTCTGGAAAGGGTGGTGTTTGCAATATGGGGTACCAGTCTTCATCAAGAACTTTATTAATTATAGTTTCTGGACGTATCAAATTGCTTCTGTATTTTTCATCCCAACAACTGATAAAAGCATCTGCTATGGCAATGGATACTTTAGTGTAGGCGGCAACTGTTGTCTTGAAATCAGCCTTAAGGTTTCGAGCAATAATTTCAGTGATGCCAATCCAGTGGGCACCGGGGCTGATTTTTTTTAAGGCAAACATAACATGCCCCTTATGAGTCGAAACATAGGGGTTACAGTCCCAGAATTTTGCAATCTCTAGCCTTTCTTTTTCCGCATCATTTTCTTGAATGTCTTTTACTATCTGATAAACTTCCATCAATTCTTGATAGAACTCTGATCTAGGCTCCATGGAAAAGGGGGGAGGGGGCTCTGGTTTAAACTGGGAGGAAGAGGCCAAAATAAATGGTCTCAACTTACTCCAGTGGGGCTCTATACCATCCATATAATCTGGTGGTGTGGGTTGCCATCTTGAGGGACTGTCGTAGTCCACATGATATTTTGGAAAGGTACGGGTCTGTTTATAATTATCCTGATCATACCAAGCTTTTATTTCCTCTACAACCTGATCTGCATAGCGCCTTGAGGAAGTATAAATGTCTGGATTTTGCTTTTTCCAATTGATGGACAAACTATCAATATATTTTGTCATCTTGTCTACGGAAAAAATTAGATTTTTCCCCACTTCCAAATAAGCAATTACAGCGGCAAGTTTTGGGTTGACCAGGCTGTCTTTTATAGGAGTAATTCCTTTAAAACCTGTAAGTATATTATTTAAACTACTGTACTTATTTCCCTTTTCTTGGGCTAAAATCTCATAAGCGGCAATATTGGTATAGGCATAAACCCTACTTGCCAAGGGTGGTGAAAAGATATCATGTACCATCACTGCGGTCAATTGATTTTGAGCATTGTGAAAGTTTTCAGCTGTTATTTTTATTGGAGCATAATGCTTTTCACATTGTGCAAATACCAAAATCATTATAAGGAGCCCTAAATATTCTTTTTTTGGAGATTTCAAAAGGATATAAGTTTTTCTAGTATAAATTGTAATTAATCAAACTTAGTTAATTTTTTTATCTTTATTATTTTAATTTTAACTCTCAAACGAAAGAAGCCTACGTAAACAGTCGGAGTAAGGCATCAACTGTCACTGAATATAAATGTTCTACACTTACAGTTAATAATTATTAATAATATCCAGGGAATGCTAATCAACTCTTTCATAGATATAAACTTACAGAAAAATAAGTCTAAATTTTCGACCACTATCCAATTCGCTTAATTTCTAAAACCTGTCCATAATGCTTTCATTAATTATCAATAAAAATCTCCTTTTTAAACTTTCGCTGCTTTTTTTGATGATCTTATTCTTCTCTTGTAAGAAAACGGAATCCCCTTACTTCAAAATTAGAGTGATTGACCAAGAAACCAAACTCGGTGTTCCAATGGTCGGATTAGTCCCTCTTAGCCAGGAGAAATATTACACTGACAGTAATGGGTTTATTGCTTTCAGAGAACCCGGTTTAATGAATAAGAAAGTTTATTTTGAAGTCTTATCCGAAGGATATGAATATCCGCTTAGCCTGGAAGGAAAACGCTCCGTTAATTTATTTTGTAAGCCTGGGGACAGTGTCGTTGTAAAGGTGAGAAGAAAAAGTGTAGCCGAGAGATTATACAGAAGTACCGGCCTTGGGATTTATCGGGACAGCAAGCTTTTAGAAGAAGATATACCCATAGAAAACTCCTTGATCAATGCTGAAGTTCTGGGTCAGGATTCAAATTTGGCTACGCTTTACAGGGGTAAAATTTTCTGGGTTTGGGGCGATACTTTTTTACCTCCTCATTATAACGGAAATTTTTCAGTTGCTGCAGCAACCAGTTTGTTACCTCAAGATGGTGGATTAGATCCAAATATGGGAGTGAATTATAAATATTTTGTCAATAATAATGGGGAAAGTAAGTCAATGATAAAATTAAAAAAGCCAGGCTATGTCTGGTTTGATTGGATTGCTACTTTAAAGGATAAAGAGGGTAATGAAAAATTGTACGCAAAATATGCCAATGTAAATGCCTATTTTCAAAATTACGAAAGAGGTATAGCCATTTTCAATGACGATAAGGAATTGTTTGAAAGCTATAAAAATATACCACAATGGCTGGATGAAACTCATACCTGTCACCACCCCTTTAAAGGTTTTGAAAATGAAAAAGAATTCATTTATTTCACTTCAGTTTTTGACTTTAAAAAGGTGGAGGCCAAAATAGAAAAGGTTGTATCCCCTAATGATTACTATGCTTTCACTTGTCTAAAAGAAGGTACAAAGTTTGACCCTGACAACGTGCAGTTAGATCGGGACAGCAATGGTAAATTAATATACGGCTGGAAACGCAACTCCGATCCCATAGGGATAAGGAATCAAGAAAATCTGATTGCATCCGGGAAAATTGATCCACATGAGGCTTGGCTTCAATTGACTGATATTACGACTGGTGATCGTGTAACAGAAATTAGTAGAGGGTCCATCTCCTGGAATAATTTTAGAAAAAAATGGATCATGATCAGCGGCGCCAAGGATATTTGGTTTTCGGAAGCGGATACTCCTTTAGGGCCTTGGGTTTATGCCAGAAAAGTGGCCCAACATAAAAGTTTCTTTTACAATCCCAATCACCACTCATTTCTGGATCAAAATGGTGGAAAAGATATTTTCTTTGAGGGAACATTCACCAAATTTTTAAGCGAAGAAGAGCGGGTGCCTGGATACGATTACAATCAGTTGGTTTACAAATTATCTCTCGATAACACTCAAGTTTATCTTCCCTCGGCTATATATAAAGTAAAAGACCAGTACCATTTCGCAGAAAATCTAAATAGAGATTCAATTGATATCGAAGAGATCAGTTTTTTTTCAATGCCGCCCGATAGGGAAATAGAAGGGTTGATCCCTGTTTATCAATCAAAAGATAAGCTTCTCTCACTGGTGGGAAATAAAATTTTATTTTATGCGGTTCCGAGGGATATAGAGGAAAGAAATAAATTTTTAGGGACATGGGAAACGCAATTGGATTTTCCCCATTTTGATAATACTTTCAATATCACCATAAAAAAAGAGAATGAAAATTTTGCCGCTACATCCAATAAGAAGGATTTTATGATTACAAAATTTGATTTAAAAGCTGATAGTATAAATATTACGATCACCCATCCGCTGGGGGTTTATGAACTTGAAGCCAATACATCCGGAGGTAATCTTGATGGTACTTGGTCAGATGGCTCAATAAATGGAAAATGGGAAGGAACATTGACTTCAAAAAAGTGGTGGGGTTTATTTTCCGACTCACTTGTGGACTTGTATGAATTTTCAAATGGAAATGAAGTTTACTACAGTTCCGGTTTAAAACCTAAAAAAGGTTTTAAAAAAGCTTCAAAACCACTATGCAAAGTTTGGAAAAACCCAAGTTCTCAAATCATCACCGGGTTTGACATTACACCCCAAAAATATTAAATTACATAGATGAAATATTTTCTGATTTTAATTGTTTTTCTTAGCTGTTCAGTCAAAAAAATTAACGCGCAAATTGAACTGCCAAAAATCTTTGCTTCAAACATGGTTCTGCCTCGGGACAAAATCATTCCGATAAATGGAAAAGCTCAACCCTATGAAACAATTAAAGTCACAATCAGCGACCAGGTACATGTGGTAAAAGCAGATAGAAATGGGGGGTTTGTGGTGAAACTTGAACCAATGAAGTATGGGGGGCCTTACGAACTGACCTTTGAGGGCAAGGAAAATAAAAAACTAAAAAATATACTCGTTGGTGACTTATGGCTTTGTTCCGGCCAATCCAATATGCAATACAGTATAGAACAGATCGGGTATAAAGAAAAAGACAGCACAAAGATGAGCTTTCCAAGATTAAGATTAGGGGCGGTTGGTATTTCAGCAGATTATTTACCAAAGGATGATTTGAACATGGTTTATTGGTCAGAAGGCAATATTGATAATGCACAAAAGTTTAGTGCCACTGCCTGGTTTTTTGGGATATATTTGGTAGAAAACCAGGAAATACCCATTGGGCTATTGAGCGTAAATCTGGGAGCAACCACCATTGAAACCTGGATGAGTCTCCAGGCTTTAAAACAGTTTCCACAATTTGACCAGGTAACTGACCATATATCGGGAGTCAACAAAAGCTTTGAAACACTAAATCAAGAATTCGATCAGTTTAGGAAAAAATGGGATAATAAACACTATCAGAAAGGTATTGGGATGAGTGAAAAATGGTATGATGACCAGTATGATGACTCAGATTGGCAAAAATGTAATTTACCAGGCTTTTGGGAAGATTTTGGTTATACAGATCATGATGGCAGCTTTTGGTTTAGAAAATCTTTTGACTTGGCAAAAGAAGTTCTAGATGAGGATTTTCTACTTCAATTAAGCCAAATTGATGATTATGATACCACATGGGTAAATGGGCATAAAGTGGGGGAAAGTTTTGGGAACATGAATTTCAGAAATTATGTTGTCCCAAATGAGATACTACGTGAAAAAAATAACACTATTGCAGTTCGTGTTTTTGACATTGGGGGTAAAGGGGGAATGCATACTAACGCTTTTTGGGGCAGCAAAATAAGAAATGGCGAATGGAAGTTTAGAAAAGGCAGAAAAATAGACCCTGACAAATTTCCTACGAAAGAGGTAGCAAATGGAAGTCTTTTTTCGTATCCTACGCTTCTTTACAACGGGAATATTGCACCCTTGCATGATATGCCCATAAAAGGAGTAATATGGTATCAAGGTGAATCAAATCAAGAAAGGGCTGTTGAATATGAGTATCTTTTAAAAGGATTGATTGAGGATTGGAGAAAAAATTGGGATAGCCCCAAATTACCATTTTACCTTGTTCAATTGGCGAATTACAGAAAGGAAAATAAGGTGCCCAAAGAGAGTAAATGGGCTGAGGTCAGAGAATCTCAGGCAAAAGTAGCCCAATTAAAAAATGTTGATTTAATCACTGCAATAGATATTGGAGATGCAGATGATATACACCCAAAAAATAAGAAAGATGTTGGAAAACGTCTGGCAAAACTAGCGATGCACTACCAATACGATGGAGAACTTCAAAAAAGTCCCGAATACAAAAGCTACACTATTGATAAAAATAAAGTTATTATTGAAATAAATACCTTTGGCAGCAATCTAAAATGTTCAAACAAATATGGCTATTTGCGTGGATTTGCAATTGCAGGAGAAAACGGAAAGTTTGTATGGGCGAAAGCGTACATCAAAAACAATAATCAGGTGGTGGTCTATTCAAAAGATATCACATATCCAAAATTTGTAAGATATGCCTGGTCGGATAATCCCGGGGCATTAGACTTAGTAAATACCGATCACTTACCTGTTCTCCCATTCAGAACGGACACTTTTGAACTCAGTACTGCTAAAGAAAGATATTTTTTCAGCCCCCATAGATTTTAATTCGTTAAAAAAATGAATTTATTAAATCCTCGAATATTATTAATTGCAACCCTTTTATTCCTTGGATGTAAAACCCGGAATAAAGAGAGTAAAAGTTCCGATAAAGTTTTTAAAGAACTCACATTTACTGCTGAGGCAGCACCTGAATGGACTGCCCTGATGGAAAGGACCAAAGGATGGTTTGCTGCTGATGGTATTTTTTCTATTCCTCTTAACGGTAAGGAACAGCAGAAAGAAAAGGATAAAAAAACATTATTTATTTTTAGCGATACCTATGTTGGCGAAGTCGAAAACGGAGTGCCTAAGCCGGGAAACGTTATGGTCAATAATTCCACTGCCTGGATGATTGGAAATGAGCCTGATAAATCAAAAATAGACTTTGAATACAACACAGATAAATCCGGAAAGCCTACTTCCTATTTTGTGCCTGATAATAACAATGAAAAAGAAAGGGAATACTTTTGGCTGGGGGATGGTTTTGTTAATCATGAAAAAAATAATGCGTTATACATTTTTGCCTATCATGTTCACAAAACCGGGCCAAATGTTTTTGACTTTGAACAAACGAATATCAGTTTATTAAAAATAGAAAAACCCTCCAGGGAAGGGATCAAAAAATATATTAAAATTCCCACGGAATTAAGTTTTATTCACAAAGCAAAACAAAAAAGAGTATATTTTGGTTCGGGTATTTTTGTGAATACTAAGGAGGCAAATACCCCTGACCCTGACGGCTATGTTTACATTTACGGTCTTATAGAAGGTGATAAATCATTGGTTGTTGCAAGAACAAAACCAAAGGATATTGAGCAATTTGAAACTTATCATTTTTGGGATGGTAAGGGTTGGGTAAAAGATAAACATCAAGTTGCCTCGCTGGCTGAGGGGGTTTCCAACGAATTGAGTGTAACGCCAACAGGTGATGGGCGCTTTTTATTGACTTATCAAATATTGGGTATTTCAGATAAAGTCGGCATCCGGGTTGGTGGAAGCCCTGTTGGGCCCTTTGGAAAAGTCCATGAGGTTTATACAACTCCGGAATATTCTGAAAAAAACCTTCTGCCGTATAATGCAAAAGCTCATTATCACCTTTCAAAACCGGGTGAGTTGCTGATTAGTTATAATACAATCACTTTTAACTTTTGGGAGGATATCCAAAAAGATGCCTCAATTTATCATCCAAGATTTATTAAGGTAAAATATGAATGATAAATTCGACTCTATATTGAAATGGGAAAATTTGTTAAAAAAACAGCATTACTTTATTGTTTCGGGAAATTCATTTTTCTCAAAATCTCCTGAAATCTTTTATCACCTCTGATCGGGTCATACCAGTGCTCAATTTGCATAAACAGTAAAAACCATGATTCCTCCTCAAAGGCTTGTTCAAGAAGTGTCAATGCTTTGTCGTATTCCTTGATGCTTATATGAATAAAGGCTCTTTGACAGGGAGGTAGGTAATTTTCTTTTGACAGGCTTGTGTATAGGTCTGCCATTTCTTTGGCAAGTTCATACTCTCCAGCGTCCCCCAATGCATGGCCTAATCCACCGCCTACTTCAACTGTCCCGTCCGAAAGCTCAAAAGCTTTAAAGTAAGCGTCCAGCGCATCGTCATGTTCTTTGAGACCGTTATACGCCATCCCTAACCAATCATAATTCCAGGGTACAGAGGGGTTTTTCTCTATAGCCTCGAACAACAATGTTTTCATTTTCTCAAATTGTTTTTTAAAGTAGAAAATTGAAGAACGGGCAATTAAAAAATCCCCGTTTTGGTCCATTCTGGCAACCATATCAGATTGCTCCATACCTTCCTCTTCTCGCTCCAACAGCATTAAAAACAAAGTGTACCAATGTCTTGCGCTCAAGTTATTGAGATCTAATTCTAAAGCCCTTTTAAATGACTCCTCCGATTCATTCCATCTTTTGTGCATCAAATCCAAAATTCCTTTTATTTCATAGGCTTTTGAACTATTGGAACCATAACTGAATGCTTTTTGCAGCGCTTTTTCAGCTTCGGGAATCGTTTGTGCTCTTGATAAAAGCCCAAAAGCATAGGAGACAATATTGCTTTCGGCCAATCCAAGATAGTTTGATGGTTGGGTTGAATCAATAGCTATCTGATTTCGAAAATAATTAGCTTGATCAACAAACAATTTCCTATGTTTTTCACCCATTGATAAAAGTATCGACCTATCCGGTTTTCTTGCCTGGTAATTTTGGCACCCTGAAATTAGTAGAGTAAAACAGAGCATAAGGGAGATTTGACGCATTGCAGAGGTTTTTATTTTTTTTTCCAATATTGTTCTATCTCTTCGAGGGTTTTACCTTTCGTTTCGGGAATAAATCTGACAGTAAAGATTAAGAATAGGATAGCATTAATCATAAATATCCAAAAGGTGATTGACTCCCCCATTTTTAATAGGACGGGGGTAAATTGGGAGATAATTACAACACCTACCCAAAGTACCACAATTGCCAATGACATTGCGGTCCCCCTCATTTTAGTTGGAAAAATTTCGGAAATGATTACCCATGGAATTGGCCCTAAGGACATTGCAAAACAACCCACAAAACCTAAAATCAAAATCAACAGCCAGGGGCCATCTGTAAAAGCTAATTGATACAAAAGCCCTATACCGAAGAGGCATAATACCATACCTGAAGCACCCCACAGAAGCAGTGTTCTTCTTCCCAGGTCATCAATATACTTAATCGCAACAAAGGTGAAAATAGTGTTTACTACCCCTATGATTACAGTTTGCATTAAAGCCGAATCTACTCCAAAACCAGCACTTTTAAGAATTTCAGGGGCGTAATACATTATAGAGTTAATTCCTGTAATTTGAGAAAACAATGCCAGAATAATCCCTATTAGCATAGCCATTCTCAGGCCGGGCTCAAACAACTCTTTGAAGGTACCTTTTTCTTTTTTTAAGGCTAAATCTATGTCTTGTAATACTTTTTTTGCCTGCTCCTCAGTATTTACTTTTGTTAATACATTTAATGCTTCCTCTTCCCTGCCTTTTTTTAAAAGCCATCTTGGGCTTTCAGGAACAATTAAAAGAGCAATGAAAAACAGCATGGCCGGCACGACCTCTGATCCAACCATGTACCGCCAACCAAAGTCTACATTCCAGGCCTCAGTACTGTATTGAGCAACTTTATAGTTAAAAAAGAAAACGATATTGATTCCTAGTACAATTGCCAGTTGGTACAAAGTCACCAGAGTTCCCCTTTTATTAGCAGGGGAAATCTCTGAAATATATAATGGGGACAGCATTGAGGCTGCGCCCACTCCAATTCCTCCTATGATTCTCGCTACAACAAAAAAAATATAGCTATATGCTATAGCAGAGGCTATGGCAGAGATCAAAAACAAAAGAGCTGTTAGCAAAAGCGAATTTTTACGCCCGACCTTATCAGCTAAATTTCCTGAGACCGCAACACCAAGGATACAGCCAAAAATGGCACTGGAGACAGCGAAACCCTTTTGATTTATATCCAAACTGAATTTTGTTTCTAAAAACCCAATGGCCCCTGAAATAACGGCAGTATCGTAACCGAAAAGTAACCCCCCCAATGCGCCAATCATGGTAACCTTAAGCAAATAATTTTTTTTCATAATTTTATAATTGATGTTTCTAATCAAAACGGGTACTACAGAATTCAGGCTTTACATTTGACTGAACTACTTTTATTTCCTCTGTTCCCAAATTGACCAACTTGTATGTTTTTACATTAGCAGGAATAACAAATGTTTCGGAAAAATGAACGATCATTTTTCTGTCATTAGTGATAACCTCTAATTTGTCTCCCTCCACTAAGTTCAAAATATGACACTGATCATTAGTTTTAATCTCCAAATCCCTACTGAATTCGTACCTGAAAATTTCATAGAAGTGTTTGGGATGTGTACTCAAATGTATAATGTTCCAGTCTTCACCTGAATCAATAAGCTTTTGTTTAGAAATGTACTCTTCTATTACCTCCTCTCCCTTGCAATCAAAATTTAGTACCTCCATACCCCTCTCAATATTAAGAGGACGCGGGTTTCCATCCAAATCCAATCGCATCCAGTCGTACATTTTAAGCGTGTAGATGTAAGGCGTACTGCTGATTTCTAAAACTAAATTGTCTTTACCGGAGCAGTGAATTGTCCCGTTGGGAATTAAAAATAAATCATGTTTTTTTGCAGGGTGTTTTTGGACAAATTTATCTACATCGATGACCTTGGATTCAGCTCTACTTTCCAACAAAGCACTGTGAAATTCTTTTTTGTTTACGTCCTCTTTAAAACCCAAATAAACCATTGCTCCAGGCTTGGCATCCAAAATATAATAGGTTTCGTCTTGTGTAAATTTTTCTCCAAAATTTTCTTGAATAAATTCATGAGTAGGGTGGGTCTGTAAAGATAAATTTGCCCCATCGTAAGTGTCGAGATAGTCGAATCGAATTGGAAAATTATACCCAAAAGTTTCAGCGGCATTCCCCAGTACAGCCTCGTGGTTATAGTACATTAGAAAATCAAACGACAGCTCTAATCTAAGACCATTTTTAGTAAAAATAAGTCCATTTTCGGGGACAATCAATTCAAATGACCAAGCGTAATTGACTACGTCCTGTGTCAAACCCTTAATTTTATTTTTCATCCAATGGCCACCCCATACTCCTGGTTCAAACCACGGACGAACTCTAAAAGCATTGTTTGAAACCTCATCCAATCCTTTTCGTAGGGTATCACCAGTAGACCATGAAATTTCATTGAGCCATTGACTATCCACGAAGTAGTCAATTTTTTCAAGCAAACTCGCCTTATGCTTATTCAGAACAATCCAATCTATGAAAAACATTCTTTTGTACTGGGGTTTTGGAGGCAAGTTTTTAGTTGCACCAAGATTTAAAATAGAACCCGACCTTGATCTGTATTGTATTTCGTTTTTTGGGACGTCCAAATAAATGATTTTACAATCCCAATCAGCTAATGCAGCTCCCGAACCGTAGAGGATGTTCAATGTTTTTGGGTTTTTTTGAATACTATTGAGCTTATCCTTTTCAAAAAAATCTTTGAGTTCTCCATTATAGATTTTACCAAACGATGGGTCGTCCCCACCCAGATAAGGTTCAATCATGTCGTTTACCAGGGCTTCATTTTTATAAGCGGCTTCGACTGAATAAGTAATAACATCAATACCTTTTTTGTCAAGAGCCTCCGTCAGTTGCCCAATGAAATCGCTCCACAATACCCCTATATAACCGTCAATGGTAATAGCTTTTTCTGAAATAATTTTCTCCGCGATACTATCAAACCCTTCAGATATAAAACCATCATTAAGTTGAAACGAAGGAAAAATCTGGTAACCATTGACAGGGTCATTTTCCTCCATAGGCATGATCGGTTGCTTGGAGTTCCTTTTTTGATCTATATCGTTCTCTTCTTTTAACAGCCTGTCAACTACACCTATGATTGCCGATCCCTCAGTATCATTAGCGGTAATAACATTTTTTATCTTACCATTCAAATGTGCTTCAAATTGATCACTAAAGAGAGCAAAACTCTTGGCAATACTACCTCCAATAATCAAATGATGTGCATCGAAATCCTCTAAAATAGGAGATAGAAACCTCCCTAAGTTGCTTCCAAATTCCTCAAAAATGATTTTGGCCTCTGAGGATTTGCTTGCCTTCTCGGCAAGAGCTTCTACATTATTAATTTTATGAGAAAATTTATTCTTACTGGCATTCAAGAACCAACTTTCACCAAACCAATCCTCCGCATTTTTTCCTCTATAAGGTAAATTATATATGTAGCCATTTTGGGGAACATTGTCCGCCATCTCCATGATTTCCCCCCTTGACATAAAGCCAGATCCAATACCGGTTCCGAGGGTAATTCCTACTACGTTTTTAGAATTAACAGATCTCTTTATGGCTTCACCCTGCAAAAAACTGTGTGCGTCATTACCAAAAATAATCTTTGAAGGATGATTGATTAAATCTTTTAAATTGTGAAACAAATAGTTTTTGATATTTACGCCAAAAAGTGAATCATACTTATTACAGTTGAATATTTTGGAAATCCCTTCTTTATAATCGAAAGGACCTGGAATTGATATCCCAATTCCAATGATAGGATTGCCAAATTTCTCAAAACAAGTTTTTATACCATCAACTATTTTAGTTAAAATACTCAACGCGTCCTGCTGACTATCAATGCTCATGTGAATTCTGGATCCATCCACAATTTTTTTAACCTTTATATCTACCAAGGCAATTGTAAGGTGGCCTCCTCCAACGTCTACCCCAATTGCAAGCTCTTTTTTCTTAAGCTTTGTTTCCATTTATTTATTAATTTTTTCCAATTCTTAGGCTTTCAATCCATTTAACTGGATCCCATAATTCAATTTCTTTTTCCGTTGACAAATCATCCCTGCTTCTTCCATTTAACACATACTGCTTCAACTTAAAGGCCAATTCATTGACCTTGTCAGGAAATTTTTTAGCTAGATTTTTTGTTTCTGCCAAGTCATTATTAAGATTATATAGCTGAACATTACTCCACTCAATTTCACCATCTGAAATCATTACCTCTGGATATTCTCCAAATGGTTTCGTCCAGAACCCCCCACTACCGGAACTCATGATCAGTTTCCACTCATCAATTTGAACGGCTAAGGCACCCTTGCTCGATTGGGTTACTAATGCCTCCCTAAAACTATTTTCATCAGTTCCCATAATATTAGGTAGAACATTGAAACTGTCTATACCTTGGTTATCTTTCAAGTTGTAATTTGTTAAGCTTG
>CENU01047712.1_pt1 | contig 13538 bp, 10 predicted proteins | sample 361331 | NCBI WGS metagenome assembly CENU01 (sample SAMEA2619766, study PRJEB7988) | marine metagenome | isolation source: saline water (ENVO:00002010), including
TGGGTTGGGGCGGCACAGTCGCGCTGGCGACATCCCGAGCGAGCCGAGTGGAGACGCAGGGCTCGTGAGGGCGGCTTAGGCCATTTCAACAAAAATATGGAGAGAACATGTTTGCTAAAACCATAGCCGACTCTGGCCTTTGGGCGCCGTTCATGGCTGGCCGTAATGGCCTGCTCGTGATGCTTATGTTGGCGCTCGCTGGCGGAGGCTTAATAAGTGCTGCACCTGCACAATCGGATGAAAACGTCATCGAAGAAGTTGTTGTCACGGGTTCATATATTCGGGGCACGCCAGAGGACGCCGCCTTGCCAGTAGACGTTATCGATCGATCTGACCTGGAAGTCGTTGGGGCACCCAGCATTAACGAAATTATCCGGAACCTGAATGTGAGTTCCGGCACCCTATCCGAGACGAACCAATTCGACGATCGCGGCGGTCAGTCCAATGGCGGTGTGTCGACCGTTAACCTGAGAGGCCTGGGGCCTGCGAGGACGCTGGTCTTGCTGAACAGCAAGCGCCACGTCACGACGGAAAGCCAGGGTGTGGACATCAGCGCCATTCCAACTATCGCGCTAAGAAGACTCGAGGTGTTGAAGGACGGCGCGGCAGCGACCTATGGGTCTGATGCTATCGGTGGCGTTGTGAACCTCTTGACCCGATCGAACTTCCAGGGGTTTGAGGCGCAGCTGTCCCATCAGATTATTGAAGGGTCGTCTGGCGATCAGAATATGAGCTTCATCATCGGCGATTCAGTGGGCCGAGCAAACTGGACCCTCGCTGCAGAACTCTCACAGCGTGGTGAGCTAGGCGTCAAAGACCGCGATTGGGGGCTCCGTCCTTTCGCAGAGAACCCGGCGCCAGGCGGCTGGTCGTCAATTGGAAACCCGGGCACCATGTTCCCAGCAGTTTCAAATGGAAATGGCGGTCTCGCCAGCGGCGTCCTCGGCACTGTGGCTGATCCAAACTGTGACGCCCTAGGTGGTGCCCTCATCGATGAATTCTGCCGGTTCCAGTACACCTTCTTCGCTAACTTGATCGAAGAAGAGGACAGCAAGCGCGTCTTTGGTGAAGTGAACATGGACCTCTCTGATAACGTCCAGTTCCATGCGGAAATGCTTTGGCATGAAATGGATATGAACTGGAAGACGTCTCCTTCCTTTCCACCTCAAGCCTTACTCGGGCCAGATCGTTTTGTTGATGCTGATCATCCCGGCCTCATTGCGCTGAAAGCGGCCAATCCAGAGTTGTTTGCTGACGAGGCTGCATTGGCCGGTGTCGGGATAGATCAACTTGGCGTTATCAGCTGGTCTCGCATGCTGGGCGTCACGGGCCGGAATGGCGAAGCTGAAGCGCGCCAGCGTGTAACGGAAACCCTGCGTTTCTCTACAGGTCTGAAGGGCGCAATGACAAATGGAATTGGGTTCGACGTAAGCCTGAGCTACTCAGAGCGCAAACGAGATGTGTACAGCAGCGATATGTATGTTGAGCGCATGGCCTTTGCCCTCGACGGCCTTGCGGGCGAAGGGTGTGATCCCTCTACAGGCGCCCCTGGCGAAGGCCCGTGTGAGTACTACAACCCGTTCTCCAACGCATTCCCGACCTCCGCCGTGTTGGGTATCGATAATCCATTTTACGACGCAAGCGTTGCGAATTCCGACGAGCTTATCGACTACCTCACCGCATCACCTGCTACGTTCTCCACGAATGAGCAGTTGGTTTTGGAGGCGATTTTCAATGGCGACACCGCACTAGAACTTCAAGGCGGCGCGGTTGGCTGGGCGGCGGGTTTACAGTTCCGGCAAGAAGACTATGACTTCAGCGTGACGGATGAAGCGAACCGCGCACTCAATCCCTGTCCCTTTAACGATCCCTATTCCGTCACCATCGGCAACGTCGCGTCCCTGGACTGCGGCGATCAGCGCACGGGACTGACCGCGTTCCTGGCCGCAACGGATGAAGAAAACACCGACAGGTCGATCTACGGCATTTTTGCCGAAATCAATGTGCCCTTCACTGACGCGATGGAAGCTCAGCTTGCCTTCCGGTACGAAGATTATGGTGACGACGGCAGTTCATCCTTCGACCCCAAGCTGTCGCTAAGATGGTCGCCTACGGACAGCCTGACGTTTCGCGGGTCTGCATCCACGACTTTTCGCGGGCCACCTGCCAGCTTCTTGAGCGGAACGAGCACGACGCTTAAGTTCATCGCGCCTGCCCGCGCCTTTAAGGCATTAGATACGGTGGGTAACGTAAACCTGGAACCTGAAGAAGCCACCACCGTGAACGTGGGGATGATTTATCAAACTGGCGGATTCTTCGGTTCTATTGACTACTGGTCTTTCGACTTTTCGAACCCCTTCCAAATCGAGAATGTTGACCAGATCGTTGCGGCCTACGATGCGGCTGGGTGCGCAGACGGCAGCACGGGTGTCGACAGCGATGCGTGCACAGTGCTTCGTGCCCGGTTGACGCCTATGGGGACCCCGGTAGCCGGCGTGCAGCGGGTTGAGCGATACGTGATCAACGGTTCAGATGTAACCACTTCCGGTCTTGATGTTGCGGCGCGATACACGCGGGAGGGCGCCATGAACGGCACTCTGGAGCTGGGCATCAAAGGAAGCTATCAGCTCGAGTACGAGAGTGACGACTTTCTGTCCCTGGAGGGGCTGACGTTGGGGGCTGGCGGAGATTTCGTTGGCTTCTCAAATGAAGGAACCCCCTTCACGCCGCTGCCCGATTACAAGACCAATGCCTATGTTCGCTGGTCAAACGACCAGCACAGCATTGGCTGGACCGTGCGCAGGGCGTCCGGCTATGAAGACCGAACGGCGGATACCCCTGCAAACCTGAGAAAGATTGATAGCTTCATGACCCATGACATCACCTATGTGAATACGGTGAATGAAAACCTCACTGCGTCGCTGTCTATCTATAACGCAACGGACGAGGATCCGCCTCAGGTCGCTAACGATCTCAACTACGATGCGTATAACCACAACCCCTTTGGGCGGATGGTCAAGATTGGCCTGACGTATTCGATGGAATAAAGGCCTTGGTCAAGCGGGGCTTGATCCAGCCACGGCTGAGGGCCTACCAGGTGGTGGTATCTAAGTCCGCCAGCAGGGGGTTAAGGACCTGCTCGATCAGCTCTTCCTTGATGCCCTGATAGCCTGGATCGTCGAGCCGATTGTGTAGCTCGTTGGGGTCGTCGCGCAGGTCGTAGAGATCAATGGGCTGGCGCGAGAGCGTGTCAATGGACAGCTTGTGGGTTTCCGTTCGCACCATGGAGAAGGTATTGGGTGGCAGGCCGAGTTCGCTCAGGATTGCCTGCTGATGTCGGGCGCTTGAGGTATCTGCCAGGAGCGGCAGCAGGGAGCGGCCATCACAGTGATCTAGGGGTGCGGCGCCGGCGATGTCTACCAGGGTGGAGACGATATCAAGATGGCAGGTGAGCGCACTAGAGGTTCTGGCCTCACCGCCACCGGGGGGTCGGAGTAGGCAGGGCACGTTGATGGCCCCCTCATAAAAACACTTCTTGGCCAACAAACCATGATCGCCCAGCATTTCTCCATGATCTGCGGAGAAAACGATCCAGGTATTTTCCATGAGTCCCTGTTGCTCCAGGGCGTTTACCACGCGCCCGATGCAGTCATCGATAAGGGTAACCTTACTGTAGTAGTAGGACTTCATGACCCGATTTTCGGCCTCGCTCATGTGGTCTAGCTTCGCTGGCGCGTGCTGCAGCAGCTGCTGGACGTGAGGCGAGGCAGGCCCCCTGGGTTTTTCGGTAATGGACAGGGGAATGTCGTCAGGGTTGTAGAGGCTGCGATACTCCGGTGGTGCATCCCAGGGATCGTGAGGTCCGCCAAAGTTCACCTGAAGATAAAATGGCTGATCTGACGGGCAGTCCCCCAGCCAATCAACGGCGAGACCAGCGATAAACATATCCAGATGGTCTTCCTTGGGCAGCTTGGTGGGGGGCAGTTCCCAGGGCAGGGGCCGCTTGCCCCGGAGATACATATCCAGATAATTCCTGTGGGCATCCAGCAGGCCCTTTTCGGCCAGATGGTCGGTATAGCGTGATGCCGTAGATAAAGACTCAGAAGGCCCGGTGGTTTCTCTTGCGTCCACGAAACCCCAGTCGTGCATCTCTTCTTGGTGGACGTTGGCGTGCTGTTTATGGTCGTGCCAGAGGTGAGTTTTGCCCACCACGCCGGTGTGATAGCCCGCATCGCGGATGTTCCGCACATGGCTTTGCCCGTGTCTGATCTCAGGGTTCGCAAAAGCCCAGACACCGTGCTTGTGGACTTGATGGCCGGTCATCAGGCTGGCCCGGGCGGTCATACACACCGGGGAACTGGTAAAGCACTTGCTGAAGGCGGCGCCCTGGGCGGCCAAACCGTCTAGATGCGGCGTGATGGCGACCGGGTCGCCTGCATACCCCTGAGTATCGGCTCGTTGCTGGTCGCTGAAGATAAAGACGATGTTGGGCTTGTCCATGGTCCTGCTCCGCTGTCTGTCACTGGGCTCCCGCTACCGGCTGAAGATAGGAGAGGCGAACCCCACTACCCTAACCAGTCAGGGGGCAAAACACGACGGAGAGCCGCATGTGGGGGGGGAATATCCCCCTTTTTTCGCTCTAGTGAGGGCAGCCCTTGTCCAGAATCTCGCAGGATCTAGACCTGATTCAAGGCGTAGCACCCACTAGACTTAGCACAATTTCAAAGAGACACCGCTATGGAAGCGCCTATCTCCTCTCACGATTGGCCCAACCCACTGCCAGACGAACTCGCCAGAGACCTGCGTTCTGATCATGCTGGGGAAGTGGGTGCCGTGATGATTTATCGTGGCATTTTGGCGGTATCTCGGGACCCTGAAGTGCGAAGTTTTGCCGAGCATCATCTAGAAACAGAGAGGGTGCATCTGCGCAGTATGGAGGCTCTGGTGCCCGAGTCTGGACGGACCCGATTGCTGTGGCTGTGGCGAATCATGGGTTGGTTAACCGGTGCCCTGCCGGCCCTGTTTGGTTCAAGCGCTGTGTATGCCACCATCCAGGCGGTGGAGACCTTCGTGGACCGGCACTATGGGGACCAGATCGAACGCCTGCAGGGCGTAGCCGCCTGGGCTCAGGTGAGGCAAATTTTAGTGTCCTGCCAGGAAGATGAGATCGCTCATCGAGACGAAGCCGCAGCCCTTGCCGGCCAGCAACTTTCCCTACCCCTACAGATCTGGATACGCTGCGTGAGCCTTGGGTCTCAAGGCGCTGTGGTTATCGCGAAGAAGGTTTAGCAAAGGGGTAGACGCTGCTGGGCTCCACGGCTAAAGAGCGGGGCGTCATAGATGCCTAGGGCCCGAAATCCTGCCCCAAAACCGACACTCCGACCCCCCAATGACCCCCATGACCTTCTGGTAGTGGGTGTCTTAATTGGCTTGTCTCTCTGCGTTCTCAACGATAGGGTCGTGGTTTGAAAATGGAACATGCGGATACGTTTCCATAGCTATGAGGGGATGAGAGGATGATGAGATTAGTTGCTGTTCAGTGTCGCGTTTTGTTTATGGTTTTTTGGGCGCTGGCGGGGTCAGCGCACGCAAAGGATTTGCCATCCTCCAGTCCGGAGCGCCAGGGGGTATCCTCCGAGCGGCTTGAGCGAGTGTCCGAGCTCGCGGAAAGATATGTTGATGAGGCAAAAGTACCGGGCATCGTTAACCTCATCCTGCGTAACGGTCGAGTGATCCATCTTGAGGCCCACGGCACCCGTGGAGCAGGCGACGATACGCCACTGCGCGAAGATGACCTGTTCCGCATTTATTCTATGACCAAGCCGGTGACCGCAGTGGCCGCCATGCAGCTGTATGAGCAGGGTAAGTTCCACCTCAGTGATCCGGTCACGAAATTTGTGCCCGAGTTCAAAGACCTGAAGGTGCTTAACGAGGAGGGCAAGCTCGAAGACCTGGAGCGGCCTATGACCATGCACCAGCTGCTCACTCATACTGCCGGGTTGACCTATCACTTTGAGGCAGCCACTCAGGAGGTCGACAGACAGTACGTTATGTCAGACCTGTCGGCCTCCGAAAATTTAGATGTCTATGTGGCCAAGCTCGCCAAAATTCCATTGAGGTACCAGCCTGGCAGTCGCTGGCACTACTCCGTTGCCGTTGACGTCACAGGCCTAATCATTGAGCGCCTCAGCGGCCAGCCGTTGGACGAGTATTTCCGCGAGCACATCTTTGCGCCCCTGAAGATGCAGGATACGTTTTTTGAAGTGCCGGAAGAAAAGCGTGATCGACTCGCTGCAAATCACTTCATTAATCCAGAAAATGGCGCGTTGGTAGACTTTCGCTTCGCGCCGCCGCCCTACAATCCGCGCCCCGGTGTGGCAGGCTCAGATTTCTTCGACGTCAGCTTATTTGCGGGCGGTATGGGCTTGGTCTCAACGGCGATGGACTATGCTCGATTCGCTGAGATGGTAAGGAACGGAGGGTCTCTGGATGGGGTGCGTATTCTCAGTCCTAAGACTGTAAATTTTATGGTTCAAGATCATTTAGCCTCCTCGCTGGGCGTGACGGGAAGCGGTGAAAATCCTGCTGACGCTTGGTCGGAAAGTGGCTATGGCTTTGGTCTAGGTTTCGGGGTTATAACAAATCCAGTGGCCTATGGCGTTGTGGGGAGTATTGGAGAATACAGCTGAGGCGGAGCTGCCGGCACAATCTTCTGGGTGGACCCAGAAGAAGAGTTGGTTGTGGTCAGTCTGATCCAGCTGATGAACTCGCCCTGGAGTTTGCGCTCGGATTTAAAGGTGGCAACCTATCAAGCACTTAACGAGACCTATACCGACAGCCGGTGATCGGATAGCCGGCCTTGGCGCGTCATGAGTGCCGTGGCCATTATAGGTGCTGGCCCTGCGGGTGCCAGTCTGGCGCTGTTGCTTGCTCAGCGTGGCGTCAATGTCACGTTGCTAGAACGCAGCCGCGACTTTGGTCGGGAATTTCGTGGCGAAGTGCTGATGCCCAGCGGTCAACGGGCACTCGCTGAACTGGGCATTCCTGATGCTTTGGCTGATGTGCCCTCCACCCTCCTGGACGCCTTTAGCCTGCATATCGGTTCGCGCCCAGTGCTGGAAGTGACTCGCAGCCAGGTGGCGGAATGGGAGGCTGAGGATCAGCTGCCCAGGGCGGTTTCCCAACCTGTTCTGCTTAAGACGCTCGTAGACGCTGCCAAGCGGTACCCAAATTTTCGTTTCCACGCAGGGGTGTCAATTAAACAATTGGTCTACGTCCAACAGAGAGTTTGCGGCGTGCGCTGTCGTTTGGATGGAGCGGCGCGCGAGCTTCAGACCGCGCTGGTTGTCGGCGCCGATGGTCGCAACTCCTGGGTGCGTCGGGCACTAGGCCTTGGGGTTCACGATATTACCGCGCCCATGGACATTGTCTGGTTTAAGCTGCCCTTACCCTCCGGCTGGGAGGGGGGTAAGGCCTATGCCAGCAAGGGCCACCTATTGTTTGCCTACCGCACCTGGGATGACTCCCTCCAGCTTGGCTGGGTGATCACGAAGGGCACGTTCGGCGCGTTCAAGGAGCGGGAAGCGAGCGAGTGGGTGGCGGAGTTAGCCGGCCATGTGGATCCGGCGTTGGCCCAGCACCTAGCGGCCTATGGGGGGCATTTGGAGAATCCGTTCTTGCTGAGCGCAAAATCCGACTGTGTGGCGCGCTGGAGCGCTGAGGGCGCCCTGTTAATCGGCGATGCGGCGCATACCATGTCGCCAGTGGGCGGGCAGGGCATCAACATCGCGCTGCGGGATGCCATTGTTGCGGCAAATCATCTTGTGCCCTTATTTGGGTCTCCGGCCGACAACGCGCTGGACGCCTTGGGTCCGGCGTTATCGGCCATTGAGCAGGAGCGTATGGCAGAAGTTCGACAGATTCAGCGGCTACAGAGTCTCCCTCCGCGCATCGTCCTGAATAAGGGCTGGTTAGGTGCTACCGCGCGGTCGGTCATGGCTTGGTACCTGTCGCGACTGGATATTCGCCAAATGGAGAGGGGCCCAACAGCCTTTCTGGACGGCATTACGGACGTTCGACTTACATGCTGAGGCGTCACCCCCTCCGAGTCCTTGCCTTAGTCGTGGTTCTGCTCGTGGCCCTGGCGGGGGTCTATCGTCACCCTCTCGTTCTTGTTATCGAAGCGTCGTTTTTCGAGCCTTTGCAGAGCGCGTGCGTATGGGGTCTTGGGCTGGTTGAGGATGGCTATCTCAGGGTCGAGCGACAGACTTACTGCAGCATTGTGCTCTATGGCCTGGTGGCAGACGCAGAGGCGGCCCTACACCCCGGCTCAAATTGAGTCTTGTAATCAACCACCTCGGCAGTTGGAGCCTGAGCCCTGGCTCAAATTGAGTTCTGTCATCAACCGGCGTCCTGCGTTGAATCGGCTTCCCAGAGCCGGCTACCTTGATTGGAAACGGGGCCATGAACTTGGACTTGGTGCGGCCCTATCGTCTCGGCGGATGTCCAAGTTGAGCGCGATGTCTAATTAATGGCTATTTTGAACACCTATTAACCTCTAATTAGGCTTTACAAAAGCGAGCAAATCGCTATTATCTAGCTCAAGGAATGGTTATGTCCTAGACACAAAAAGACACCAACGGTCTTGTCTAGGACGAGCTGGTCCCCCGAGCGTCCGTCCCTCCCCCCCTCTCCTCCCCATGGGGGGCGGGCGCTTCCCTCCTCTTTCTGTAAAAACACCACTCAGCCATTGTCGAAGCTCGGCATCGAAGACTTTGTTTTACGCCTATGGTATAAAGCCGTCGCTGGATTTGGGGCGCCCAAAGGCCGGATCAAAGGCCTAGGCGTTCTGGGCTCGCTTCGTGTACCAGGGAGTAGGAGCGCAGCTAAATTCATCCCGAAAGGTTGGCGAACATCAGCATGCACTTTGAGCAAAGAGGCCGATTCTATTGCCCAAAGCCAGCCGCCTAAGACGATCGCTGAAGAGGTCTGGGCGGGACGAAATATCCGAAAATTTTAATTAAGCGTTTAAAGGAAGGCGTGACATGCTCAATAGGTTCCTTGAAGGTCGGATTGTGATTGTGGCCCTGTCGTTGATGGTGGCGACCGTATTGGCGTCGCCCACGGTTATTGCCGATGAAGGCGAGCAGTTAGCCTGGAAATATCATTGCGTCACCTGCCATGGCATCAATGGGATGTCCAGGGATGCGCGATATCCGCACATTGCCGGGCAGAACAGCCTGTATCTCGTTAGCCGACTGAAGTACTTCCGTGACGAGATCGAGCCTGGCAATCAGATGAACGCCCAGGCGGCACCTCTGAGCGACGAAACCATAGATATTTTGGCTGAGTATTTCAGCAAGTTAGCCAGATAAGGAGAAGGGATGAAATTATCAAGGTTAGCCCAAGGAACGCTTGTCGCAGGCCTTATCCTGGTGCAGTCAGGGTGCGGCGGCGCGCATGATATCGATGGTGCCGCGCTAGCGATGGAGAAGGGGTGCGTTGCCTGTCACGGGGTAGACGGTAAGGCGATCGCGCCTATTTACCCAAACCTGAACGGTCAATGGGAGCGTTACCTGCGGGTTCAGCTTCACTCCTACAGAGATAATAAGCGTCAAAACGCCGTGATGAATGGCATGGCGGCAAATTTGACCGATGAAGACATCGCCATTCTGGCTGCGCACTACGGCGACTGAGAGCTGCCGCTGGGGGGCATTGGCGCCGATTGATATCCCCCGTTGAGTCCATCGTCGCCCGGATCTTCGCTAGGCTGGGCGCACTGGCGCTCCTATTGCCCCTTATGGGGCGTCAGCCTGCCTCGGTGGATAAGACTAGCTGCTGAGCAGCCAATCACCCCGCACCGAGCCTACGTCGGCTCCGAGCCTGTGGCGACTGTCATCAAAAGGCGCTCGCGCAGTGGCAGAATGCCCACCATCAGCTTGCTATGGCGAATCCTTTTGCTGACGCCGTGCGCGGAGGCCTCAGCCCGTCGGCCAGGATGCCCGAACAGCCGAAGGCGCGATTCTCTTTACGTGACGGCAGCTGTGTGATGCAGGCGGATGGCGTGGATGGCGCGCTGACATCCCTCACCGTGCGACATACCTTCGGCATTGAGCCGCTCCAGCAATATCGGGTCGATACGGAGGCGGCCCTGGGCAGGTACTACCCTTGGCCTGAACGCGCTTTAGGGGAAGGAGCGCCGGTATCATCTAAATCCTGAAAACCTCGTTGGTCGGCCATTGGCGCAGACCCGCTGATTCGTTTGGGCGCCGTTGCCGGCTGATGGTCCCTCTGCTCGATGCTCCGCTGCGGGCAATTCGCCACGCGGCAACGGAGCGCCTGGAAATTTATCCCGCCCTGGCACTCAACCAGCGTACGCGGCTGCCCCAGCCATCCAGGCGTATCGCCAGAACCTCAACCTCAGGGTGGATCGAGCCGACGGCAATGCACAGCCAGTGAGTCTGGCGCGCCAGCTCTGAGACCTGGATATCGCAGAAGAGCAATGGCGGAGAGCGCCCGAACTCATCCCCGCCTGGGTGCCTGCGTGGGTTAATTTGGCGGATTTGCCGCGCCTGAAGGGCCAAGACCTCGCGGTTGATACCTTCGTCACCAGCGATCAGGCCCCGGGCGCCCGGGTTCAGGTGAGGTTGCGCATCGCCCTGGAGGCCGATGACCGCCCACGTATTGGTCGTTACCAGGCTTGGCTGCAGCGCTGATCAGCGCGGCTGCTGTCGCCACAGGCGGAAGGCTGTGAACAGATGTCCGTTCAAGAGCGCGAGCAGCAAGTCCAGCCGTTGGTAGCTCAGTTTTTTGGGTTGAAAGAGCACCATGGCTCGAAGGGGCATGTGATTGGCCATTTCGCTAAACATTTTGCGAAGGGTTTCGTCCCCTTGACGCGGTTCACCCATGCCCAATCCACTGAGGAAGGACTCAACGGCGCGATCTCGAATCTTGGCACCCAGCCAGGTAGCGCTGATTTCAGCTAGAGAGGAATTGCGATGAAAGGGCCGGCTGGCTTCGGGCTTGGGGATCGGGCGGCCTAACATGGCAGCAAAGCAGCTGTCGTTGACGTCCAGGGGCTGGCCTTGCTTGGGGGCGTTAAAAACGGGGGCAGGCACCGTCTGGGCGGCCTGGCTCAGCGCGGAATCACCGCTGTTCAGGCGGACGGATGCTGACAATCGAATGTCCTGGCTGGAGCTGCCAATGTGCAGGGCGTAGGTCCCGGGTTCGATGGTCCATTCGGCTGGACCGGAGTCGAAGGTGGCGAAGTCCCGAGTCAGCAGGTTCAGGGTTAGGGTCTGCGTTTCCCCTGGGTTCAGCATAACCTTGGCAAAGCCCACCAGCTCCTGAGCCGGGCGATGCACGGTGCTTACCGCCAGGCTGCGATAGACCTGAACCACTTCTGCCCCGGCCAGGCTGCCGGCGTTTTTGAGCGTCACCCTCAGCCTGATGGTTCCTGGGTCTGAGGCTGTGTCGTGGAGGACCTCGGCGTGCTGGTAATCAAATTCGGTATAGCTCAGGCCATGGCCGAAAGGAAAGAGCACCCTTTGTTTTGCACTGGAGAAATAGCGATAGCCTACATAAAGACCTTCTCGATACTGCATCTGCCGTCCCGCTCCCGGGAACCATGTATAAGCCGGTACGTCCTCGAGCTTTAGCGGGAAGGTTTCGGCGAGCTTGCCGCTGGGATTGCGTCTCCCGGTGAGCAGGTCGGCTAAGGCGCTGCCGCTGGCCTGGCCTCCCAAATAACCCTCGAGCACGCTGGCCACACGGTCAATCCAGGGCATCTCAATGGGTGCGCCATTGGCAAGCACCACGACGACCTGGGGGTTCACCGCCGCTACAGCCTCGATCAGATCATTATGCTGGGCGGGCAGCTGCATGTGGCCACGATCAAAACCTTCGGACTCGTAAATCCCCGGCAGGCCGGCATAGAGGATGACTTTGTCCGCTTGGGCGGCCAGGGCGGTGGCTTCATCAATGAGGGCCAGGTCGGGCTCGCTGAGTCGCGGATCGTAGCCAGGGGCGTAGTTCAGGCCTGGGTATTCTGCGCTCAGGGCATCGAAGAGGGTGTCTACTTGAGTGGGGCGCACCTGAGAGCTGCCGGCGCCTTGATAGCGGGGTTTTTTGGCGAAGGCGCCAATGAGCGCAACGCGCTCATTGCCCCCGAGAGGCAGTATGCTCGGATCATTCTTAAGCAACACCGCGCCGCTGCTCGCCGCCTCTGCGGCTAAGGCGTGATGCGCCTGGTGATCTGCCGGCGCCCTCCCTTCCGGTGAGGGGGCGGCAGCTAGGGCAAGCGCTACGTTGCGCGTAATTGCCTGATCCAAGGCTTCTGTCTTCAGTCCACCCTCCAGGGCGGCCGCGAGCACCAGACGATCATTGACGCCAAGGCTGCCCGGCATCTCTAAATCAAGACCAGCCTGAACCCCAAGCACTCGGTCATTGGTGGCTCCCCAGTCCGTCATGACCAGGCCCTGATACCCCCAAGCCTCTCGCAGTACCTCGTTGAGCAGATATTGATGCTCGCTGCAGTACGTGCCGTTCACTCGGTTGTAGGCGCACATGATGCTCCAGGGCGCCGCCTGGGTGACGGCGATCTGAAAACCCTTCAGGTAAATCTCGTGCAGCGTGCGCGGATCAACGAGGGCATCCATGTACATGCGGCCATGTTCTTGGTTATTGACGGCGAAGTGTTTCAGGCAGGCGCCAACCCCTTGGGATTGAATCCCCTCTACCAGGGCAGCGGCTACCCTGCCGGTGACTAGGGGGTCTTCGGAAAAATACTCAAAGTTTCTGCCGCAGAGGGGGTGCCGCTTGATGTTCATTCCCGGCCCGAGCAGGACGCCCACGTCTTCGGCGACGCACTCGCTTCCCAGCGCTCGTCCTACCTCTTCAATCAACTCTACATCCCAGGTGCTGGCCAAGGCCGATGCGGTAGGGAAGCAGGTGGCGGGAACGCTGCGGTGGGCACCCAGATGGTCGGCGGCGGCCCCTTGCTTGCGTAAGCCATGAGGCCCATCGGTGACCATCAGCGATGGGATACCTAACCGTTCAAGACGTTCTAGGTGCCAAACATTCTTCCCAGAACAGAACGTCGCTTTTTCCTCAAGGGACATGCGTTCAACGAGGGTTCGGGCCTTGGCAATGGCTGAAGAGGGTAATGGATGACTCACGCTGACTCCCTAGACCTTGAAAGATGGATAGGCCTTAGAGTCGCAAACCCAGACAGCCTTGCCTAGCCGCGTGACAGGTGGATCGAGTGACCAGATGATCCAAAACCGGTTAATTTCGCCCGAACCCCCGAAAAGGTGCAGTAGTATTTCCGCTTAGATTTCGCCTATTTCGGGCAACGAGTGCGGATGTGTCTGGCGGCACTCTCTTTTTCAATACCGTCAGCACTAATTGGTTGGGATAGCGTTACGTAACGTCGAACAAACGATCTCCCATTAAGGACAAGCTACTGCGACAGGCGGGCCTTGAAGTCGCCATGATGCAGCCAAGATGCAGCCAAGATGCAGCCAAGATGCAGCCAAGAT
>CENU01094808.1_pt1 | contig 13522 bp, 14 predicted proteins | sample 361331 | NCBI WGS metagenome assembly CENU01 (sample SAMEA2619766, study PRJEB7988) | marine metagenome | isolation source: saline water (ENVO:00002010), including
AAGATTTTAAATTTTTAATTCCCCAATCTTCTTTATAACCAATAGACACATCGTTTTCAGAAAAAAATTGATCTATAGAGGTGTTAAGACTTTTCAATTGATCATTAGCAAGATCAGGTTTTACTATAATTGTTGTCTCATATATGTTAGTCATGTAAAAAGAGTGTCTACAGATATAATTTAAATATGTCAAATAAAAATCTTTCTTTGTTATTTACAGGTCAAGGGTCTCAATTTGCTGAAATGGGTATTGATTTTATTAATAAATACGACTGGGTTAAAGAGAGATATTCCATAAGCTCAAAAATACTTGGTTACGATTTATTAGAGGCACAAAATGACCCTATTTTATTAAATCTAACTCAATATAGCCAACCCATGATTTTCGTATTTAGTTCAATAGTAATTGATCTTTGTAAAAATTATTTATACAAAAATTTCTCTAAAATTACATTAGCAGGTCATTCCCTAGGCGAATATTGTGCTTTGTATTTTGCTGAGGCATTAAATTTTGAGCAAATGCTTGAAGTAGTAAAATATCGTGGTGACTCAATGTCAATTGTCTCAGACCCAAATAAATATGTAATGTATGCAATTTTAAAAAAAGAAGATTTAAAAATAGACGAAACCCTATTTGGAGACGGAGTTTACATAGCTAATCTAAACTCTGATAAACAGGTTGTCGTATGTGGTCTTAAAGATGTTGTTAATCAATTCAAAGAACAAAATCCAATTGGTAAATTTATTCCCTTAAATGTTTCAGCTCCATTTCACTCTGATTTAATGATAGAGAGTGCAAAAATATTTAGTGAGAAAATTAAAAATATTTTATTTAAAAAAATTGGTATTGATTTAATTTCTAATCATAAACTTATTAATTATAAAAATATCTCTGAAAAAGATTATAGTAACCAGTTATCACTTCAGATACACTCGCCAGTAATGTGGTCAGATACTATTAAAACAATTATGAGTGAAGAAATTAATACATTTATAGAAATTGGACCAAAAAAAACATTATTAAACTTTTTACCAAAAGATTTCCAAGGTGAGAAATACCCACTTTGTAGTATTGAGGATATTAGAAATGTTTAAAGATAAAAAATTACTAGTAACTGGTGGCACAGGCTCTATTGGTAGTTCTATATGTAATTATTTTTATAATAATAGCTGTGAAGAAATTTACTCAACAACTACAAACATGAATAAAGTAAAATCTGAACAAGATTATATTAAATTCAAGGAATTAGATCTAAATAATATTGAAAGCTCAAATTTAGACACACTTTTTGACTTCGATATTGATTATCTCATTTTAAATGCAGGACTTAATAGAGATAATATCTTTCTAAGAATGACCTCAGATGATTGGAATAATGTCATCAATGTTAATTTAAACTCTTCCTTTCATCTTCTTAAACATTTTACAAAGAAGATGGTAAAGAAAAGATTCGGCAGAGTTGTATTTATCTCATCAGTTGTAGCTCATACAGGGAATCCAGGTCAAGTAAACTATACAGCATCAAAAGCGGCTATTTCAGGAATGGTAAAATCACTTGCTTTGGAATTATCAACAAGAAATATAACAGTTAACAGTGTGGCACCAGGTTTTATCAAGTCAAATATGACTGACAAACTTAATGATGATCAAAAAAATACTATTTTAGAGAGAATCCCAATGAAAAAACTTGGTGATTCTAGTGATATAGCCAAAGCAGTGGGTTTTTTATGTTCTGAAAATGCCAATTATATAACTGGCCAGACCTTGCATGTAAACGGTGGATTGGCTTTAATTTAATTATTTGAATATTAACTATAATGTGGTACGAACTTTTAAATTTAATACTAAGAGGTTTTAAAAATGAGCGATATAGAAGAAAGAGTTAAGAAAATTGTAGTTGAACACTTAGGTGTAGAAGATGCTAAAATTCAAAGTGACTCAAAATTTATAGATGACTTAGGCGCTGACAGCCTAGACACTGTTGAACTTGTTATGGCATTTGAGGAAGAATTTGGTTGTGAAATACCAGATGATGCTGCTGAAAAAATTGTTACACTTAAAGATGCAGTTACGTATTTAACAGCTAATTCAAACTAATTTAAGAAAACATAAAAATTGAGGCGAGTAGTAGTTACTGGATTAGGAACAATTAATCCACTAGGTAATAGTGTTGGAGCTTCTTGGAATTCTCTTATTGCTTCTAATAGTGGTATTTCGAAAATCACAAAATTTGATGTTGAAAATTACCCATGTAAAATAGCTGGTTCAATAGAAGACTTAAACATAAATGATGAGATTGTTAGTCCCAGGGAACAAAGAAAAATTGATAGATTTATTACTTTGGGCTTGATTGCTGCAGAAGAGGCAATAAAGGACTCGGGTTTTACCTCAGAAAGTGAGAGTTCTTTAAGATCTGGAGTTATGGTTGGATCCGGGATAGGTGGACTAGATACTATTTATAAAAATTCCTCAATTTTAGATAATCAAGGTATAAGAAAGATATCCCCTTTCTTTATACCGTCTTCTTTAATAAATTTATTATCTGGTCATATTTCTATTAAATATAATCTTAAAGGGCCAAATAGTTCTCCAGTTACTGCTTGTGCAACTGGAACTCATGCTATTGGAGACTCTTTTACAATTATCAAAAACAATAAAGCTGATTTAATGGTTTGCGGGGGAGCTGAGGCAGCAATATGCCCCTTAGGAATATCTGGTTTTTCTGCTGCACGTGCACTTTGCGATACTTTTAATGATAATCCTATTAAGGGATCTAGACCATGGGATAAAGACAGATCAGGATTTGTAATGGGAGAGGGTGCTGGTGTTTTAGTTCTTGAAGAATTAGAACATGCAAAAAAAAGAAATGCTAAAATATATGGAGAAGTGAAAGGTTATGGAATGTCAGGAGATGCCTTTCATATAACAAAGCCCTCAGAAGATGGAAATGGAGGTTATAGAGCTATGAAGATGGCTTTAGATGAATCTCAACTTAATTTAGATGAAATTGAATATGTTAATGCTCACGGTACATCTACTCAACTAGGAGATACAATAGAATTAAATGCGGTAGAAAAATTATTTAAATCTAATAAGAGTATATTTATGAGTTCAAATAAATCAGCAATAGGGCATCTTTTAGGTGCGGCTGGAGCGGTTGAGGCTGTATTTTCTTTTAAAACTCTTGAGACACAAACACTTCCCCCTACATTAAACTTAGATAACCCTGATACACCAACGAAAATCAATTTAATTCCTCATGAGTCAATCTCCAAAGCTGTTAAAAATGTAATTTCAAATTCTTTTGGTTTTGGTGGAACAAATGCTAGTTTAGTTTTTGGTCATTAAAAGTAATAATTTTTGTATAGTTCTATCATCACCCTCTGGTGCTGGTAAGACGACTATATCAAAAATGCTTTTAAAAAAAGACCCTTCTATATCTTTATCAATATCTTGTACAACAAGACCTAAAAGAAAAGGGGAGATCAATAAAAAAGATTATATTTTTGTATCAGATGCAGAGTTTAAAGAGAGCATAAAACTAAATAAATTTATTGAGCATGCACAAGTGTTTGGTTTTAAATATGGTACTTTAAAAAAAACTATTAAAAATTTTTTCATCAAAAAGAAAGATGTATTATTTGATATTGATTGGCAAGGGTATCAACAATTAAAACAAAGTAACATGGAGGTTGTTGGGATATTTATACTACCACCTAGTAAAAAAGAATTAATTAAAAGGTTAAAAATTAGAGATAGAGACACAAAGGATGAGATGAAAAAAAGAATGAGTTTAGTACAAAATGAAATATCTCACTTTCCAGAGTATGATTATGTTGTAGTAAATAAAAATTTAAATAAATGTGTTGATCAGATAAAAAATATAATTGACTCTGAAAGGTTAAAGAGGTCTAGATTATCCAACATTACTAATTTTGTAAATAAATTTAGAAGTTAGTCTCCCTAAATAATCTTATTAATTGTTCTAATTTTAAATTTTCAACTCTTAAATTTGAATCAAAATTATTATTTAATTTATATTTTTTTAAAATATTTCTTAAGGATTTCCTTTTGTGGGAAAATAATTTTCTTTTAAAAATTATATAGTCATTTATTTCTTTTTTAGTGATCAATCTTTTTTTTATCTTTCTGAATGTAAGAACAGTTGAGTCAACTTTTGGGATTGGTCTAAAACAATTTTTACTTACATTAAATTTTAATTTAACATCATAAAAACACCTTACTAAAGAATTGATTGAATTTAATTTTTTATCTAGCAACCTTTTCGCAAATTCTTTTTGAAACATGAGAATTAAAATTTCAGGCACATAATTTAATAGCGATAATTTAACTAAAATCTGTGATGATATATTATAGGGGAGATTTGATATAACTAGTTGATACTTTGTCTTTAATAATATTTTTAAAATATCTGCATTTATCAATTTAACATTATTATTAAATTGATATTTCTTTTTAAGATTTTCTATTAAATCATTATCAATTTCTATTAGAGTCAATTTAGATGGTTTTTTTAAAAGTATTTTATCTGTTAAACTTCCATTCCCTGGACCAATTTCTAAGATATTTAAATTTTCAGATGGTATTAAATTAGAAATTTTATTTAAATTATTGTTATCAATTAAAAAATTTTGTCCAAATTTCTTTTTTAAAATAACTGACATGTCAAATAAGAGCAATTATCAGCTAAATTTTTATCTTTAATATCTTTAGCTGTCCCATGAGCTGGACTTAATCTTCTGTAATCTAATCCGAGTGTTAAATTTATACTTTTTTTATTTAATATCTTAAAAGGTATGAGCACTTGATCATGATAACAAGATAAGAAAAGAGTATTTTTTTTTATATTAGTAAATGAACTATCTGCAGAATAAGGTCCTTTTATTGATTTATATTTATTTAATAATTTCTTTAATAATATGTCTTCAAACCCGAGAGTTCCACTCTCTCCACAGTGTGGATTATAACATAAAAATTTCATTTCGTTGAAATTAAGATTGTAAATTTTTCTTTTAATATTTTTAATAAGGTTTTTTAAAAAAAGATTAATTTTTTTTGAGTCAATAAACTTGTAAACATCTTTAATATTTATATGCGTTGTTAATGGTATTACTGAAAAATTCTCTCCATACATCAACATTATTGTAAATTTATTATTAATTTTACCTAGGTATTCTGTCATTCCAATAAAGTTAATATTTTTTTTAAATAATGATTTATCTATAGGTAATGTTATTAAGTCAAATTTTGTAAGATTCGCTAAATTATTGGCAACTTTAATTTGGTTAAGTATATTTAAATATTTTTTATTACTTATATTCTCAACATTAAAATAATTCAATTTATTTTGGTTGTAGTTTTTAAAACTTATAGGATCGAATATTTCATTTAGTTTTAAATAGGTATTATTTGCTAAATCATTTTTATTACAAATTATTAAATAATTAACTTTATTTTTTAAATACTTAAAAGATTTTATTATTATTTCAATATTAATTGAGTCTATATCACCTAATAATACATATTTATTTTTAATTTTTTGTTTTTTCATAAATGAAATTTTCAAACTCTTTTTCAGTTTGTATTCTTATGTACGATACTATTAGTTGTTCTATTTTATAGTAACTATTCTCATCTATACAAACATTAAAAAATAAGTTGCGAATTTTTGCTTTATAATCATTTGTATTATTTTTAAGATTATAAAAAAAACTTTCTATAAATTCTCTATTATTTTTAAGGTCAACTACATCTTTAATGACTAGGCAATTGTTTTCACTTATTGGTAAATTTAATACCTTCAAATCTTTAAAAATATTTGCAATTTCATCTACATTTAAATTATTACGAAAATAATTATAAATAAATTCATCTCTAACTTTTGAGAATCTATAAAAATTTAAAACAATTTCATTATTAACTATATTTTCACCAAACATAGAAATAATTTCTTTATCTATTTTATTAATAAATTCTATATTATTTTTTTTAAGATCTTTTATTACATTATTTAAAAGCACTAAATCTTTTAACCCGTTTGAATCTTGGATTTCATATTTGTAATTTTTTAAATATAAATCTTTATAAATATTAAGCTCTATATCAGTAATAATTAATTCATTTTTGTCATATAAAACTACAGCAAATGTGTTTAATGAAAAAAAAATAGTTAATACAATCTTAATTAAAAATCTATAAACCATAATTTAAATTACCTGGTTCCTCAAAAAATATATTTGTTTTTTGCTCGTACCCAAAAAAACCTAAATAATCCATATAAAAACTAATGCCTAATGTTTCATTTGGTGATGTGTTATAATTATCATTAAACCTAATATCTTTATATGAAATGACTAGTTTTGAACATTCATCAGATAAATTTAAATTTAATGATTGCGAATATGGGCTATAATTATTTTTTAGATCCATATTAGAGTTAAAGGATACTGAGATATTATCATTTAGCTTTTTACCAACACCAAATTTTAATGATTGTGTGTCTGTTGAGGAATTTTTAAACGATGTTTTGTCTGTTTCGTTATAATTTAAATTTAAATCCATTATATTTGAATAACTTAAATCATAGTTCATATCTTTTTTTGAAAAATTAGATTTATCTAAACGACTATCTATTTGAAATGATACATTATTGATATTTGTTTTTATTTCTAAAGCATAATCAGAAATGTTTGAATTCTGATTAATTTCTTTTGTATAGTTCGTATTTGTTGATATATCATATGATTGATTGATTTTAATTTCTAAACTTTGATCAAATGGTTTAGATATATTTTCTATTCCATAAACTATTCTGGTTGAATTATCCTGTAAATCTTGTCCATAATATCTGCTATCTGAAAATTGATTTTGATAGTTGAAAGTTAAGGCTTTGCTATCTTCATTAACAATATTATCTGATAATAAATTTACATGATGGATAAATTTTACTCTTGGTTTTATTGATTTATAATTATTTATAAATATGTCTGAAGATAAAATAGCATCACTTTGAAAAACTTCTTCATTTAAATTAGAATTATCTTTAAATTCATAGCTATTTAAATTATTTTTAAAACTTAATTTATTATAAAAATTTATATTATTAATTTTATTATTTTTATGAATAAAATTATTTACTTTAATAAAGTAAGTGTCTGATGGTTTTTCAACGTTAGAATTATTTCTTTTTAAATTTCCAATACTAAAATAATTTCTGATAGATGTTTCTTTTAATGGGTAATTAACACTTTCATAACTAATTGAAGGAGTAATAGGTATATATTGATAGTCAGTGGCATCAAAAGCTGCTACAGAAGAAACTTCACTTTTTAAATAATCATTTTTGTTTAAAACATTATAACTATCAACGCTGACAAAAATATCCTCAAAACTTATAGGATCATCATTAGTAGATCTAGTAGTCGAAATGCTATTGGTTACAAAAGCTTTAAATGAAAAAATATTATTTTTATTTAATTTTTGTTTTGCGCTTAAGCTTGCTGAGCTATAGATATCTTTGTTAACTTTCCTTTCATTATATAAATCAAGAGATATATTACCTCCAGGTCTCCTACTGTTTAAATTAGTATTAATAATAAATCTTTCTACAATTTCAAAATTAGGATCTAGAAATAATTTGGGTTTAAAAAGAACGTCAGTGCTCCCATTTAAAGGTAAGTAATATGGAGTAATTATTCCTGTATCTGCATCACCTCCTAATGCGAATTCTAAGGTAGGTGTTAAAAATCCTTTTTTTCTAGGTGCCTTATTTCCGTAGTGTGAAAAGTAAGGTAAATAAAAAACTTTATAATCTGCAATTTGTAAAAAAGTATCGTAGTGATTAAATTTATCATCTTTTATATCGTATCTAGTTTTATCTATTCTTAGTGACCATGTAGGGCAATTAAAAAAACCATCTAATTTACATGGTGTTAAAAAGTTATCATAAAAATCGATAATATCTACATTTCGTTCAGCGTTATTAGAGTCAATTTTTAATTCATTGTTATAAATATAACTCACTTCGTTAGCTTTAAACCTAATCAAGTTAGTATCTCCAACTAAATCCTTTCCACTTAAAATATTTAGTTCTTGGTATAAATAAAAATTACCGTAGACCTCAACTAAATCATTGTCATAATCAATAATTCCTTTATCGACTAAGATATTAGTTTCATTAATGTTAATCTTTGAATTTTCTGCCAACTGAACAATATTTTTATCCGCATCATAAGTTATATTTGTAGTATTTATATATGTTTCATCACTAGCATTAACAATTATAATTTGCCTTATCAAAAATATAAAAATTAAAAAAATTATGAATAATTTATTCATTTAAATATACTTTTATATAAAACATACCAACAATTATACTTGCCAAAATTTCAAATTCTTGTTTATAAAAACTTAGAGAATTATTAAATATAATAAAAGAGTATATAAGAATGATTAAACAAACAACAATTGGAATTTTTAAACTTTGTTTTGTACTTATAAACTTAGAACTAAAAAAATATAAAAATATATATGTAAAAAATATAATAAAGAAAAATGTAAAATTTATTAATCTTAAATTAAAATCTAAATAATTTTTATTAGAAATATTTTTAACAATTGAACTTCTTTTAATTAGTTCTAAAAAATCAAAATCAATTATTTTTTTATTATTAATATCTTTTATGAAATTATTATTATATTGAGTATGTTTCTCAGTAAAAAAAGAATTGTTTATTAACTTTAAACTATTACTGAATTCAGCTGATTTTATTTTATTGTCAGTTATAAAATAAGTCCGATATTCTGCATTTTCCATATTATTAATATTAATATTTTTGAATATTATATATTTTTTGAATAAATCATTTTTGTTTATGAATATTTTTACATCTGACTGTTCATTTAATTTAATTAAATTTAATTTAGTATCTTCAATCAACAAACTTAGTTCTCTTTTATTCATTTCAATAATTGCGAATATGATAACAATAGGTAAAATAAAAAATGTTAATTTTTTTAAGTTACAATAACTTTTTATAATTATAATTTCATTTTTTGATTTTAAGAAAATTGTAAATAAAATAATTGACAGTAAATAAATAAAAGCAGGTACATAGCTCAGTACCTGTATAGAATTTAATACACTTAAGTTTATTATAATTTTAAAAGGATATTTTTCATTTAAATTACCTATTAGTGAAAAAATAAAAAAAATCGTAATACAAGATATTAAACACAGCAATAAAGAAATAATATATTTCCAATAAAGAAGATTAATTATTTTCATTATATTTCAAAGTGGTGTAGCAAAAAATAAAAAGTAAAGTTAAATTAATCAAATAATAATATAATAAATTAAAACTGTTATTATTATTTAGTAGAAAAACTAAAAATGAATTTACAACTTGAATAAAAAGTACAATAAAAAATATTATACTGTAATATATAAAAATATTTTTTTTTGATACGTATAAAAAAATTAATTTGAAAGAAATTATTGATATTACAATTGTCAAGAAATACTGATATATTCTATTATGACCATGGATAAAATATTCATGATCTTTGCTATTTAATAACTGGATAGTATTAAAATGTTCTTTATCCATCGTCAGTGTCTCTATTTCATTATTTTCAATGCTGTATATAAATTTGTCAAAAATTGTTTTACTTTTTTCATTTTCATTTAGGATTAATCTTTCTCCATTATTAAAAATTAAATTATAATTTTTTTTATCAATTTCTATTTCAACATTGTCTGAATTAATAAATTGACCATCATCATAAATAATTGCTTCAACTTCATAAAATTTATTATTATTTTGTCTTTCAAAAAATATACTTACCTCTTCTTCAATATGAAATTCTTTTAAAGAGGGAACACCCAATTTAAGATTATTTCTAATTTCTAATTCTTTTACTTTATATTTTTGATAAAGATTTACAGATAAGTATTCATTATTTATAAAATAAAATACTACTATTCCCATAGTTAAAATTATAGTTAGTAAAAAATTATTTCTTAGAGAAAAATACTGTTTTAAAATTATAATTTCATTACTACTATTAAATTTATAGTTTAAAAAAAAACCAGCAATAATTAACAAAAATGGAATCAATGGATTGATAAAGCTTGGTAAAACTAATAAAGTCGTTGAAACAACATCATATATTTGAGTTGTAATAGATTTTTGCAATTCTAAAATTCTCAATATTTGTGATAACCAAATTAGTCCAATGAAGATAATTATGTTTATCGAAATGTATTTTAAATAATTAAAAATTATGTATGATCTAGATCCTCCAAACATGAAAGCACAATTTAACTCAATAAATTCAGCTAATCAAAGTATTAAATTATCAGTTACACTCGCTGATAAACATTCTAACAACAAAGGTTTATCTGACTTTCAGTACAATAAAAAAATAATTTTTAAGTATTCTTTTAATCTTTCAAACTCCAATTTAGTAGTTAATATTTATACTGTAAACTCAAATACAAATCATTTTAATAAAACTGTTTTGGGTTCTTTTGTTTATGATTTATCATTAAAATATTCTGCATCTTTAATCACTGTTAATGCAAGAAACAAAGCAGATTTAGAATTCTTAGTTTTTGGATTTTTACAAAAAGATTTTATTTACTCTATTTATAAAAAAAATACAAAAAAATCAAAATACAAAACAAATTTTAAACTTTCTAAAAAAAATTTAAGTTTATTAAATTCACTTAATTTTTTAAAAGAATTAGTTTCTGAGCCAAGTAATATAATCTACCCTGCTTCTTTTGTGAAAAGAACACAGAGTCAATTAAATAAAAAAAATGTAAATATCAAAATTCTCAATAAAGAAAACATAAAAAAAATTGGTTTAAACTGTTTAATGGCAGTTAGTCAAGGAAGTAAAAGAGATCCTATGGTAATGGAATTTACAAAAAAAAATATAAAAAAAAATGTAGATATATTATTTGTAGGTAAAGGTGTTTGTTTTGATAGTGGAGGTATTTCTATTAAACCAAGTGGAGGTATGGAAGATATGAAATGGGATATGGCTGGTTCAGCTGTAACTGTATCTATAATCAAATATCTCAGTGAAATTAAAACTAACTTTTCTTATGCTGGTATAGTCGGTTTAGTTGAAAATATGCCAAGTGGTAGTGCATATAAACCAGGTGATATCATTAAATCTTACAAGGGAATAAATGTTGAAGTTCTTAATACAGATGCAGAGGGCAGACTTGTATTAGCTGATATAATTACCTATGGATGTGAAAAATATAAACCTAAAATGGTAATAGATTTTGCAACTTTAACTGGAGCTATAATAGTTGCCCTGGGACAGCATTATGCAGGTTTATTTTGCAATGATGACAAGTTATCAGATATCCTCTATCAATCTGGACAAGACACTAACGAGAAAGTTTGGAGAATGCCTTTACATGATGACTTTGATAAAGAACTTAATTCACCATTTGTAGACTTAAAAAATATTGGCACAGGTAGATATGGTGGATCTGTTACCGCTGCTCAATTTCTTCAAAGGTTTGTTCCTAAAGATACAAAATGGGCGCATCTTGATATAGCTGGAACAACTTGGAAAAACGGAGGAGATATTATGAACAATAAAGGCTCAACAGGTTTCGGCTTGACATTAATTGCAGATTTTATAAATAAATATTTCATAAATTAGGAGCTAATATGCAAAGAACTTTTTCAATAATTAAACCTGATGCAGTAAAAAGAAATCTAATTGGACACATCAATCAAATGATTGAAAGCTCAGATCTAAAAATATTAGCATCCAAGAAAATGTATTTAACAAAAAATCAAGCTGAGATATTTTATGAAGTACATAAAGAAAGGCCATTTTTTAATAGCCTAGTTGACTACATGACTTCTGGCCCTGTCCAAGTCCAAGTTCTAGAAGGGAGTGACTCTGTGGCTAAATATCGTAAAATAATGGGAGCTACTAATCCGGCAGAAGCTGAAGAAGGAACTATTAGAAAGCTATATGCTGAGTCTATTGAGGCAAATTCCGTGCATGGTAGTGACTCTGAAGAAAATGCAAAAATTGAAATTAGTTTCTTTTTTTCTGGATCTGAATTAGCTTAGTAAATAATCTACAAACTGTTTATACACAAATTCATGCTCTAAATTTTTATGTTTATATAAGAGCTCTGACTCATCCTTAGTATTAATTTTTCTTATTTTATTAGAGATGGTCTCACCTTCGTCTAATTCTTTAGAAACTTTATGAAGGCTAAAACCAAAGTTTTTTTCATTATTTATCAACATTCTTTTTTGTGTCATTAGACCCTTATAAGTGGGTAGAATGGAGGGATGGAGATTGATAACATCAAAATTTTCAATAATGCTCTTTTCTATAACTTTCATGTATCCTACTGAAAAAATAATATCTGTATCAATAAAATTTTTTTTTTGTAATTTTATTTGATCTTCTATTATCAAAATACTTTTATAAAATTGACTCACATAAGACTTTATTTTTTTGGGTATCTTATTGTTACTAATAATAGTGACTACTTCAAAATCTTTATTGATATAATTCCTTTTCAATATTTTTAATAGATTAGACCCACCTCCAGATATTAAAAATGAAACTTTTTTTTTATTATGTAATTTCACCAATTAAATTAAATAAGTTCCTTTTAATAAATTTACTATAATTTTTTTTGTTTATAATAAATATCATTCCTATTCCACAATTAAATATTTCCGTTAATTCCATATCAGTAATATTAATGTTATCTTTTATAAAATCATATTCTCTTGGTAGAGTGGTAATTTTTAAATCAAATTTTGTACCTTTAGGGATACTTCTTTTAAAATTTGAGTAAATACCACCTCCTGTTATATGAGAGAGTGTTTTTATGTATCTTAAATCATTATTACTTATTAATTGGTGATATAAGCGCGTAGGTTTCATTATAAGTTTAGATAGCTTTTGTTTATTAAATATTGCTCTTTTTATATCAATTTTATTTTTTTTAATAATATCTCTAATGAATGAATATCCATTGGAATGAAAACCATTTGATTTAATTCCAAATATTAGATCACCTTTTGAAATTTTTAAATTTTTATGATTTTCTTTAATACCTACTAAAAATCCTGCAATATCAAAATGATTCCCTCTATATAATGAGGGCATTTCGGCAGTTTCACCTCCTATAAGAGAACAATTAATTTTTTTACATGCGCTAGTAATGCTTTTTAATATTTCAGTGTATTGTTTCGATTTAACTGAACTGCAAGCAAAATAATCTAAAAAAAAGAGTGGTTTTGCTTTATTGCACAACAAGTCATTTGAACACATTGCAACTAAATCTTGGCCTAATCCTTTATATTCTTTAAGCTCAGCTGCTAAAATCGCTTTAGAACCTACACCATCTGTTGCTGCACATAATGTAACGTCTTTATTAACTTTATATTCTGCACTAAAACCTAGTTTGTTTCCTAAAACTTTATCACTGTGTGAACT
>CENU01195984.1_pt1 | contig 13413 bp, 9 predicted proteins | sample 361331 | NCBI WGS metagenome assembly CENU01 (sample SAMEA2619766, study PRJEB7988) | marine metagenome | isolation source: saline water (ENVO:00002010), including
GCTGAATTTGGTTTTTTTGGAGTTGTTGTATAAACTCTTGTACAAACCCCCCTTTTTTGTGGGCAGGCTTCCATTGCTGGAACTTTATTTCTCTTTACCTGTGGCTTTCTAGGTTTTCGCAATAACTGATTAATAGTAGGCATTTAAACCAAGATCCTTTCGCTTAATCATTCTTCTTTTTTATTTTATCAATAGCGTTTAAGGCTAACCATACAGCCTATTGAACTAGATGTTCGGACAATACTTCTTCAGAAACAACTCGTCAAGTATTATTATCAAAGTAAAAGTAACAATTTTTCTAAAAAAATCTTTCAAAAATATCACTTTTCAAGAGTTGCATCTTCAACAATTACAGCACCTGGATCATCTTCTATGACTTCAGGAGCTATTTCGTCAGGAGTATTATCTTTAAGCAATTGCTCGGCTTTCTCTTTCTCTTGCAAAATTAGGTGATCCCTATGAACAGATACCTGTCTTAATTTACTTATCGCGCTGCCTGTCCCCGCAGGAATCAATCTTCCAACAATGACATTCTCTTTGAGTCCTTGTAATAAATCTGACTTTCCATTCATAGATGCCTCTGTCAAAACTCTAGTTGTTTCTTGAAATGAAGCTGCTGAAATGAAGCTTCTTGTTTGAAGAGCAGCTTTTGTAATACCAAGCAGAATTGGACGCGCTACTATTAATTTTTTGCCAGCATCTTGAAGCTGCCCATTAAGTTCTAGTACATCAATTTTATCTAATTGTTCACCCGGGAGTAGACTAGAATTACCAGGATCTACAACTTCAACTTTCTTTAGCATTTGGCTAACAATAACTTCAATATGCTTATCATTAATTGTGACACCCTGTAATCTATATACATCCTGAATCTCAGTTGTTAGATAGGAAGCAAGTTCCTCTACGCCCTTGATTGCCAAAATATCATGAGGAGCTGGATTACCGTCTAAAATGAATTCCCCTTTTTCAATAGTATCTCCATCTTGAACTTCCAGATGGACATTCTTTGGAACCATATATTCAGCTAATTGCTCATTTTCATCAGCAGGTATAATTCTGATTTTTCTCTTATTTTTAAAATCTGTTCCAAATTCAACAACTCCAGTAACTTCCGCTATTATCGCATGATCTTTCGGTCTTCGAGCTTCAAATAACTCAGCGACTCTTGGAAGACCACCTGTAATATCTTTTGTTTTTGCACTATCAGTTGGCACTCTTGCCAAAACGTCACCAGCCGAAACTTCAATATCTTTTTCTACAGATAAAATAGCATTAACAGGAAGAGAGTATCTTCGATTATCTGATTGCTCTTCATTCTTTGTTTTTGGTTTTAAACCAGCTGAGCTGAGGATAACCGATGGCTGAAGATCATTACCTCTTGAGGAACCCCTCCAATCTATAACTACTCTTTGTGAAATTCCAGTTGACTCGTCGAGTCTTTCATCAATTGATATCCCATCTACAAGATCTCCAAAATCTACCTTTCCAGCCACGTCAGCCAGAATTGGTCTTGTATAAGGATCCCATGAAGCAAGTCGTTGACCGCGTTTGATGACATCACCTTCCTTACAGAATAATTGAGCTCCATAAGGAACTTTATTTTGTGATTTTTCAATTCCATTCTCATCAGATATCAATATTACAAGAGATCTTCCTGTAACAACAATTTTTTTATTTGAGTCAGTTGCCATTGATGGGTTTTGTATAGAGACCTTTCCATCATGTGAACTTTCTATAAATGACTGATCAACAACCTGAGCAGTACCTCCAATATGGAATGTTCTCATAGTTAATTGTGTACCTGGCTCACCAATTGATTGAGCTGCTAGGACTCCTACTGCCTCTCCAACATTCACTGGAGTTCCTCTTGCTAAGTCACGTCCATAGCATTTCCCGCACGTACCAATTTTTGAGTCACAAGTCAAAACTGATCTGACTTTTACCGCATCCAGATTTTTTTCTTCAATTTCTCTAGCTAAAGACTCGTCAATCATATTTGATTTATCAAATAAAGTTTTTCCAGATACTGGATCAATTATATCTTCGGCAAGAAAACGCCCAAGTAACCTTTGCCCGATTGGAACGATCACTTCACCGCCATCCATTACAGTTCTGATTGTTATCCCATTAGAAGTACCACAGTCTCTCTCAAGGATAATACAGTCTTGAGCTACATCCACTAATCTTCTTGTAAGATAACCAGAATTTGCAGTTTTGAGTGCAGTATCTGCAAGCCCTTTTCTTGCTCCGTGGGTTGAATTAAAATATTCTAGAACAGATAGACCTTCTTTGAAATTAGATGTAATAGGAGTTTCAATAATTTCACCTGAAGGTTTAGCCATCAGACCACGCATACCTGCGAGTTGTTTCATCTGTGCGGGTGATCCTCGGGCACCAGAATGTGCCATCATATAAATTGAGTTTTGATCTTTTTGTTTTTTACTAGTTTCATCAACCTCTATTATTTGTATTTTTGACATCATTTCATCGGCAACTTTATCTGTGCACTTGGCCCACGCATCAACAACTTTATTATATTTTTCACCTTGGGTTATTAAACCATCATTGTATTGATTTTCATATTCCTTAACTAGAAGATTTGTCTCATCTATGAAATTAATTTTGGTTTCAGGTATAACCATGTCGTCTTTACCAAATGATATTCCTGCTCTGCACCCGTGATGGAATCCGAGAGCCATAATTTTATCACAAAAAATAACTGTATCTTTCTGTCCTGAGTGACGATAGACTTCATTAATCATTTTCGATATATCTTTCTTTGTCATCACTTTATTACAAAGGGAATATTTTATATTATGATATTTTGGTAACAATTCACCGATAAGTAATCTTCCGGGTGTTGTTTCATGTATTTCTTTTATAATATTACCATCTTCATCTTTTGTTACGAATCGACCTTTAATTTTTGAATGAAGAGTTATTGTCCTTGCCTCTAAGGCATAATGTATTTCATTCATATTTCCAAAGATCATACCCTCGCCTGGCTCATTTTCTTTTACTAAGGATAAGTAATAGAGACCGAGAACCATGTCTTGACTTGGCACAATAATTGGAGAGCCGTCTGCTGGATGGAGAATATTATTGGTTGACATCATTAGTACCCGAGCTTCAAGTTGAGCCTCCAAAGATAAAGGTACGTGAACTGCCATCTGATCGCCATCAAAATCTGCATTAAATGCTGAACAAACTAGTGGGTGTAAATGAATCGCTTTTCCTTCAACTAATGTAGGTTCAAATGCTTGAATTCCAAGCCTGTGAAGAGTGGGAGCTCTATTTAATAGGACTGGATGCTCTCTTATTACTTCATCAAGTATATCCCATACTTCAGGTCTTTCTTTTTCAACTAGTCTTTTAGCTTGCTTAACTGTAGTTGAAAGTCCTTTAGCTTCCAATTTTGAGTAAATAAAGGGCTTAAATAATTCAAGCGCCATTCTTTTTGGAAGACCGCATTGATGTAATTTGAGTGTTGGACCAGTAACAATAACTGATCTTCCTGAATAATCAACTCTTTTACCGAGCAGATTTTGCCTAAATCTTCCTTGTTTACCCTTTAACATATCCGCTAGAGATTTTAACGGTCTTTTGTTTGCTCCTGTAATTATTCTTCCACGCCTACCATTATCAAATAATGCATCAACTGACTCCTGAAGCATTCTTTTCTCATTTCTTATAATAATCTCGGGAGCTTTTAACTCTATTAAACGCTTCAAGCGATTATTTCTATTTATAACCCTTCTGTAGAGGTCATTCAAATCTGATGTTGCAAACCTACCTCCATCAAGAGGTACAAGCGGTCTTAGTTCAGGTGGGATAACAGGGACGATTGTCATGATCATCCATTCTGGTTTATTTCCTGAGTTTAAAAAAGCTTCTACAACTTTTAATCTTTTTGCAAGTTTGATCGGCTTCAATTCTGACGTAGATTCGTCTATTTCAACTCTCAGGCTTTCTGCAAGCTTTTCTAAATCGATATTAGTTAATAAATCACGAATCGCTTCAGCTCCAATCCCAACTGTGAAAGCATCATCACCATACTCATCTTTGTATTGTAATACTTCATCTTCTGTAAGTAATTGAAGTTCTTTCAATGGTGAGAGGCCAGGTTCTATGACAATAAAATTTTCAAAATATAAAACCCTTTCCAAATCTTTTAGTTTCATATCTAAAAGAAGCCCAATTCTTGAGGGAAGAGATTTAAGAAACCAGATATGAGCAACTGGAGCTGCCAGTTCAATATGTCCCATTCTGTCTCGTCTAACTTTTGAAAGCGTTACTTCAACCCCACATTTTTCACATATGACACCTCTATATTTCATGCGCTTATACTTACCGCAGAGGCATTCATAATCCTTTATTGGACCAAAAATTCTTGAGCAGAAAAGACCGTCTCTCTCAGGTTTGAATGTTCTGTAATTTATTGTTTCTGGTTTTTTTATTTCTCCAAATGACCAAGAGGAGATTTTTTCAGGTGAGGCAATGGTTATCTTGATCGAGTCAAAAATTTGTGACTGAGAAAAATTTGGGTTAAATACATTTGTTAAATCTTGATTCATATTAATTCCTATTCATTACTCATATCTGTTAGGCTGGTAGCAGTTGTATCCGCAGGGAGGTCTGATGATTTCAGCTCTATATTAAGTCCAAGCGATCTGATTTCTTTTACCAAAACGTTGAAAGACTCAGGAATACCTGCTTCAAAAGCATCATCGCCTCTAACAATTGCTTCATATACTTTTGTTCTTCCGGCTACATCATCAGATTTGACTGTTAACATCTCTTGTAATGTATATGCAGCACCGTATGCTTCTAGTGCCCAAACTTCCATCTCACCAAACCTCTGCCCACCAAATTGTGCCTTTCCACCGAGAGGCTGTTGGGTAACTAAACTATATGGACCTATAGATCTTGCATGAATTTTATCGTCAACAAGATGGTGCAATTTAAGTATATACTTATACCCCACTGTTACTTTTCTATCGAACGGCTCACCAGTCCTTCCATCGAAGAGTTGGACTTGCCCAGATTTATCAAGACCTGCCTTCTCAAGTAAATCATTAATATCAGGCTCTCTGGCTCCATCAAAAACAGGGGTTGCTATTGCAACACCTTTTCTTAAATTTGAAGCAAGTTCGATAAGGTTTTCCTTGTTTAGAGAGTCTAGGGTATCATTTTTTCCATAAATATCCTGAAGTGTTTTTCTTAATTCTTTTTCATCATTATCATTTTCTTTGATTAGATCGATTGAGTCACCGATGAGTTTGCCTAATCCCCTGCAAGCCCAACCTAAATGCGTTTCCAAAATTTGTCCAACATTCATTCTACTCGGAACACCTAATGGGTTTAATACCACATCAACCGGCGAACCGTCTTCAAGATATGGCATATCTTCTTGAGGCATAATCCTAGATACAACCCCCTTATTACCATGTCTTCCTGCCATTTTATCGCCAGGTTGAAGCTTCCTTTTGACAGCAACAAAAACTTTGATCATCTTCATTACACCCGGAAGCATGTCATCGCCACGCTGGAGTTTATCAACTTTATCAACGAAGCGATTCTCAATTAGTTCCTTTGAAGCATCATATTGTAATTTCATTGCTTCTATCTCTGCCATTTTTTTATCATCAGAAAGTACAAAATTCCACCAGTCTTTTTTATCAACTTTATCAATATTTTCAGATGTAATTTTTGTACCTTTCTTTAAACCAGAAGATAATTTTGCAATATCACATCCTAACATTGTACCGCGAAGCTTAGCCATAACATTTCTATCAAGGATATTAAACTCATCATCTCTATCCTTTGATAACCTTACAATTTCATCTCTTTCAATTGCTAAAGCTCTTTCATCTTTCTCGATACCATGCCTGTTAAAAACTCTAACTTCGACAACAGTTCCTGTAACACCAGGAGGAAGACGGAGTGAAGTATCCCTTACATCAGTTGCTTTTTCACCAAATATTGCTCTTAGTAGCTTTTCTTCTGGTGTCATTGGACTTTCACCTTTTGGAGTTATTTTACCAACAAGAATGTCACCAGATTTAACTTCAGCACCGATATAAACTATACCTGCTTCATCTAAATTCTTAAGAGCTTCTTCACCAACATTTGGTATATCTCTTGTAATATCTTCAGGACCAAGTTTTGTATCTCTCGCCATTACTTCAAATTCCTCAAGATGAATAGAAGTAAATGTGTCTTCCCTAACTACTCTTTCTGATATTAAAATAGAGTCCTCATAATTGTAACCATTCCATGGCATGTATGCTACTAAAACATTTTTTCCGAGCGCCAAATCACCTAAATCTGTAGATGGACCGTCAGCAATGATATCACCAGCAATTACTGTTTCACCCATTTTCACAAGAGGTCTCTGGTTAATACACGTATTTTGATTAGATCTTTGAAACTTTGCAAGATTATAAATATCAACGGCAGACTTTGAAGCATCCTTCTCATCAGTTGCTCTTATAACTATACGGTTCGAATCAACCTGATCAATAATTCCTGACCTTCGTGCTGTAACAGCGGCCCCCGAGTCTCTTGCAACAACTGCTTCCATTCCAGTTCCCACAAAAGGTGCCTCAGTTTTCATGAGGGGAACAGCTTGTCTTTGCATGTTTGACCCCATTAGGGCTCGGTTAGCATCATCATTTTCCAGGAAGGGTATTAAAGCAGCAGCAGCTGATACCAATTGCTTTGGTGATACATCCATGAAATCAACTTTATCAGAAGGAACTAATTGGACATCACCAGCAACTCGGCAGTTAATCAACTCTTCTGTAAATTTTGACTTTTGATCTAATACTGCATTTGCTTGAGCAATATTATATTTAGTTTCCTCAATCGCTGATAAGTATATAACCTCATCTGTAACTTTATTATTTACAACTTTTCTATAAGGACTTTCAATAAATCCATATTTATTTACCCTTGCAAATGTTGCTAGTGAGTTTATTAGACCAATATTTGGACCCTCTGGTGTTTCTATTGGACATATTCGTCCATAATGAGTTGGATGAACATCTCTCACTTCAAATCCAGCCCTCTCTCTTGTTAATCCGCCAGGACCAAGTGCTGAAACACGCCTTATGTGAGTGATTAGTGACAATGGATTTGTCTGGTCCATAAATTGTGATAGCTGGGAAGAGCCAAAAAACTCCCTTAAAGCAGCTGTGATCGGCTTAGCGTTAATTAAATCATTAGGCATCACTGTGTCAATATCTACTGAACTAAGTCTCTCCCGAATAGCTCTTTCCATTCTCAGTAGACCTATTCGATATTGATTTTCAACCAATTCACCAACGGATCTTACTCGCCTATTACCTAAGTGATCAATATCATCAACTTCACCTTTTCCATCTCTTAACTCAACAAGGTGTTTGACAACTGCAAGAATATCCTCTTTCCTCAAGACGCAGTGATCATCAGCTGCCTCAAGTTCAAGTCTCATATTTAATTTTACTCTACCAACGGCCGATAAATCATATCGGTCAGGATCAAAGAACAAACTATCAAAGAGGCCACCTGCTGTTTCATCGGTTGGTGGTTCTCCTGGCCTCATTAACCTATAAATATCTAGCAATGCCTGCTGCTTATTTTCATTTTTATCTACTTTTAGTGTATCCCTTATGAAGGCTCCCGTATTTACGTGATCAATATCAAGGATATTTATTTTTGTAATCTTATTTTGATCCAATAATGCGAGTAATGTAGTTGTTACCTCGTCACCAGCTTCTGCGTATATGATTCCGCTTTTCATATTGACTATATCTTCAGCTACGTATAAACCAATTATGCTTTCTTCGGAATACAGCACTTTCTTGAGCCCTGCTTCTTTTACTTTTTTTATCAAACGCGGAGTTACTTTTGTACCCGAGTCTATAGCAACCTCTCCTGTTTCTGCGTTTATCAAATCAGTATTCAGTTTAATGCCTTTAAATTGCTCTTCTTTGAATTCACAAACCCACCCAGATTTATTTTTTTCAATAAAATATGAGTCATAAAAATGAGCTAATATTTCTTCTGCATCATATCCAAGTGCATATAAGATTGTGGATACGGGAATTTTCCTTTTTCTATCTATACGTGCATAAACTAAATCCTTAGCGTCAAATTCAAAATCAAGCCACGAACCCCTATATGGAATAATTCTTGCAGCATATAATATTTTTCCACTAGAATGTGATTTTCCTTTATCGTGATCAAAAAATACGCCTGGACTTCGATGCATTTGACTGACAACAACTCTTTCAGTTCCATTGAAAATAAATGTACCATTGTCAGTCATCAACGGTATATCGCCCATGTAAACTTCTTGTTCTTTTATATCTTTAATTGATTTTGCTTCTGTTTCTTCATCGACATCAAATACAATAAGCCTCAATGTCCCGCGAAGAGGGGCTGCGTAGGTTAAACCTCGCTGCTGACATTCATCTACATCATATTTAGGTGGGTCAAAGTCATATTTTACAAATTCAAGTATAGAAGTTTCATTGAAATCTTTTATTGGAAATACAGATGAAAACACAGATTGTAAACCCGTGTTATCTCTTCCTGCATCTGGCTCATGAGCCTGCAAAAAGTAATCATAGGATGATTTTTGTACTTCAATTAGATTTGGCATCTCCGCTACTTCACGAATTTTACCAAATGATTTTCTTATTCTTTTTCGTCCAATAAGTGTTTCAGACATGCCATGTTCCCGTTTAAAAGTTAAAAGTAGTTTCGTTTGATATACAGACAAATGCTGTAAGGTTTATCTACTATTTAACTTCAGCGGTAGCACCGGCTCCTTCCAATTGAGCTTTGATCTTATCTGCTTCATCTTTTGATACACCTTCTTTTACAGGTTTTGGAGCTGCTTCGACAAGATCTTTAGCTTCTTTTAAGCCTAATCCAGTAATTGCTCTTACCTCTTTAATAACATTAATCTTCTGGTCTCCCATGCTTGCTAGGACGACATCAAATTCAGTTTTTTCTTCCGCGGCGGCTGAACCTCCAGCGTCGCCACCAGCTGGTGCGGCTGCAACAGCAACTTGAGCTGCTGCTGAAACACCCCATTTTTCTTCAAGAATCTTTGTTAATTCAGATGCTTCAAGTATTGTTAAATTTGATAAACTCTCTGCAATTTTATCTAAGTCTGCCATTTTATTTTGTCCTTAAATCTATTTCGTTAGTTAATAAAAAATTAAGCTGCTTCACTTTTATCTGAATAAGCTTTTACAACTTGGGCTATGTTACTACTTGGTTTATTTAGTAAACTAGCTACGTTTCCAGCAGGAGACATTATTAATCCAAGAATTTTGGATCTTAATTCATCCAATGATGGTAAGCTAGCTAACTGTTTTACGTCTCCAAGGTCGATCTTCTTTTCGGGCAGAGCTCCACCTAGCACAACAAAGTTTTCGTTTTCTTTAGCAAACTTTATAGCTATTTTAGGTGCAGTTACAGGATCATCCGAATACACAATCATTGATGGTCCACTCAAGAATTCATCAATACTTGCTAATGGTGTTCCTTCAAGAGCTATTTTGGTTAATTTATTTTTTACAACCTTTACATGCCCCCCCGCTTCACGCATTTCACTGCGTAGATCGTTCATTGCTGATACGGTAAGACCAGTATTTTGAGCAACAACTACAACAGATGAGTTGCTAAACACACCTTTTAAGTTTGCTACAAAATTTTGCTTTCCTTGTCTATCCACAGCTCTCTCCTTCTACAGTTTCCATTTGAGCTTAACTCCAATGTTACCTGCCCTTTAGTAATTTTACTAACTGCGTCGGAATTCAAAAAAAAATTTTGAATTAACCCGAATGTCTCATATAGGAAATTAAGCTTTCGCACCTATAATCTTGGACAGGTCAAGCATAAGTATGATATGTTTATGCTTTTTAGACCTAAATGTAAAGTCTAATTATTTTATTTTTTTTGTTACTCAATTAATAACGGAATCTGGATCAACTTTCACTCCAGCTCCCATTGTAGATGTTAGTGTTACCCCTTTGATGTAGGACCCCTTTGCCCCTGATGGTTTAGCTGATAAAATTGCATCCCATATTGCTTTTATATTATTTTTGATAGCCCCATTTGTGAAATCAGCTTTGCCTATACCAGCATGAATTATTCCAGCCTTCTCAACTCTATATTCGACCGAACCACCTTTTATATTTTTAATAGCTGTTTCAACATCATCAGTAACGGTTCCGAGTTTTGGATTTGGCATTAAACCTCTTGGCCCTAATATTTTTCCAAGTTGCCCGACTACTGCCATCATATCTGGCGTTGATATAACTCTATCGAATTCAAATTTACCAGTTTTTACAGTCTCCGCTAGATCATCATCTCCTACTATATCCGCCCCAGCATCTTTTGCCTCTTTTGCTTTAACATCCCGCGCAAACACTGCAACTCTTACTTCTTTTCCTGTACCCTCAGGTAACTTAACGACGCCCCTCACCATTTGATCAGCTTGTTTAGGGTCAACCCCTAAATTGAAAACAATTTCAATGGTCTCATTAAATTTCGCCTTCGCATTATTTTTAACTAATTTAATCGCCTCATCAATCTCATATATTTTTAGAGAATCTACACTTTCGGATATTTCTTTAAATCTTTTTCCTAATTTTACCATTTTATTATCCTCAATCCTTTACTTCCAAGCCCATTGAACGGGCTGAACCTTCTATAATTTTTGAAGCTTGTTCAATAGTATTTGCATTCAAGTCTTTCATTTTTTGTTCAGCGATTTCAATAATTTGATTCTTTGTAACCTGTCCTGCAATTTCTCTCCCTGGGGTTGAGCCTCCTTTTGGCAAATTGGCCGCTTTTCGCAAAAGAAATGACGCTGGTGGTGTTTTTGTTGTAAAAGAAAATGACTTGTCTGCGTATATGGTAATCAGAGTAGGTATTGGCATTTCGGGTTCAAAATCTTGTGTTGCCGCATTAAATGCTTTACAGAATTCCATAATATTCAGGCCTCTTTGACCTAGTGCAGGCCCGATTGGTGGAGCTGGAGCTGCTTTCCCTGCTGGTACTTGAAGTTTTAAATAACCACTAATTTTCTTTGCCATTTTCTATTCCTATATTTCAATAAAATTACACATTACATAGATTAAGTGTAAAATCAATTTATTATAATTTTTCAACCTGATTATACTCTAACTCAACTGGTGTTGGTCGACCAAAAATTGATACTGCTACTTTTAGTCTAGATCTTTCAACATCAACCTCTTCTACCATTCCACTAAAAGATGCGAAAGGTCCATCTGCGACTCTTACTTGTTCACCAATTTCAAAAGTCATAGATGAAATTGGACCATCAACACCCTCTTCAACTTGTGTCATTATTCTTGAAACTTCGTCTTTGGTGATTGGGATTGGCCTACTTTGAGAGCCTAGAAACCCTGTGACCTTGTTTGTTTTTTTTACCAAATGATATGACTCGTCATTCATTTCCATTTTAACGAGCACATATCCTGGAAAAAATTTTCTCTCTGATTGTACTTTGCGTCCTTTCCGAACTTGAACAACGTCTTCAGTAGGGACTAATATTTCGCTAAAATGATCCTCTATACCATGCAATATGGCTTGCTCTTTGATAGATGCTGCGACTTGTTTTTCAAAGTTAGAGTATGCATGTACAATATACCAATTATGCGACATAAATTTTAGCCCCCAATACCTAAAATTAAAGCAACAATCCAGCTTAAAATTCTATCTGATATTAAGAAGAAGATTGCAGCCACAAAAACAAAGATAAGTACCATAAGAGATGTAACTGTTGTTTCACGTCTCGTTGGCCATGTCACCTTTGTGATCTCAGACTTTATTTCTTGTAAATATCTAATAGGTTTCATTTTATAATAGAACTCTTTTTAAAATTACTTATTCATGCATCTTTCTGGCAGGAGTGGAGGGAGTCGAACCCCCAACCTTCGGTTTTGGAGACCGACGCTCTGCCAGTTGAGCTACACTCCTGTATAATTTAGATGGCTGGAGTGCCAGTCTTTATTCCCTATTTAGTTATTTTCGATACAACACCTGCACCGACGGTTCTTCCACCTTCTCGAATAGCAAATCTTAAATTTTCTTCCATTCCGATTGGGTTAATTAGTTCGACATCCATTTCTATGTTATCTCCAGGCATTACCATTTCAGTACCTTCTGGAAGATTTACAATTCCTGTCACATCTGTTGTACGGAAATAGAACTGAGGTCTATAATTTTTAAAGAATGGTGTATGCCTTCCACCCTCATCTTTTGTAAGAATATATGCATTTGCTTTAAATTTTGCGTGTGGAGTAATCGATCCTGGCTTAGCAAGGACTTGACCTCTTTCAACTTCTTCTCTTTTTGTACCTCTCAGTAAAACGCCAACATTATCGCCGGCTTCACCTTGGTCTAGAAGCTTTCTAAACATCTCAACTCCTGTACAGGTTGTTTTTGTAGTATCTTTGATACCAACAATTTCTATTTCTTCACCTACATTTATAATCCCACGCTCAACTCTTCCTGTAACAACTGTACCTCTTCCAGAGATTGAAAATACATCTTCAATTGGCATTAGGAATGGCTGATCTTTTGGTCTGTCAGGCTGAGGTATGTATGAGTCTACCGCTGCCATCAGCTCCATTATAGAATTCTTTCCAATTTCATCATTTTTTGATTCTAAGGCTGCAAGTGCTGAGCCCTTTATGATAGGAATATCATCACCAGGGAATTCATAAGAACTCAAAAGTTCTCTTACTTCCATTTCAACCAAATCTAGTAATTCGTCGTCATCCACTTGATCAACTTTGTTTAAATAGACTACAAGCGCTGGAACACCAACTTGTCTTGCCAGCAGAATGTGCTCTCGAGTTTGTGGCATTGGACCATCTGCAGCATTAACAACCAATATGGCTCCATCCATTTGTGCAGCACCAGTTATCATATTTTTGACATAGTCAGCATGACCGGGACAGTCTACGTGTGCATAGTGACGAGCATCTGTGGTGTATTCTACATGGGCAGTTGATATTGTAATGCCCCTTGCTTTTTCCTCTGGGGCTTTATCAATTGCATCATAGGCAGAGAATTCTGCTCCACCGGATTCTGATAATACTTTTGTAATTGCAGCCGTTAATGTTGTTTTCCCATGATCAACGTGACCAATTGTTCCAATATTACAATGTGGTTTACTGCGATCAAACTTTTCTTTAGCCATGTTAGTTCCTAACCTAATAGTTTTTTAATCATTATATATATGATTTTTTGTTACAAATAATTGAATATTTACATATATAATTGAATATTTTAAAAAATCTACAAAAAAATCACATAAAGTAATTATTTTTATTATTGGAGCGGGTGAAGGGAATCGAACCCTCGTCCTCAGCTTGGAAGGCT
>CENU01046380.1_pt1 | contig 13387 bp, 13 predicted proteins | sample 361331 | NCBI WGS metagenome assembly CENU01 (sample SAMEA2619766, study PRJEB7988) | marine metagenome | isolation source: saline water (ENVO:00002010), including
GCTCCACTATTTTGAAACATTACAAAATCTGCAAATGTTTTTTGGCAAAGTTTTTTCGCTAATTTTTCTCCCTCTGGAATTTGAAAAGCATTTGAAACATGCCAAAGCTTTTTTGACTGTTTATTTATTGTTTTGACAAGTTGCGGATGTGAATGACCCAAAGAATTTACAGCTATACCTTGAACAAAATCTAAAAACTTTACATTTTTATTTGAATATAAATAACTTCCCTTTCCATACTTAAAGGAAATTTTTTTTCTGTTATAGTTTTTTACTAAATAACTCATAAAAAAATTCTAATTATATACTTCTATATTCCTAGAATAAATTCATACAAGTATAGATAGAAAACTTTTTATAATTTTTGTTAATAACTTAAATTATTAACTTGTTATTTTTTTATATTGAAGCCTATATAGTATCTATAATATAATATAACACATTATATAGATGTTTTATGAGCTGGAATGACGAAAAAGTTGAAAAACTAAAAGAATTATGGGGTAAGGGCAATACTGCTAGTCAGATTGCTGAAATAATTGGTGGTATTAGTCGAAATGCTGTAATCGGAAAAGCTCACAGGCTTAACTTGTCTGCAAAAATTAAAGCTAGGTCGGCGTCAAGAACAAATAATAACTTCAAATTAAATAATCAAAATAATATAGATAAGTCAAGAAAAGGAAGAAAAAGTAGATTTAAATCTTTAATAATAGAGAAAGACTTTGAACCTGAAAATCCTAAACAGCTCGAAGAATTAGATGAAAATTCTTGCAAATGGCCTATTGGTCATCCCAATGAAAAATCATTCTACTTTTGTGGGAGAACATCACTAAAAGAGTTTTCTTATTGTAAACTGCATTTGTTATATGCTTATCAACCGAAAGGAAAAAAAGAGGATTCTGGTGATAAAGAAGAAACTCAAGAGTATAATGAAAAAAAAATCACTGCCTTATGATTAAATTGTCTGTCTAATTTAATCATTCAAATTATATTTGTCAGTCGAAAATTGTCCCCCATCTCGCCACATGTAAGAATATTTTTTTACCTCATCTTTGAAAAAAAGTTTACTTGGTAAGCCTATTTCTTTGTTTGTTTTATATTTTCCAGAAGTAATATTGTCATATTTTAACAATCTAAGTTGATCCTCAGTCAGAAGTGGGTTAGGAAGTAACTGAAAAAATTTAGCAGATAAATTTGCTAAAACTAATGGCATGGGTACTAAAATTCTATTCTTTCCTATTAAATGAAGAAGAGTCTCTAAAATTTCTTTAAACGAAAGAATTTCAGGACCAACACACTCAATGATTTGAGATTGAATATCATTTTGTAATACATGGTGAATAACATCTGTTAGATCGGAACAATGTATTGGCATAAATTTGGTTTTACCACCATAGTAAAGTGGAAAAATTGGTAATCTATTTAATAGTGTCATAAATTGAGTACTAAAATTATCTGAATTTGAGAAAACTACAGAAGGCCGTAAAATTGTAGTTTTTGAAAAATTACTTAGTATACCTTTTTCTCCTTTCAGTTTTGAGATTGCATATTCTGAATCCACGGCTTCATTAATACCTAAAGCTGAAACATGTACAAAATGTTTTAAATTATGTTTTTTACACAGTTTAGCTAAAAGTGTAGGGAAAACTGTATGAATATTTTTAAAAGTATTTCCATTCTTTTTCTCATATAAAATTCCTATCAAATTTATACAATAATCAGCAGTGCTAAATAGTTTTTCAATTTTTTTTTCATCAAAAATTTTTGACTCTTCAATATCAATAAATCCTGCATTAGCCTGGGTTTTTATTCTGAGGCCTTTTTGATGAATATTTCTTGTTACTACTGTTACTCTAAGGTTATTTTTAGCAAGTTTTCTAATTAGGTTACTTCCAATTTGACCACTTCCACCAAAAATTAGACAATTTTTTGCTTTCATATATATATGTTTTAAAATGAGTAATAATATACAGTTATATAAAGCTGATATACCTGAGAATCTATACTTGGGCAATACAATAGCTGTGGACGGTGAATTCATGGGACTTAATGTTAGACGAGACCCATTATGTTTAATTCAGATTTCATCAGGAAACTCAGATGCTCACATAGTCCAATTTGATAGAGGTAAATACAACGCACCTAATTTGATTAAATTATTAGCTGACAAAAATATTAAAAAGATCTTTCACTATGCTCGTAGTGATTTGGCTCATATTAAGTATTATCTTAAAACTGAAGTTAGTAATGTTGAGTGTACCAAAATCCAATCAAAAATTGCACGTACTTTTTCTGACAACCATTCATTAAAAACATTAATCAAAGAATTCATCAATATTGATATTAGCAAACAGTTTCAAACTTCAGATTTTGGTGGTGAACTTTCTCAAGGTCAGCTCAAGTATTGTGCTAATGACGTAATATATCTTCATAAAATTAATGAAGAACTTAATAAAATATTAGTGAGAGAAAATAGAATTGAACTTTATCAAGAATGTCTAAAATTTTTAAAAACAAGAGTTGAGCTTGATCTTGCTTTATTCAAAGAAGATATTTGGGCACATTAATGAAAAAATTGAATTACAATGCTATAGCTAAAAGTGTTATAAGTTTAGAAATCAAAGCTCTCCAAAAATTAAAAAAATCTTTAAATAAAAATTTTGATAAAGCTGTTAATGCAATTGTAAATTGTCAATCAAAAGTTATTTTATGTGGAGTTGGGAAAAGTGGAATAATCGCTAATAAAATATCTGCAACTCTTTCCTCTGTTGGAACACCGTCTTTTTCATTGTCTGCAAGTGATTGTTCACACGGTGACTTGGGAAGTATCACTAAAAAAGATATCTTAATTTTAATAAGTTACTCAGGTAATTCAATTGAATTAAAAAATATAATTAATTATGCTAATAGAAATAAGATTTTATTAATTGGCATAACCTCAAAAAAAAACTCCGACTTATATAAAAATAGTGACATTGGTTTGATAACCCCAGAAGTTAAAGAAGCTGGACTAGACATGGTACCAACATCAAGTACAATCAATCAACTGAGTATTGGGGATGCTTTAGCAGTATCAACACTTAAAAAAAAAAAAATTAACAATTTAGACTTTAAAAAATTTCATCCATCAGGAAGCTTAGGAGAAAAATTAAAAACTGTAGAGGATCTGATGTTAACACATAATAAAATACCTTTTATTAATGAAAATATTTTGATGAAAAAAGCACTTAAGATTATGACTGAAAAAAAATTAGGAACTTTAATAATCAGAAATAAAAAAAAACAAACAACTGGAATTATTACTGATGGTCAAATTAGAAAATTAAATTCAAAAAATATTAATCTTAATTTACTTAAAGTTAAAAATGTAATGACAAAAAACCCAATAAAAATTGAAAAAAATACACTGGCAACCAAAGCTTTATCGATAATGAATGAAAAAAAAATAACATGCTTATGTGTTTATGATGAAAAGAAAAAAACAAATACAATTGGTATCATACATGTTCATAATATTCTTGAAAAAAAAATTTATTAATTAAATGGATAAAAAAAAAAGTTTACAGTATTCATTGCTAATTTTATTGATTTTTTCTTCAATAATTTTTTATAAAAAATTTTTTAGTGAAAATGAGAAAATAGCAGAAAAAAAAATAGATGAAAAAAAAATAAATAATTATAATTCTGATAAAAAAATTAAAAATTCTAATTTAATTGAAACATTGAAATATATATCTCAAGATTTAGTCGGTAATACATATATAATCAAAGCCGACTCTGCAGAATTTGTAAAAGATAAGACAGAAAATGTAATTCTTTTTAGAGTCAGTGCTGAGATAATTCGACAGGATGACGATATTATCAAAATTAATTCTGATGAAGCTATTTATAACAAAAGAAATAATGATACAATATTTAAAAAAGCTGTAAGCATTGATTATGGTGATCAATTGATCAAATCAGAGATAGTAAAACTCAATTTCAGCAAAAATTTAATAGAAATAATTGAGAATGTTCAATATATGAATAGAAATACAAAAATATATGCAGATAAAGTCGAGCTAGATTTATTAAAAAAAAAAATGAAAATCTCAATGGTTAATCAAAATGATAATATTCAAATTACAGGTAAATACTGATTGTGGCTATAATTAAAAAATTTCGAATCAAAAATTTCAAGACAAAAAAGGAAATCATCAAATTAGACAAAATATCAATTTACTTTGGAAAAAGAAAAATATTTGAAGATCTAAATTTTAGTTTGAATCAAGGAGAAATTCTTGGATTACTTGGTCCAAATGGTGTCGGAAAATCAACAATTTTTAATATTATTATAGGATTATTAAGACCAAGTTACGGTTCAATATTTATCGATAACAAAAATATTACTGACGAACCTATATTTCAAAGGACTAAAAAATATAAAATTGGTTATGTACCACAAAATGGAGGGTATTTTTATGATCTCACTCTAAGAGAGAATTTAAAAGCAATTAGCGAAATGGTAATCGATGATAAAAAACTGAGAGATGAAAGAATAAATTTATTAATTTCAAAATTTGAACTTGAGTCTTTACAAAATATAAAAGCTGAATTTTTATCTGGAGGGCAAAAAAAGCGTTTAGTAATATGTTTAGCTTTGTTAAGCAATCCTAGAATTTTATTATTAGATGAACCTTTCGCTGCATTGGACATTATGACAATAAAAAATCTACAACAAATTATTGTTGATTTACAGACCCAAAACAATATTTCAATAATTTTATGTGATCATCAGGCAAGAGATTTATTATCTTGTGTTGATTTAGCGATTGTTTTATCAAATGGAAAAGTAATTGCTAAAGATACACCTAATAACCTTATTAAAAATATTGATGCAAAAAACGCATATTTTGGAGACTCTTTCAAAATAAATTAAAGATGTCTTCTGTTAAAATACAAAAAAAAATTAAAAAATTTAATAAAAATATAACTACATCAGGAGACAAGAGTTTATCTATTCGATGGGCACTTTTAGCTTCTCAATCACCTTATAAAAGTAAATCGTATAATTTACTAACCTCAGAGGATGTTCTGAACACTTTAAGTTGTCTTAAGAAACTTGGAGTAAAAGTGAGATTAACAAAGAAATTTTGTGAAATATTTGGAGTGGGATTAAACGGATATAAATATAAAAAAAATTTATCATTAAACGCTGGAAATTCTGGAACATTAGGAAGATTAATAATGGGGCTTTTAGTACACAGTAAAGATAGTATAAAATTAAAAGGTGATAAAAGTTTATCTAAAAGAGATTTTTTGAGAGTTTCAAAGCCTTTAGAAAAATTTGGAGCAAAATTTAAAACAAATTCTGGAAAGCTTCCAATACATATCAACGGTACTAATAATCCATTACCTATTAATTACATTGAAACAAGAGGATCTGCTCAATGCAAAAGTGCAGTTATGCTTGCGGCATTAAACACTAAAGGAGAAACAACTATTAAGGCAAAAAAATCGAGAGATCATAGTGAGTTACTTTTTAAAAATTTAAAATTACCTATTAAAATTGATAAAAAAAAAAACTATGACCTCATTAGAATTAAAGGCAAAAAAAAGATACCCTCAATAAACTACAGAATACCAGCAGATATTAGCTCTAGTGCATTTTTTATTGTTTTGACAGCGTTGTCAGAAAATTCAAAATTGAAAATCAATAATATTAATATTAATCCTTCAAGAACAGGAATTTTAAGCATACTTAAAATGATGAATGTTAAAATTAAGTTATTAAATAAAAGAATTTATAAAGGAGAGCGTATTGCAGATTTGTTAATTTACAGCTCAAAAAAATTTAAATCTATTAATTGTCCAATTAAATTTAATAGTGCCGCAATAGATGAATTTTTATTAATATTCTTAATAGCAGCTAAAGCTGATGGAATATCTTACTTTAAAAATTTATCAGAATTGAATGAAAAAGAAAGTCCAAGATTAAAATGGGGATCAAAAATATTAAACAAAATAGGAATTAAAAATTTTGTTACAAATAATAGTATTAAAATTTACGGTAATCCGAATATTGAAGTAAAAAAAAAAATTGTAATCAAAAATTTTTTAAAAGACCATAGAGTTTTTATGACCAGTGTAGTTGCTGCGCTTACATTTGGAGGTAAGTGGCAAATTCATGATAGGGAGTCGATTAACACCTCATTTCCATCTTTCTTGGAAAAGATGAACTATCTTGGTGCAAAAATGAAATATTAATATTTTAGTATTAAATTGAGAGGAAAAATTGAGATTTCATTGTGTTTATTATGTTATTTAGCGGAATTTTTTAAAATTCAATCTTGATTAAAATCATAATTTTATCTAAAAGTTCGTTGTTTTTTAAAAAAATTAAGACTTATTTAATGGAAATATACAAAGACCTTTCAAACCCTGCTTCTAAAGAATTTGAAAAATTATTAAACAGTCAACTCTCAAAAAATACCATTGAAGAAGGTAAGATTATTGAGGGTAAAATAAACAAAATAACTGAGAAATTTGTTTTTTTATTTGTTGAAGGTTTAAAAAGTGAACCAGTTCTTGATATAAATGAACTTAAAAGTATGGGCCTATCAGTTAATATAAAAGTAGGTGAGACTATTTCAGTTTTATTAGAAAAGATTGAGGATAAAAATGGAGAAGTAATTGTCTCAGCTAGTAAGGCGCTTAAAATTAAAGGGTGGGATAAACTTGTTGAAGCTTATGAAAAAAAAGAACCTATTATGGGTAAAATTGTTTCGAAATGTAAAGGTGGATGTATTGTAGAACATTTAGATACAGGCTCATTAATGTTCCTACCGGGGTCTCAAATAAGTGATAAACCACTTAAAGACATAAGTCATCTTATAAATGAGCCACAAAAATTTGCATTAATTAAATTAGATAAAATTAGAGGAAATGCTTGTGTATCGAGAAGAGAAATAATTTCTTCATTCAAAAAAGAAGACAAGGCTAAAATAATAGATAAATACAAAGTTGGAGATATAATTAAGGGCGCTGAAGTAAAAGGTTACAGCTCCTTCGGATGCTTTTTTAATGTTAATAATGAATTAGACGTATTAGTTCATCTTCAAGAAATTTCATATAGTCGAGTAAATCACCCTGACGAAGTTTTTAATATTGGAGAGAAACACGACTTAAAAGTTATCAGTGTTGATAAAGAAAAACTTCAAGTAGGTTGCTCTGTTAAACAATTATCTCCAGATCCTTTTGAGCATATAGAAAATTATGAATTAAAAAAAGTTTATAAAGTAAAAGTTGTAAAAATTATGGACTTTGGTGCATTTTGTGAATTAGAGCCAGGTTTAACAACTCTATTGCATTCAAGTGAACTAAGTTGGACTAAAAAAAATGTGTCTGCAAAAAAAATGTTTAAAGTTGGTGATGAGATTAATTGTGTAATAACAGAAATTGATAAAGACAAAAGAAGAGTAGCAATTTCACATAGACTTACAAAAGAAAATCCTTTTGAAGTTTTTGAAAAAAAATTCCCTATTGGAACAATTGTTGAAGGGGTAGTTGTGAACAAAAATGAATACTCATTATTTTTAAATGTAGAAAATTTAGAGGTTGATGCATTTTTACACTGTAATGATTTAACATACCTTAATAATGGGGAGGATGAACTTAAAAAATATAAAAAGGGTGATAAAATTAAAGTAAAAGTCTTGGAGATTAAATCTTCTGATCAAAAAATAAGGGTGGGATTAAGACAAACTCAACCTGATCCATTTGATTGGTTCAAAGACAAAAAAATAAATCAGGTTATTACTGTAAAAATTATTTCATCTGATAACAAAGGCCTAGTTGTAAGGCCTGAGGAATGTGAAATGGACTTTATTATCAAAAAAAATCAGATTGCAATTAATGCTGCAGACGCGAGACCATCAAGATTTACAGGAGGAGAGAGGATTGATTGTGCTATATCTGATTTAGATTTAGATAAAAGAAAGGCAACTTTAAGTATAAAATTATTAGAAGAATTAGAAAAAAAAGAAGCTTTAGAAAAATATGGTGCTGAGAATTCTGGTAAAAACCTTCCTTTTTCATCACTATCAACGGATCTCGATAAAAAAAATAAAAAGGAATAGAAATTTTTAAACAAAATTGGCTATAGTAAAATCTAACCTCTTAAAACAACTCTCGAAAAATTACCCAAATTTTTTGAAAAAAGATCTGGAGAAATTTGTGAATATAATTTTAAGTGAAATAAAAAAAAGTCTTAAAAGAGGAGAAAGAGTTGAACTGAGAGGTTTTGGAGTATTTTCTAGCAAAATTCAAAAAGCCCGAATATCTAGAAATCCAAAAACTAACGAAAAAATTGACACTCCTGAAAAAAAAACAATTAACTTCAAAATGTCTAAAGATTTGTTTAAAATTTTGAATAATGAAAAATAATAAAATATTTGTTGCTTGTGATAGCACTAATATTTCTCAAATAAAAAAAATAATAAAACATACATCTAATACAAAGCTTAAAATTGGATATAAATTTGGTTTAGAGTTTTTAAATTCTAAACATGGTAGAAATTTTGTATCAAAACTTAAAAAAAAAATTATTTTTGCAGATCTAAAACTACATGACATACCAAATACCTGTATGTCTGCGATCAAAGCAATTAAAGATTTAAAAGTAAATTATTTAACAATACACATAAGTGCTGGGTTACAAGCTCTCAAAGCAGCAAAGAAAGTTTCTGGATCGATACGTCTAGTCGGTGTGAGCATCCTTACCTCTTTAGATAACAAAGCGTTGAAAGAAATTGGATTTAACAAAGATGTTAAAAAATTAGTCCTACACCAAGCAAAATTAGCAAAAAAAGCTAACTTGGATGCTATTGTATGCAGTGCACAAGAGGTAAAGATAGTAAAAAAAATATTTAAAAAAGAAATTATAACTCCTGGAATAAGACTAAACAATAAAAACAATGACCAAAAAAGAGTTCAGACTCCCAAACAAGCTTTTATAAATGGAGCTCATTCTCTTGTAATAGGGAGAAATATTACTAAGGGCGATATAAAGAAGAATATTCAAACACTTATTGATCACTTAAGTCAATGATAAAAGGTTTGAAAATTTGTGGGGTCTCAGATCCTATAACTCTTAATTACATTTTAAATCATAATAATAGACCTGCGTTAACCATGATTGGTTTCATCACAAATTATGAAAAAAGTCAGAGATTTGTAAAATACGATAAATTAAAAAATTTGATTAATGTTGATAAAAAACAAGTTAAATTTATCTCAGTTCTAGTAAGCCCTACAGATGAGACTCTAGAAAAAATAAAAGAGCTAAATTTTGATTATTATCAACTTTATGACGTTAGCCCAGAAAGAACAAAAGAAATTAAACTTAGATATAAAAAAAAAATAATCACAGCAATTACAGTTTCGAATAAAGATGATGTAATTAAATATAAAGATTTTTCTAACATATCAGACATTGTTCTCTTTGACTCAAAAGGTTATCATAAATCTGAGAGTTTTGATCATAGCTTACTTGATAGTGTACCTAATGAATTAAATAAAATGATTGCAGGAAATATTCAAATAGATGATATTCCTAATTTTAGAAATAAAAGCTTTATAGTCGATTTAAGTGGAGCGCTAGAAGATAAAAATGGAAAAAAAGATATTGGTAAAATTGATAAATTGTTAAATTTATTTACAAAAATATGAAATTAAAAAAAGGTATTCCAGTAATTGATCAAGGAGATAAACTTGGATTTTGGGGTGGAAAATTCGGAGGAAACTTCGTTCCTGAAACATTGAAAAAACCAATAGAAGACTTGGAAATATTATTTAATAAGCTTAAAAAAGATAAAAATTTTATTAATGAAAGGGATAAATATTTTAAAAATTGGATTGGTGTCCCTACGCGTTTTATTAAATTAGAAAATTTGACTAATTATGTAGGAGGAGCTCAAATTTGGTCAAAAGTTGTATCGGACGCTAACGGAGGAGCGCACAAAATCTATAATGCTACCGTTCATTGTTTGCTTGCAAAACGTTCTGGTAAAAAAGTTATTATTGGTGATACCGGAGCAGGCTATGCAGGGAAGATGTTAAGTATGGCAGCTAAAAAATTTGGCCTTAAATGTAAAATATTTATGGGTGCAAAAGATATTTCGAGACAACAGCCAAATGTAAAAGCTATAAAAAAAAATGGAGCAGAAGTCATACCAGTTAATTCAGGAAGTCAGACGCTTGTGGATGCTGTCTCTGAATGTATGAGATACTGGGTTGCTAATTGTGATACAACAGCTATGTGTGTAGGAAGTACTGTAGGACCAGCTGTGTTTGTTCGTATCTGTGGATGGAGTACTAGCCAAATCTCAAGAGAGTTGAAAGATCAATTGATTGATAAATTTGGTTCAATTCCAAAAAAACTAAAATTATATAATTGTGTGGGGGGTGGAAGCTCAAGTTTTGGATTTTGGAACGAATTTATGGATTATGATAAAAATCAATGTGAGTTTATTGGTGTAGAAGCTGGAGGGCCTGCAGGAAGCAAAAAGCATGCAGCACCATTAACTTATGGTTCTAAAATTGGTATCCTTCATGGTGCAGCTCAATACGTTAATCAAAATTCAGATGGCCAAATTGAAGAGACTGAGTCAATTTCTGCAGGACTTGATTATCCTGGAATTTCTCCTCTTCATTGTTTTTTAAAAGACACAAAGAGAGCAAGATATACAGCTGCAAGTGATGAAGAAGCTTTAATCGCTTACAAACTTGTAACGAAATTTGAAAAATTAAAACCTTCTCTTGAACCAAGTCATGCTTTTTCTGTTGCAATTAAAGAAGCAAAAAAGTTTAGCAAGGATACTATCATTGTAGTTAATAGTTGTGGAGATGCATATAAAGATAAGGGAATTATAGAAAAAAAATTAGGAAAGAAATATGTCAAATCCAATTAGTATAGCATTCAAAAAAGCAAATAAGGAAAACAGACCAGCTTTATTAACTTATACTGTTGCAGGTGATAGCTCAAAAAAACAATCTCTATCAATATTAAAATCAATTTCTAAAAATGCTGATATTCTAGAAGTAGGTGTTCCTCACAACACTCCTGTTGCGGATGGGAGCCAAATTCAAACTAGTGCTTATAGAGCTATCAAAAATGGAATAAAAATTAATGACATCTTTCAAGTTGTTAAGGACTTTAAGAAATTAGAAAAATCTAAACCAATTATATTAATGGGATACTACAATATGATTTTTCAGTATGGTGAGAACAATTTTTTAAAAAAATGTAAAATTTCAGGAGTAAATGGATTAATAGTTGTAGATTTGCCTTGGCCTGAGAACAAAAATTTTGCAAAAAAGTGTAAAGATAAGTCAATCTGTTTTATTCAACTTTTGTCACCTACAACAACAAATAAAAGACTAAAAAGAATTATACAAGACTCTCATGAAATGAATTATCTTATTTCAATGCTAAGTACTACTGGAGGAAAACTTAAAGTATCACCACACGAAATACTTAAAAATTATAAAAAAATAAAAAGAATTAATCCCAGAAAAAAGACTGTAATTGGTTTTGGAATTACAGAAAAAACAATTAGTAAGCTTAAATCTGCTGATGGATTAGTTGTTGGGAGTGCTATTTGTAAAGAAATTACCAAGAGTTTAAAAAGTAGACAAAATCCTGTCATAAATGTAGGTAAGTTAGTAAGTAGATTAAAAAATAAAATAAAATGAACTGGATTACCAAAATTATTAAAGCAGGTGAAAAAATAAAATCTGCAATCCATAAAAGAGCCTCTAAAGAGGAAATTGCAAATAGTGATTGGACTTCTTGTTGCAAAGGTCCAATTTTGAAAAAAGATTTAGAGATAAATCTTTGGGTTTGTCCTGAATGTAATAAACACCATAGGATAAAACCAAAACAAAGATTCGATATTCTATTTGGAAAAGATAATTATGAAATATTTAAAACGCCAATTCCAAAAGATGATCCTTTAGAGTGGAGTGATTCAAAATCTTATAAAGATAGATTAAAAAGTGCTAGAAAAAAAACGGGGATGGATTGTGGAATGATGGTCGTTAGTGGATCGATTAATGATATCAAAATAACGGCTGTCGCGTCTGATTTTGATTTTTTAGGAGCATCAATGGCAGCTGCTGAAGGAGAGGCATTTTTATATGGTATTCAACATGCAATTGAAAATAAAACACCATTCTTATGTGTTAGCTCTGGTGGCGGAATGAGGATGATGGAAAGTTTAATTTCACTATCGCAAATGACTAGGACAACACTTGCAATAAATGAACTTAAAAAAGAAAATTTGCCATACTTAGTTTGTATTACTGATCCCACAGCAGGTGGAATCACTGCATCTTATGCTATGCTTGGTGATATACATTTTGCGGAACCAGGTGCTCTTTTGGCTTTTGCCGGGGCCCGTGTCATCCAGGGAACAGTTAAAGAAGAATTACCTGAAGGTTTTCAACGTGTTGAGAAAAATCCTGCTTTTGTAGATCTTATTGTCGAAAGAAAAGATTTATCAGAAAAAATAGGAACTTTATTATCAATATTGTTAAAGAAAAATTCTGATATAAGCACGGTGAAAATGAAACTACAGAAAATACTCAGTCGCTTACAAAAGCTGCATCCTAAGGAAATAGATCTAAGCTTAAATCGTATAAAAACTCTTTGTGAAAGATTAGGTAATCCTCAAGATAAAATAAAAGCAATTTCTGTGGTTGGTACTAATGGAAAACAATCTACAATAAACGCTATCTTCTCAATATTAAAAGAAGCAAATATTAAATGTAATGTTTATTCAAGTCCCCATATTCAAAGAATTAATGAAAGATTTATTTTTAATAATCAACAATTGAAAGATGAAAAATTAGCAGATATTTTTGAAGAAGTTGAAAAAATAAACAAAAATGAACCAATCACATTTTTTGAAATTTTAACTGCTTGTTTTTTTTACAAAGCTGCACAATACACTAATAATATCAATTTGATTGAAGCAGGTTTATTTCATAGATTCGATGCCACTAATATACTAAAAAATAACCTTGCAAGTGTAGTATGCTCTATTAGTAAAGATCATCTTGACTGGCTGCCAGAAGGTAAGCGAACGATAGAAAAAATTGTTTTTGAAAAAACATCATCACTTTTAAATTCAAATATAATTGTATCTAAACAAAACTTAATAAACACAACTAAATACATTAAGAAAACAATTTTAAAAAATTCATCCAAAAAATTGTTTTTTAACGAAGATTTTAGCTATTCTATTGGAGAGAATGGTTTCTTTTATTATGAGGATAAATTTGGGGGCTTAAAACTACCGTTGCCAAATATTCTTGGACAATTTCAATTAGAAAATATTTCAACAGC
>CENU01032325.1_pt1 | contig 13385 bp, 6 predicted proteins | sample 361331 | NCBI WGS metagenome assembly CENU01 (sample SAMEA2619766, study PRJEB7988) | marine metagenome | isolation source: saline water (ENVO:00002010), including
TGGGAATATCGAACTTATTAGCTTTTGTTTATGCGCTAGAGGACTATTAAGATAGGTTTGTTTAAAGTTTTCTAAGTGGTGAGAACAAACCTACTGTTTATAGGTCTATGTTTCAGCATAACAGGAACTTTTGTTCTCGTTTATCATTTTAATTCAAATATAATGAACTAAATTCTTACATGACGTTAAACTTTTTCAATACTATTTTGGACTGGTCTTATAATCACGGGGAGATCTTCTCTTAATCTTTGAGGGTGTTTGAACGAAGTCTTTTAATTAAAAAACGGCTACACTATAAAAGTATAACCGTTTTATCATTTTACTTGTTCCCCCTTTTTTAACATATTATCTAATTATATATACTAAAATTAAAGTATTTTAAATTTAATTACTTCATAAATATTTTTTTACTAAATTAGCTTCATGTATAGACATACAGACATTGAGCCTATCATAGACAAGTTTGATCATAATAGTGATGTTCCTCTTCACATTCAGGTAGAGAAATTACTAATTGACATTAGTAAGTTACCTGAATATGCAAACGGTAAATTATTTCCAAAAGAAATTGCATTGGCAAAAAGTTTGGGGGTTTCAAGGGGCACTGTTAGAGAAGCTACAAACAGGTTGTCCAATAAAAAAGTCATTGTAAGAAAGAAAGGTATTGGAACGAGAGTAAACAAGAATATGATTGTTACCTCTTTAGACAGTTGGTCCAGTTTTAGCAAAGAAATGTTGGAACAAGGAAATAAGCTTGTGAACAATCAATTCAAGTTTGAAACAGTTTTATCAGACAAAAAAATTAGTTACAAGCTCGGGATTGAAAAAGGTAAGGAAGTGGTATGTTTATCAAGGGTCAGAGGAGTTAAAGGCGAATCTAAAGTGTACTTTATTTCTTTTTTTCACCCCAAGTTGAATCTCCATAAAAACCTTAATTACGACAAACCACTTTACGATTTAGTTGAGGAATTTAGTGGTTACATTGCTACAATTTCCAAAGAGGAGATATCAGCTATTAGTGCTGATAACCTATTATCAGATAAATTAAAAATTGAAGAAGGAGCACCTGTGCTAAAACGGGAGCGTGTTGTACTTGATAGAGGTATGTCTCCCCTTGAGTACAATATTGGTTATTATAAAGCAAAGGATTTTAAATACAGTTTGGAGTTAAGAAGGGATATTAAAATAAAAAAAAGTTAAAAAACAATTATTGTAGCGTTGTATGAGAAAATTTATATTAATTATTATTTCACTACTAATCTTTAGTTGTGAAGATGTAGCACAAATAAATCCCGATGGATTTACAGAAAAAACTATAGACATTAGCGGCATTTGGAAGTTAGATAAGATTTTACAAAATGGTAATTATATTACCGATTTTGTTAACGTTCAAGATTTTGAATTAAATTTTACTTATGACATTTCAAACAAGCCTAGGTTTTTCGACATCACAAAATCTGGTGTTCCGTTCGCAACCGAACTTTCATCAGGATCGTGGGAGTTTGATGATATTACATATCCAACTGAAATTAATTTTACCGACCACGTGAGAGTGAATGTAGTGGCAAAAATTGCTGATTTACCTTTAGTACCCCAAAGAGATGTGTTAGTATTAGAATTTCAGTCGGATTGCTCTAATAACTTATACACTTACACATTAACGAAGAACTAAGAATATTATGAATAGAGCTAATATAAATTTAAAAAATCCACAGCTATTAATAATGTTTTTCATTGTTTTTGCTCTGTTTACGACAATGTGTGTTACCATAACGGGAGTAACGCAACCTGAAACAGCTCAGGTAAATGAAAGAATTAATATCACAATAGATGTTGAGGTTAATCCAGCTGAAAACGCTTCATATAATTTAATATTTGGGTTTTTAGCCCCTAAAAGTTGGGATGTGTCTTCCAATGCTGTTGCCTCCTATACTTCAACAAATGGCAGCGGCACGATGAGCCTGGCTAGCGATGATTCATGGTCCAATTCACTTAAAGATAATTTAGGAATAGGGGAGAATTATGGTGAGGTAAAATGGGTTGCTTTCGTGTCTGATGAATTAATAACTGGACAGAACGGGGTTGATTTCAATGGACAGATCAGTTTGAGTTTTAATGTTGGAATTCAAAATATTAAAACACAATTGGCCTATGCTGCAACTGCAGGTAATTATGGCTTTGGAGGTTCCGAACATGATTCTCGTTTTCCTGAATGTATTGAAATAACAGGGGGAAGCAATAATTTGATAAACTTATGTGGATCCAGGCCTTATCCAGTGACATTATCACCTGAAGTGTTTTCTGTTGAGGATGATATTATTCATATCACTTTTAATGCTCTTAAGGGCGATGATAAATTGGCAGGAGCTGATCAGGTTTACCTTTGTGCTAGTGCTATGATTGACGGACAACAGGTGGATGTTTGCGATAACAGCGAAAAAATGAAAATGAGAAGCTTGGGGGAGGATATTTGGGAAATATCAGTTTGGCCTCCTGGCTTATTTGGTTTGAAATCAGGCAGTGTTATGAGCGATATTACATACACTTTTAAAAATGAACAAGGCGATATCATTATTCAAGATCCTGATACCTACAATGATTTTCTATTAACCGAAAATTGTAATTAACTAATATCTGCAATTATGAAATTAAAATTTTTAATACTCTCAATATTTTTTGTCTTTGTAGGGAATTATATGACCAAAGCTCAATCTGTCAAAACTATTACCGGTACTGTTATTTCAAGTAGTGATGGATTACCCCTACCTGGTGCCAATGTTTTGGTAATAGGGCAAAATACCGGAGCATCTACAGATTTTGATGGAAAATTCTCCATCAATGTACTGGGAAATGAAGCAGAGTTGGAAATCAGTTACCAGGGTTTTAAAACTGTAACGATATCATTAGGTAATCAAACTTCCATCGAAATTTCTTTGGAGGACGATCCTGCAGAATTGGATGAGGTTGTGGTAATCGGCTACGGTAGTAGCAAGAAAAGGGATTTGACCGGCTCCATATCTTCTATAAAATCAGAGGATCTTGAGGCAGTAAACGTACTAACCCCGGATGAATATGTCCAGGGTCGAGTATCCGGGTTGTTTTTGGTTCAAACTTCGGGTCAGCCCGGTGCAGCAACCTCCGTACGTATTAGAGGAAGTAGTTCGATTAATGCGGGAAATGAACCGCTTTATGTAATTGATGGTTTTCCCGTAGACAGTAATAGTGACAATCTTGGTGGGAATATTTCTGAAGGACCAAACTTAAATGCATTGTCAACCTTGAGCCCGTCTGATATCGAATCCATTGACGTCTTAAAAGATGCCTCAGCCACTGCTATATATGGTTCTAGGGGTGCTAATGGTGTAATTATCATTACCACAAAAAGGGGGATTAATGGTAAGGCACAAATAACATATGATACTTATATGAGCGTGAATGAAGTAAGTAAAAAGTTGGATCTTTTGAATGCAGGGGAATTCGCTTTCTATATAAATGAAGCAAGCTATAACGGAGGTAAACCTCGTTATTATTCTGATCCATTCTCTTTTGGGGAAGGTACTAATTGGCAGAATGAAATATTCAGGACTGCGTATATCAAAAATCACGATTTATCCGTCAAGGGAGGTAATGAAAATGCCAAATATGCTATCTCTGCATCCTATTTGGATCAAGAGGGTGTTATCATTGATACAGATTTCAGACGTTACAATTTAAGAGCCAATCTAGATTTAAAGGCAAGTAATCAATTGAGCATTGAAAACTCTCTTAGCCTTACCAAAAGCGAATTTAATACCGCTCGAACTGATATTAAAGGGGGGTTGGGTGTAAGTAGTGCTGTTACTGGTGCGTATTCTTTCAATCCATTGTTACCGGTTAAAGACCCAAATGGTAACTACACTAAGGGGAACTTTAGGGTTCAGGACGATGGCTCTTTTATAAATGAAGTAAGTAACACGGATGAGCAGATCCCAAATTTTGCAAGTCCTGTAGCTTATTTGAAATTAAGTGATAGTGAAGGGAAGACATCAAGAGTGTTGAATAACCTGGCGATTAAATGGAAGCCTATTGACAATTTAACGTTGAAAATCTCCGGAGGTGCTGATGTAATTACTCATGAGGAGTTTTTGTTCAGAACCGTTGAATTAGACTTTGGTAACTCAGGGAGCGCATACGGAGCTAAATCAAAAAGGGTTTCAACAAATTTACTGGGTGAGACTACCCTAACATATCAAAACACTTTCAATAATAAGCATAGACTTACAGTACTTCTGGGAGCCTCAGTACAAGATTTTAAGATTGATGAAGTCGGCATTTCAGCTCAAGATTTTTCCACTGAAAATTTTGGCTTTGAAAATATAACTCAATTTTCATCTTCACCAGGAATTAGTGATGTATTGATAGAATCAAAATTACTTTCATATTTTGGGAGATTAAATTACATTTTGGATGATAAATATATATTTACAGCTACTGGTAGGGTAGACGGTTCCTCTAAATTTGGTGATGGCAACAAATTTGGTTTCTTCCCATCGGGTGCTTTCGCATGGAATGTTTCTGAGGAAAATTTCATGGCCAACTCAAATACCTATTTAAAAATTCGATTAGGGTACGGAGAAATTGGAAATGAGTCGATTTTACCATATTCTTCGCAAGCTAGGTTTGGAACGAACTTTCATCCTTTTAATGACAACTTTGTTTCAGGAATTTACCCGACATCCCCTGGAAATTCTGAATTAAAGTGGGAAAGGACTGTGCAGTTCAATCTTGGTGTTGACTTGAAATTTCTAAACGAGAGGGTGAGTATAAATGCCGACGCTTATATTAAAGACACAAAAGATCTCCTTTTAAATCTTCAAATACCCACACAAATTGGTGATGATCAAGTCACTATAAACGCTGGTGAGGTTCGAAATTCGGGGGTTGAATTGACTTTAAACAGCAGTAATATCAGAAATAGTGATTTAAGTTGGGACACCACCATTGCAGCAGCTTATAATAAGAATGAGATTACTAACCTCGCTGGCTTAGATAACATCCCTACAGGAAATCAGCTATTGAACTTTACAGGATGGCAACGTCTTGAGGAGGGTGGAGAAATAGGTGCCTTTTACGGATATGTATCTGATGGGATAATTCAGTTGGATGATACGCCTGAAAACACTCCGCTTTTTTCAACTGATGGTGGCTTAGTAACTCCAGGCGAAAGAAAATACAGCGATTTAAATGGCGATAATGTCATTGATGCTGATAATGACAGAAAAGTTTTGGGTAATCCAATACCAGAGTTTACATTTGGTATTACGAATTCTTTGAGATGGCGCGATTTTGATTTGAATATTTTCTTACAAGGAGTCGCGGGGAACGAAATTGCAAACTTTAACAAGATGAATCTTGAAGACCTTAACGGTAGAAGTAATGTCTCCCGCGAGGCTTTTTCCAATCGTTGGACTCCTACAAACCCAAGTAACAAATATGTTAGAGCATACGACGGAGTCAGAACACAAAGGTTTACCGATGACATAGTCGAAGACGGCTCCTACTTGAGACTCAAATCGGTAACACTTGGATATAATTTACCATCTTCACTTTTGTCGAAATTCAAGTTAAACTCATGCAGGGTTTATTTGTCTGCCAAAAATTTATTTACCATCACCAACTATTCCGGAGTAGATCCGGAAGTCAGCTGGGCCGGGCAAAATAATTCATTGAGCGCGGGGGCTGATTTTGGAGGTTACCCAATCTCAAAATCGTTTATATTAGGATTAAACATTAAACTTTAATTGTAAAAAACAAGTCTCATGTTAAAAAATAAAATTATTTCAATCACTGCAATTTGTCTAATCATTTCATTGGTTTGGGCATGTGAAAATTTATTAGTTGAGGAACCCACTTTTTTTACTGAGGAAACTTTCTATAAGACAGAACAAGATGCACAATTAGCAATCAATGGTATTTATGGACACCTTGGAGCTACCTTTGATAATTCTCTCAATTCTAAAGGTATATACTACGTTAATTATTGGACGGTCAATGCGTTGGCTTCTGATGAGGGGGAGTCAAGTTTCAACGTTGGTAATGGTTACAATCAAATATCAGAAATGGTTCATGGCCCCGACAACGAAATTGTACTTCAAATGTGGTCAAATCTTTATTTGGGAATTAATGCGGCAAACCTCGCCATAGATAAAATTCCTCCCATCAAAATGGACAAGGATAAGAAAAATGAATTACTAGCAGAAGCGCATTTTTTGAGAGGACTGTTATACTTTGAGTTGGTCAGATTCTTTGGTGATGTTCCCTTGATGCTCAAAGCTTTAAAAACATTTGAAACTAATTCCTATGATGCTCGGTCTACCAAAAATGAAATTTATTCACAGATTTTTCAAGATCTGGGTATTGCTGAAAATGATTTACCACAAATCCAATCGGGCGATGCTACCGGAAGACCGACAAGTTGGTCTGCTAAAGCTTACATAGCGAAAGCTAAACTTCAACAGGGTATAGATTACGAAACGGCAAAAAATAAACTTGAAGAAATAATCAACTCAAATGCGTTCGATTTGTGGAGTGATTACGGAGATGTATTTTCCCTACCGAGTAACAACGGAAAAGAAGTAGTTTTCTCTATTAGTTTTTTACAGGGAACAGATGTTTTTTCAACCCTTTGGGAAGGTGGGCATCTTGTATTCAGAACCTTGCCTGGTGTTTATGGTGGAAGACCTAATGGAGGGGGATTGGAGCAACCTACCCTTGATTTATACAACTCCTTTAGTGATGACGATAGAAGAAAAGAGGTAACCTTTATTACTGAGGATATTATCAATGGAGAAACTGTTGATTTTGGTGGACCAAAGGTTGTTAAATATTGGGATCAGGTTAATGAACCAAAATTAAATGACACTAAAAATGACTTACAACTCATCCGCTATGCGGACATATTATTGATGTATGCTGAGGTTCTGAACGAAATCAACAATGGGTCTACTAAAGCAGCGTTGAATGCTATCAATCAAGTAAGAGCAAGATCCAGAAAAACCGACTCTGCACTTCCGGACCTTAATTCAATGGGTTACAGTAGTTTTAAAGATGCTATATTGGAGGAAAGGAGAAAGGAATTTGTGTGGGAAGGACATCGTTGGTTTGATCTTGTTCGTCATGGCAAACTGGTGGAAAAAGTTACCACGGCTAAACCCAGATTAGCAGGAATTTCATCCAAGCATAACCTATTTCCTGTTCCACAAAGAGAACGAGACATTAATCCTAATTTAAATCAAAATGATGGATACTAAGCCTTTTTTAAGGTCCTTTCTAACTCAGAACATAAATTAATTTTGGTCACATATATTTTAAATTGAAAAGAGCACTTATCTTTATAATATTGTATTGTAGTTCCAATACTTTAAACGCCACCACTCATAATATTGCCCCAGACGCCCTAGCGAGCGCATCTTCAGAAGAGTTAGGCTTTCCTGCTTCCAATATCAATGACGGCATAATTAGGGTCAACACTCAAGGAGAATGGGCTTGTGTTGGTTTTAAACGTGCTTGGGGAGAAACACGACTGCCCTGGATTAAGTTGGAATGGGTATATGCACAATCAATAGATAAGATTGTATTGTATGACAGACCCACTTACAAAGAACACTCTGCTGGCGGAAAATTAAAATTTAGCGATGGTAGCGTAATCACCGTAACCACAATTCCTAACGATGGTGCTCCCAAAACGATCACTTTTCCAACTAAAACAATTAAATGGGTCAAGTTTGAGGTCACCGATGGGGAAGGTTTCAATCTTGGTTTATCTGAAATTGAAATATTTACCGCCATGGAGGCTACTAATGATTTTGTATCGAAAGTGAATCCATTTGTAGAATCTGCAAAAGGCCGGTATTTTTTTTTCACACCGGCAGCTCGCCCAATGGGAATGGTTGCAGCAGCACCAGTAACAAGAAATAAAAATCAATATGGTGGGGGTTATAATTATAACTCTAGTGAAATCTTAGGCTTTGGTCAAATACACGGATGGTGCCTATCAGGGATACAAATTATGCCTACTAGTGGTAAGATCAACCCCACAAAGGGTGAACAAGGCTGGAAATCGACTTTCAGTCACGGTGACGAAATTGCAATTCCCGGCTATCAAAGGGTTTATCTTGAAGATTATGATATTTGGACAGAGTTGACGAGTACCAAAAGAACCACAATCTATAGATTTAAGTTTACAAAAGATGTTGAGGCAAATATACTAACAAATCTCGGTGGATATTTGGGTAATTCCACCATGATCAACGCTGATGTAAGGAAAATAAGCAATACTGAATTTGAAGGCTCCTTTGATTCTGCAGGGCGTTTTTGGGGAGGACCAGAAAAAGTAAAAATATTTTTCTGCGCTAAATTTGACAAGCCGTTTGAGTCATTCAATGGTTGGAATGAAAAAGAGCAATTGAAAAACATAAAAAGTTTGAAAGGCACCCACAAAATGTCTAGAAGAGATTCAATTGTCTTTCCCGGTGGTAACACTCAGAGTTATTGGGATGCTCCAACAACAGGAGTCTCTGCAAAATATTTTGTTAAGGCCGGGGAGGAAATCAAAATGAAAATTTCAATTTCTTACACCTCGATTGAGAATGCCAGAAAAAATATGGATGCGGAAGCTGAACATTGGAATTTCGAACAATACAAGGAAGAATCAGTTGCTGTATGGAATGAAAAACTTTCAAAAATTAAAATTAAGGGAGGCACAAAAAATCAACAGACCAAGTTTTACACTGATCTTTGGCATATTTTACTTGGAAGAAGAATAATTAATGATATCAGTGGTGACTATCCGGACTATACGCAAGCTAAGGAAAGATATCACAATTTTACTAAGGCTGATTTGAAGGTCAGAAAGCTGCCTATGAGCGCAATGGGTAAAGCAAAGTTCAACATGTATAATTTTGATGCTCTTTGGCTGACCCAATGGAACTTAAATATCATTTGGGGACTGGCATGGCCAGAGATAATGGATGATTTTTCTGCTTCCCTTGTACAATATGCTGAAAATGGAGGCTTGTTACCAAGAGGAGCAATTGCAGGAGGTTACTCCTATATCATGACAGGCTGTCCTGCTACGAACTTAATTGCCAGTACTTTAATGAAGGGTTTGATGACTAAAGTAGATCCAAAAAAAGCGTATTTACTTACTAAGCAAAATCATTTTCCGGAGGGTATGATGGGAGATAACCCAGAGGAATTGCAATTTTATATTGAAAACGGATATTGTCCTGGAAACGCTGGAAAAACCTTAGAATGGGCATTTCAGGACTGGTCTTTATCTCAAATGGCAAAAAAACTCAATCTTAGAAAAGATCATAAAACTTTTTTAAAGCGTTCAAAAACATGGGATAAACTTTATCATCCTAATGCGAATCTTATTTTGCCAAAAGATAAAAATGGCAAATGGCTTCATGAGGATCCACTAAGTGGTGACGGATGGGTCGAATCCAATTCATGGCAAGGAACTTGGCAAGTATCACATGATATTAATAAGCTTTCAAGATTGATGGGCGGAGACCATGTACTTACTGAAAAACTTAATTATGCATTTGAACAAGCTGAATCTAATGATTTTGTTTATGGATACAGTAGCGGTTACGTCAGTTATGCCAATCAACCAGCTTGCTCAAATGCACATGTTTTTAATTATGCCGGAAAACCCTGGCTTACTCAGTATTGGGTTCGAAAAGTAAATGAGCAGGCCTATGGTGGTGTTACTCCAGATGAAGGATATGGAGGGCACGATGAGGATCAGGGCCAGATGAGTGGCGTAAGTGCCTTAATGTCAATCGGGATTTTTAGTATTCGCGGGAACAATTGCTTAACCCCAAGGTATGAATTGACTAGTCCTGTCTTTGATGAAATCAAAATTGAGCTCAACCAAACGTATTACAATGGCAAAGAATTTAAAATTACAACAATAAATAATTCTAAAGAAAACGTTTACATCCAAAAAGCAACTTTAAACAATAAATCGCTTAATACCTTCTGGTTTTTACATGATGAGTACCAAAAAGGAGGGCATCTGGAAATTGTATTAGGAAGCCAGCCCAACAAAAAGTGGGGATTAGAAAAGTAGTTTATTAAGGCTTTATTAAAATATTGGTTCGTTGGAGTGTAACTTATTGTTAAAAAAAATTGGTGATAAAAAAATGCTGTTTTTATTTATGCGTGCTCCCTTTTTGTTCATGTTCAGAAAAGGGGAGTGAGCTTTTTGTACAACTTTCTCACCACCAAACAAAAATCAATTTTTCTAATGATATCCCACTAAATGATGATTTGAATATTTTGAATTATATCTATTATTTTAATGGAGGGGGTGTTGCAGCGGGAGATATCAATAACGATGGTTTTATCGACTTATATTTTTCAGGAAATCAGGTTAGCAGTAGATTATATTTAAACGAGGGGAATTTAAAATTCAGAGATATTACAGCTACCTCCTTCACCAAAACCACTGATTGGGCTTCAGGAGTGACAATGGCCGATGTAAACGCAGACGGTTGGCTTGATATATACGTTTGTCGGGCGGGAAGTCCAGACCCTGAAAAAAGATCGAATTTACTTTTCATAAACAGAAAGAATAACACTTTTGAGGAAATGGCCGAGGCCTATGGCCTTGCAGATAAATCCTATTCAACTGATGCGGCTTTTTTTGATTACGATTTGGATGGTGATTTAGATATGTACTTGCTTAATCATGTTCACGAAATGCATGGTTTAAATAACCCAAAAAAGAGAAAATTAGAGGGTCAATCTAAAAATACTGACAAGCTTTACAGAAATAATGGACTGAAAAATGGACACCCTTTTTTTGAGGATGTTTCGCATAAAGCAGGGGTTACCATTGAAGGCTTTGGATTGGGGTTAGGTATCAGTGATATAAATCATGACGGTTTTGCTGATATATATGTCTCCAACGATTTTATTTCAAATGATATATTATATATAAATCAAGGAGATGGCTCCTTTAAAAATGAAATAGCTGAATTCATTAAACATCAAAGCCACAACGGTATGGGAAATGATATTGCCGATATTAATAATGATGGATTGACCGATGTTCTTGTAATGGATATGCTTCCCTCTACTAATAAAAAGAGGAAAACTATGCTCAATAAGCCAAATTACGATCTGTTCCAATACAGCAAATATTTGGGTTATGAACCCCAATACATGAGAAATACACTACAGTTGAATAGGGGTAATTTTAACGACAAAAATTATTTTAGTGAGATAGGACAATTGGCAGGAGTTAGCAGTACTGATTGGAGTTGGGCTTCGTTATTCGCTGATTTTGATCTGGACGGCTATAAGGACATCTACATAACTAACGGTTACTTAAAAGACATTACTGATTTAGACTTTATCGTTTACAGAAAAAGGCATTCCCTTTTCACATCAAGACAAAAGTTCGATAGTATTTATCTTTCAAGTGTTAGCAGACTTCCGGAGGAAAAGCAACAAAATTATTTTTTTAAGAATAATAAAGATTTGACTTTTGAGGACGTTTCAAAAGTATGGACTAATAAATCTCCCGGGTTCTCGAATGGAGCGGCATACGCTGATTTGGATAATGATGGCGACTTGGATATGGTAGTCAACAATATAAACGAAAAAGCTACTGTCCTTAAGAACACAACCAGAGATAAAAGTAATGCCGGTTATCTGACCATCGATTTTAAGGGACCTAAGGGTAACCCGAACGGAATTGGTTCGAAAGTATGGGTGCATACTAGCGGAGCCTTTCAGTTTTCAGAAAATTTCACCACCAGGGGGTTCCAATCATCAGTTGCACCTGAATTGAATTTTGGAATTTCGGATAAAACTTCTGTAGACAGTATTGAAATTTTATGGCCGGATCAAAAGTATTCCGTTTTTTACGACGTGCCTGTTGATACTACGCTGACAATTGAATATGGAGGTATTAATCCTACACATCATATCAAAAAAAAATCACAATATTTATTTCAAGAGATTGCACAACAAATTAATGTTGAATATAAACACAAAGACATGTTGTTTGTCGATTTCAAACGGGAACCGTTGATCCCCAGAAACTATTCTTTCAATGGTCCATCAATTGCAGTAGCTGACATAAATGGAGATGAATTGGATGATTTTTACATAAGTGGATCATTCCCTTATTTTGGAAAATTTTTTACACAAAATAAAGATGGAACTTTTGATACAATTCCCGCAGCATTCAACAAAAACCACGAAGGCCAGGCCTCTTTGTTTTTTGATTCTGATAATGATGGAGATAATGATCTATACCTAGTAAATGGGGGGAGTGAGTTATTTGATGATGGTTATTACCATGATAAATTATATATTAATGACGGTAATGGCAATTTTAACTTATCGGAAAACTTACCCAAACTAGACACCAGTGGAAGTTGCGTTACAGCATCTGATTATGACAAAGACGGTGACCTTGACCTTTTTGTCGGAGGCAGAATCATTCCCGGGAGTTATGGTTTATCTCCCAAAAGTCACCTTCTTAAAAATGAAAATGGTGTTTTCAAGGATGCGACTATTTCTGTTCTTGGAGGTGATAAATTAGGTATGGTTACTTCAGGACTTTGGACAGATTCCAACAATGACGGTTGGAAAGATTTGATTATCGTCGGAGAGTGGATGCCAATAACCATTTTTCAAAATAATCAAGGGGGGTTTTTCAGTAAAATTGAAATAAAAAATACTCACGGATGGTGGAACAGTATAAATGGTGGTGATTTTGACAATGATGGTGATACTGACTATATTTTGGGTAACCTAGGTAAAAATTCCGTGTTTAAAGCATCTGTTGATTATCCCATTTCCCTTGCCGTTGGCGATTTCGATAAAGACCAAAAAATTGACCCGATTCTAAGTATTCATTATAAAGATGATGACAATGAATATAGGAGCTATCCATTTGCATCAAGAGACCTTTTATTGGATCAATTGAATTTTATAAAAAATAAATTTAGAACTTACAAACAATATTCGACTGCAACCATTGGCGAAATTGTATCAAATACTCCGTGCAAAAAATTATCAGCCTCCTTACTGGAAAGTATATATCTGGAAAATTTAGGCGATGGGAATTTCAAAATACATCCCCTACCCAATATAGCGCAATTTGCTCCTGTTATGGGAACTGTAGTGAGTGATTTTAATTTGGACGGTAATTTGGACGTATTATTGGTGGGTAATTTTTATCATAATGAAGTCAGTTATGGACAATCTGATGCATCCCTGGGTTTGTACCTTCAAGGTCGAGGAGATGGCACCTTTCTAACCATTGAGAATAGGCAATCTGGTTTTTTTGTCGATGGTGATGCTCGAGCTTTGGCACGTTT
>CENU01149888.1_pt1 | contig 13377 bp, 12 predicted proteins | sample 361331 | NCBI WGS metagenome assembly CENU01 (sample SAMEA2619766, study PRJEB7988) | marine metagenome | isolation source: saline water (ENVO:00002010), including
TAGCAACTAAATACTAGGTCTAGTTTTTACGGCCATGTGTATATTTATAGATTTACATTGGTTCGCAAGCATAAACCCATACACCATTGTTAAGTCTCTGTAGTTGCACTCCTTCGACCAAATTTGTTCGATGGATGTATTGGGCTGCTGTTTCATGGTGGTCACCTTTTTTGGCGACAGGGTAGTTGCTATGTACCATAGATGATACAGGTTGGTCTTGTTATTTACTCCCTCTTTAAACCTCGCTCCCGCGAGGTTTTTTTTATTCAACAAAAACAGCGATATAAAAAGAAATTCTTTTCTCTGAGTTGTATAAGTCATAGACTGTAAGAAATTTTAATATAGATACTTATGAAAAAACAAAAACCTATAAAGGATAGCTTTGCTAGTCGAGAGGCATCCAAATATCAAAATCCAATTCCTAGCCGCGAATTTATGCTCGATTTTCTTGAGCACAGCGTAGGCCCATTAACCCATGAAGCTATTTGCATTGCATTAGATTTATCCGATCCTGAGCAAGTTGAAGCCATGCGCCGACGACTAAATGCGATGGAAAGAGATGGTCAGCTTGCAAGAAATCGCCGTGGAGGATATGGCACCTTAGAGAAATTGAATTTAATAAAAGGTAGAGTTATAGGTCATTCGGAGGGTTTTGGTTTTGTCTCGCCACTAAGCGGAGAGGGCGAAGATATATTTCTTTCTAGCGCCCAAATGCGTCGAGTTTTTGATGGCGATATTGTATTAGTTAGAGTGGCCGGATGGGATAGGCGTGGCCGACCTGAAGGATCATTGGTCGATATTGTCGAGCGCGCTACACAACAATTAGTTGGGCGTTATTTCCGCGAGAGTGGTATCAACTTTGTTAGGCCAGATAATCCGCGTATTAGTCAGGATATTCTTATCTCTGGAGATCGTCCTTGCCCAGCAAGTCCAGGACAGATTGTGGTGGTTGATATTTTAGAGCCGCCTACGCGGAATAGTTTACCTGTTGGCTTTGTGTCTGAAGTCTTAGGAGAGCATTTAGATCCTGGTATTGAAATTGATATGGCAGTTCGCAATTATGGCATCCCTTTTAAATGGACTGATGAGATTGTCGCTGAAACTGCTGAGATCCCCTCTGAGATTACTTATACGGATTCAAGAGTTGATATAAGGTCTATTCCATTAATTACCATTGATGGTGAAGATGCTCGTGATTTTGATGATGCGGTCTTTTGCCGGCCCAAACCAAAAGGTGGATGGGAGCTAATTGTAGCTATTGCCGATGTTTCTCATTATGTCACTGTGGGGTCGGCGTTAGATAAAGAAGCATTCTCGCGAGGTAATTCGGTCTACTTTCCTAATCATGTAGTTCCAATGCTACCGGAAAAATTATCCAATGGCCTCTGTTCACTTAATCCCGCAGAAGACCGTTTTTGTATGGTATGCGAAATGCAAATCAGTGAGCAGGGGGATATTACAGATTATCAGTTTTATGAGGGGATAATGCATTCTCATGCGCGCATGACCTATACGCAGGTTGCCCAGATGATAGCGGATCAAGATCAGACTGAACCTGTCGCGGCGAGAGAGCAGTTTAATGCAGTATTACCGCAAATAGACGCCTTAAAAAGTCTATCGCAACGACTACAGAAATGTCGAAATCAGCGAGGGGCTATAGATTTTGATACTCAAGAAACGCGAATATTGTTTGATAGTAAGCGTAAAATTAGTCAGATTATTCCAGTGGATAGAACCGATGCGCACCGATTAATTGAAGAGTGTATGTTGTGCGCTAACCTATGCGCTGCAGAATTTTTGCAACAGTCTAAATTGCCGGCACTTTACCGTGTTCATGAGGGGCCAAGCGAGGAGCGTTTAATTTCGGTTCGGGATTTCCTGGGTGAACTTGGGATTGGGCTCGGTGGTGGTAACGAGCCAGAACCAATGCACTATCGTCAGGTACTAAATGGCGTCAAGCATCGTGATGATGCGCAGATTATACAATCGGTATTATTACGCTCAATGAGTCAAGCAGTGTATCAATGTGAAAACCTGGGTCATTTTGGTTTGGCATTTGATGCTTATACACATTTTACTTCGCCTATTCGTCGCTATTCAGATCTATTGGTTCATCGTGCTATTCGCAGTTTGATTAAAAGTGGTAAAAAATCGTCTCATATTCGAAGACCCAAAAAACAATCTAATATTGATAAGGCTGCTTATTACCCCTATGAGTTGGATACTCTAGAGGAGGTCGGCGAGCATTTATCAGTCACAGAACGTCGCGCTGATGAGGCGACACGCGATGTTGTTAATTGGTTAAAGTGTGAATTCCTTTTGGATCGGGTTTCTGAGGAATATACAGGTGTTGTTAATGCGGTCACGGGTTTTGGCCTATTTATTATGTTAGATGAATTGATGGTTGAGGGCTTAATTCATGTCACCGGTTTGCCAAAAGACTACTATCATTATGAAGCCTCCCAGCACCGAATGGTGGGAGAGCGAACGGGTAGAGCCTTTAGATTGGGCCAAAAGGTTCGGGTCAAGGTAGTTCGGGTTAATTTAGAAGAAAGAAAAATTGACTTTGAGCTTATCGATAAAGGTTCTAGTCAATCACATACAGCAAAGCCAAGAACTTCCACTAGAAAAACTGAGGACCGATCGAAGAAGCCCAGAACGAAAAATTCAGATCGCAGAAAAACCTCTAATTCCCGCTCTAAAGCGAAGGGTAAAACCGGAAGTTCGGGCTCGAAAAGAAAGCGTAAATCCAGACGTTAGTTTTTATATATTAAAAATTTGGGTATAAGTTCGTTGAGTAGATCGCCAATATAATCAATAAAAACTGTGCCTATTTCCTGTGAGTAGAAACTCGGATCTCTGTGTCCCAAAGCTAGCACTCCAAAGGTAACACTGTTTTTAAGTGGCAGTGCTAATATAGAGCCTATGTCTTTTGCTTGATTACCAAATAACAGAGAAAGTTCTTCTTCTCTTGCGCCGCATACGGCTTTTTGAGCAGTTAGTATGTCATTAATAATTGATTTGGCCTCGTCTTTAGAAACGAAATTAGCGGCTGTTTTTGCGGCAATGATGTCGTCATTAATAAGAGTAAGACTAAAAAATTCTGTGGAAAAGTCACTTTTTAAGCTAACACTTAGTGCTTTGATTAATTGGGTTAAATCTTTTGCTTGAACCAAATTTAAAACTAGGCGTTTGGTTTTTTCCATCAGTAATGCATTGTCTTTTGCAGTGGTCTGCATCTGATCTATTTGAGTAGCCATATCCTTATTGCGGTCTCGCATTAGATCAATTTGTCGCTCAACTAGAGATATAGCTTTGCCACTGTTATGGGAAATGTTGAGGGCTTCAAAAACATCTGGGTTTTGTTCGAAAAAATCTGGATTCTGACTCAGGTAATCGCGAACCAACGATTGTTCATTTAGATTATTTTTTTTAGCTGTCATAGCTTTATTTTTCCATGAAAAACTGTTTCAGCAGGGCCTGTCATTAAAATAGGCTGGTCTTTACCTTGCCATTCGACCCATAGTACACCTCCCACTAATTCAAGTTTTACCTTGGAATCTACCAAGTTCTGTTGAATAGCCGCTACAGCCGCTGCACAGGCACCAGAGCCACAGGCTTGAGTTTCACCCACACCGCGCTCATACACACGCAACTTAATAGTTTGGCGGTCGATAATTTGCATAAAGCCAACATTAACGCTCTCGGGAAATTGATTGTGAGCTTGAATTTGAGGGCCAATATCATTCACTGCAGTAGTTTCGATATCCTTTACCTGTATGACTGCATGGGGATTTCCTACTGAAACAGCAGCGATTTCATAGCGCTCAGTATCAGTTTCAATAGGGTATAATTTTTCTTCTTGATTTGAGATAAAGGGAATTTCTGCTGGCGTAAATATGGGTGCGCCCATATTAGCTGTAACCAGATTTTTAGGCTTGATGCTGACTTCCATTACACGATTTTTGGTCTGTAATAGTACCGTTTGTTTGCCTGATAATTGCTGATCTGCAATATAACGACCCATACAGCGAGCGCCATTGCCGCACTGCTCAACTTCAGTTCCATCACAGTTAAAGATGCGATAATTAAAATCACTATTTTTGTCGGCGGGTGGTTCAAGAATGAGTACTTGATCGCAGCCAATTCCCACATTGCGGTCTGCCATTTTTTTAATGGCTTTGGTAGTGAGGTTAATATGCTGACGCACGGCATCAATGACTACGAAATCATTGCCAAGACCATGCATTTTGGTAAATTTTATCAACATTACAGCGAGCTCCATTATTGCTCTTTAACCAGTTGTTCACCTCTCACAAGATCCTCTATGGTCTCGCGCGCTCTGATAAGGTGTGTTTGATCGCCATCGACCATTACTTCGGCAACTCTGGGGCGACTATTGTAATTGGAACTCATACTAAAACCATAGGCTCCAGCTGAGGACAGGTACAGATAATCACCTTCTTTAATCGCAAGGGTTCTGTCTTTGGCTAGAAAGTCTCCAGTTTCACATACTGGTCCAACAACGTCGTAGTCTGATTTTAATATGTCAGATGTTATTTCAACTGAGTTAATATCCATCCAAGCATCATAAAGGGCAGGTCGCAACATATCATTCATGGCCGCATCAACGACGGCAAAATTTTTGTCGCCATTTTTTTTAATAACTTGAACTTGCGTCAATAGGATGCCGGCATTGGCAGTAATGGACCGGCCAGGTTCCATAACTAAAGTCTCTGATCGATCCTTAAGTAATGGGTCTAAAGCGTCTATATAGCTTGCTAAAGACGGTACAGTTTCGTTTTGATAGCGAACACCCAAGCCACCGCCAATATCAATATGCTTAAGGTTAATACCTGACTCAGCTAAGCGATCAACTAGTAATAACAAATGCCCCATAGCATCAATAAATGGACTGATATCAGTTAATTGTGAGCCTATATGACAATCGACACCAACCACACTGATATGATCCATCTTAGCTGCTTGCTGATAGACCTCATAGGCTCGACTTATATCTATACCAAATTTATTCTCTTTAAGGCCGGTAGAAATATAGGGGTGAGTTTTAGCGTCTACATCAGGATTGACGCGCAATGAAACCGGCGCCATTTGATTAGTTTCTGCGGCTGTTTTATTTAACAGTATTAATTCAGATTCAGATTCGACATTAAAGCAGTGAATACCTACTTCTAGCGCACGGCGTATTTCATCTGCAGTTTTGGCAACACCAGAATAAACGACTTTAGTCGGATCACCTCCAGCCATCAGAACCCGTTCTAGTTCGCCGACAGACACAATATCAAAACCAGCCCCTAAGTTTGCTAGTGTTTGTAATACCGCTATATTAGAGTTGGATTTTACCGCATAACAGATAAGATGATTCCGCGAGCTTAATGCTTGTTGATAGGCTAAGAAATTTTCACTGATTGCCTGCTTGCTGTAGGCATAGCATGGACTGCCATATTTTTGAATAATATCCCTAAGAGGGACATCTTCCATGGTTCGCTGGTTGCCATTGGTGGTTACTGAGCTATGCATTATGGCTGTTAGTCCTTATCTTGGCTGGTTGTTGTGTCTTCAGGTAAATATAGATCACCCGTATTACCGCAGCCACTTAAACCGCAGAATAAAAATACTGTTAATATTAGGATGAGTCGTTGATGCATATTCTGTTACCTTGCAAAAAACGTTAGTATAGCGGTAGTGGCGGATCACACTCAAACAATTATCACTGCCATCTTATTAACAGGTACCCAAATTATGACAGAAGCGCAGTTTAACCAGATGGTCGATGATCTTATGTTTTCTATCGAAGTCAGCATTGATGATAGTGGTGCAGATCTGGATTATGAAAATACAGCGGGTATGTTGACTATTACCTGTGACGCCAATGGATCTCAAATTATTTTGTCCCGCCAGCCGGCATTGGGTGAAATTTGGTTGGCGGCTCGTTCTGGCGGTTTTCATTTTAAGTTAGATGGTGATTCTGACCGTGGCGTTTGGAAAAACACCGTGAGCGGCGAACCGCTCATTAATATGTTATCAAATGCCTGTTTGGAGCAATCAGGCGAACAGATTAAGTTCGACTTTTAATTAGCGCTAATGCCCTATCTGCAGCAGCTTTTACCTGGTCTGGTGCAGTACCACCTTGATGATTTCGCGCCGCAACTGAGCCTTCTAAAGTAAGAACATCAAATACATCTTGTGCAATTAGGCTTGAGAAATTTTGCAGCTCTTCAAGGCTCATCTCGGATAGATCTTTATTATTTTCTATACCATAGGCGACGGCGCTACCAACAATTTCATGGGAATCTCTAAAGGCAATGCCTTTTCCGACCAAGTAATCCGCCAAATCTGTTGCAGTGGAGAATCCTCTTCGAGCGGCTTCATACATAGATTCTCGATTGGCCTGTATGGCTGGAATCATATCGCCAAAGGCACGAAGACAGTCTTGTACTGTATCCACAGTATCAAATAACGGTTCTTTATCTTCTTGGTTGTCTTTATTGTATGCCAATGGTTGTGACTTCATTAGTGTGAGCAATGAAATAAGTTGGCCAGTTACTCTGCCGGTTTTGCCTCGAACTAATTCTGGTACATCAGGATTTTTCTTTTGTGGCATTATAGATGAGCCTGTACAAAAGCGATCTGGCAGATCAATAAATTTGAATTGAGCAGAAGCCCATAGAATGAGTTCTTCAGATATACGTGAAAAATGTGTCATTAGAAGGCTGGCAAAGGCACAGAACTCAATGGCAAAGTCTCGATCGCTAACCGAATCTAGGGAATTTTCAGAAGGCTTCGTAAAACCTAACTCTGAGGCAGTGAATTCACGATCAATTGGATAGCTAGTTCCCGCGAGTGCTGCCGAACCCAGTGGGCTTTGGTTGAGTCTTTTTCTGCAGTCACATAGACGTTCATAGTCTCTTTGTATCATTTCGTTCCAAGCTAAAAGATGATGACCAAAGGTCACTGGTTGAGCGGTTTGCAAGTGAGTAAATCCGGGCATTATGGTGGATGCTTCACTTTTGGCTAACTCAATAATATTCTCTTGTAAGGCACTAATTTGTGGTTTTAGGCTATCAATTTGATCGCGAAGCCACAATCGAATATCGGTGGCTACTTGATCATTTCTAGAGCGTCCGGTGTGTAGTTTCTTGCCGACAATTCCAATACGATCAGTTAGAGCTGCTTCTATATTCATGTGAACATCTTCAAGGGTTTGCGACCAAGCAAATTCTCCTTGAGTAATTTCATTGCCAATTTGACCGAGACCATCAATAATTTGATTGAGTTCATCGGTAGTGAGAATGCCAACCTTAGCTAGCATTTTGGCATGGGCTACGGAGCCCTGAATATCTTGCTGCGCAAGCCTTTGATCAAAATCAACTGAGGCCGTAAAGCGCGCCACAAAAGCATCGACAGGTTCATTAAAGCGAGCGCCCCATGAGGCATTGGTTGCAGAATTATTCGGCTGTTTAGTTTTGTTTTTGTTAGATTTACTCATTGACCCTATTGCCCAGTCGGTTAAATTTAGTCGATTATAGCTAATCCTGATGGTTAGGGGGTAGAACTTAGCCTCTGAGATGAGAATATTTTAATAAACAGGGTATTTAGTGCGGATTACTCTGACAAATAGTCACAAATTGATGATAATGGGGGCTGATAATTTATCTCAGGTTACAACTGTGACAAATAAAGTGCGAATTGCGACCAGAAAAAGCTCGCTTGCTCTTTGGCAAGCGGAATATGTAAAGCATCAATTAATGCTACATCATCCTGATTTGCAGGTTGAGTTAGTAGCTATGAGCACGCGCGGCGATAAATTACTGGATGCACCTCTAGCCAAAGTGGGAGGCAAAGGTCTATTCGTTAAAGAGCTTGAAGTTGCAATGCTCGAGGGGCGAGCGGATATCGCTGTGCATTCAATGAAAGATGTGCCTATGGAATTTCCCAAGGGTCTTGGCTTGTCAGTGATTTGTCAGCGAGAGGATCCAACGGATGCCTTTGTATCCAATAAGTATAATGAACTAAGCCAGTTGCCAGACAATGCGGTTGTGGGCTCTTCAAGTTTGCGTCGCCAATCACAAATACGTGCAAAGTTTCCCAATTTAAAAATCAAAGATTTGCGTGGCAATGTGAATACGCGATTAGATAAGCTCGACAAGGGTGACTATGATGCATTAATTCTTGCTAGTGCGGGTCTAATTCGTCTGGATATGGCTCACAGAATTACCTCAAAGCTGGATACTAATCTATGCCTACCAGCAGTTGGGCAGGGTGCAGTGGGCATCGAATGCCGTTCTAATGATTTGGCTATTTTAGCGCTTTTAGAGCCTCTAAATCACTGGAAAACAGCCTGCTGTGTTATTGCCGAGCGAGCGGTAAATCGTCGCTTGCAAGGCGGTTGCCAAGTGCCTATTGCTTGTTTTGCTGAATTTAATTCAGGCGATCAATCAATCAAACTTCGTGGTTTAGTTGGCAGTGTTGATGGTCAGACACTGCTTCAGACATCAATGATGGGGCCAGCAACTGATGCTGAGCGATTAGGTATAGCATTAGCCGATAAATTACTCTCTATGGGCGCAGGTGAAATACTTTCCGCGGTCATGGGTAATAATTACAATGCCTGATAAGCCTATTTTAGTCGTAAGGCCTTTGCGAGAAGATGATGCTTTTCTAAAGCTTTTAGAGCAAGCCTCTATTCCCTTCAGGTATATTCCCATTATGAAAATACTACCCGTGGTTAAAAATGATAGGGACTATGAGTCAATTGCAAACGCCATTGATCGTCTGCAACAGTTTGACCAAGTTATTTTTATTAGTGCCAACGCTGCTGAAATCGGTTTGCCAATAATCGCCCAACGCTGGCCTGAGTTGCCCAAAGAAATTGATTTTTTAGCAGTGGGTCAACAGACTGCCGATGTATTTTATGAATATAATTATTCAGTGAGTTTCCCTGAGAAAAAACCTAATACGGAAGGTTTGCTAGAAGAGTTACCTCAGTTGCAAGATTTAAAAGGTAAGTCAGTGCTTATTTTGCGTGGTGGAAAGGGTCGACAAACATTGGGAGAGGAGCTTGTTCGGCGAGGCGCAACGGTCGAATATTGCGAATTGTATCAACGTCAAATTAAATCAGATAATCTGGCACAAGCGAAAAAATTTATGTCTAGTGTCGGTTGTCTTGTGGTGCATAGTGGTGAATTGCTTCAGGCTATGGATATTCCAGCGGATAAGCATATACCCTTAGTAGTGCCCAGTGATAGAATTGCACAAAATGCGCATGAAATGGGTTATCTGAGAGTGCAGGTTGCCGAAAATGCGCTACCACAATCGATGTATAGGGCTGTGTTGCATGCAGTCGGCATTGAATTAAAACCATAATCCAGTAGTTATCCCTGATGTTATTTTCATACAGGGTTTTTTTAATATAAAAGTGAAAATAACCCTATGAAAGCATCAATTCTGTCAAAACTAGATAATCTCAATGAGCGCTACCAAGAGGTAGGCGCTCTTTTGAGTGATGCTGAAATAATTGCAGAGCAAAATAAATTTAGAGATCTATCAAAGGAATATGCGGAGTTAGAACCTGTGGTTAAGGCTTATTTAAGCTATCAGGAAGTTATTAATAATCTAGATGAAGCCAGGTTATTACTTAAGGATTCCGATCCTGATATGCGTGCTATGGCACAAGAGGAGCTAGCTGAAGCAGAATCTCGATTAGAACCTCTAGAGCTTGATTTACAGAGGCAACTACTACCTAAAGACCCCAATGATGATAACAATGTTTTTTTAGAAATTCGTGCGGGAACTGGTGGAGATGAGGCGGCTATTTTTTCTGGCGACCTATTTAGGATGTACAGCCGTTTTGCTGAGGGTCAGCGCTGGAAGGTTGAAGTGATAAGCATGAATGAGGGTGATCACGGCGGCTATAAAGAAATTATTACTCGAATTGTCGGTAAGGGGGTGTATTCCATGCTGAAATTTGAGTCTGGCGCTCATCGTGTTCAGCGAGTGCCTGAGACTGAATCTCAGGGTCGAATTCATACTTCGGCATGTACTGTTGCTGTAATGCCAGAAGCTGATGAGCAGGATGCTATTGAGATTAATAAGGGTGATTTGCGGGTAGATACCTTTCGTGCCTCGGGTTCTGGCGGGCAACACGTCAATAAAACTGATTCCGCAATTCGTCTTACCCACTTGCCAACAGGTATTGTAGTTGAATGTCAGGATGAGCGTTCGCAGCATAAAAACCGTGCTAAAGCGATGTCAGTCCTGCAGGCACGTTTGAATAATGCACAAACGGATGCGGCAGAAAAAGAACAATCCGAGCAACGTAAAAACTTGGTTGGTAGTGGTGACCGCTCTGAGCGTATTAGAACCTATAATTTTCCTCAGGGTCGTGTTACTGATCACAGGATCAACCTTACCTTGTATAAATTAAGCGAGGTTATGGAGGGGAGTCTGGTCGAGGTGGTGCAGCCATTGATTAACGAATTTCAGGCTGAACAGCTCGCCACTCTCTCTGAATAATGGCTTATTAGAATGGCCAGTATTTCCAAGTTACTTTCATTATCATCCCAATTAGAATCCATTAGTGATACACCACAGCTAGATTGCGAGCTTCTCTTATGTCATGTTATTGATAAAGATCGCACCTGGTTGCGAACATGGCCTGATAATACAGTTTCACCAACTCATCAGACGTTATTTAAATCTCTCTTAGATCAGCGTATTAAGGGCACACCTATCGCTTATATAACTGGTTCTCGCGGGTTTTGGTCGATGGATTTAAATGTTTCCTCAGATACGCTGATACCGCGTCCAGAAACTGAACTCTTGGTCGAAATTGTCCTGAAGCTAGGTTTGCCAAGTCAAGCTTGCGGTTTGGATTTGGGAACAGGTTCTGGTGCTATTGCTTTAGCGCTTGCATCTGAGCGATTAGATATGCAGTGGTTTGCGGTGGACGCACAACTGGGTGCCGTTGAGCTGGCTCAAGATAATTGTAATCAACAACAGCTTTCTAATGTAAGTATTTTTCAAAGTAATTGGTTCGATGCAATAAAACAGCAGGATAATAAATTTGATTTAATCGTCAGTAACCCACCTTATATTGCCAAGGATGACCCACATCTTTCTCATGGTGATGTGCGCTTTGAGCCCAAAACTGCGTTAGTTTCTGGAGTTGATGGGTTGGATGATATAAAAGTTATAGTTAGCCAAAGTTCTATGTATTTAAATACTAATGGGTGGCTTGTCTTAGAGCATGGTTATGATCAGGGGAAGGCAGTAAGAGACTTAATGTTATTTGCAGGCTTTAATGAGGTCACTACCAAGCAAGATTATAATAATTTAGATCGTATCACCCTAGGTTTTTGGAAATAAGTTCTTACCAAAGTTGTAGCCTAAATATTTGAAATTACCTATCAATTAAGCTTGACTAGTGATTGTCTAAGCGAATAAATCTTAATTCTGCTATAGTTGCGCCATTGTGAATTGGCGGTGATGGCCCAAAAGCTTTCGCCTTAATAGAAAACTAAAAAAGCATATAGCCCTTTGACTAAGACTCCCAAACAATCTGTTAATAAAGAAGCGTCAGCACCATCGACCCAATCTAAGCCTAAAAAAACCGCCAGATCATCAGGGTCTAGGGTTAAAAAAGGGCAAAAATGGGATATTTCACAGTTTGTGGTTGAGCCTCAAGAAGGTAAAACAAGATTCCATGACTTTGAGCTTCCTGCTCAGTTGATGCATGGTATTCAGGATACGGGATTTGAATATTGCACCCCTATTCAATCGGCTTCATTACCCCATACATTACATGGTTATGATCTAGTAGGTAAGGCTCAAACAGGTACTGGAAAAACGGCTGCATTTCTACTAAGTATTATTGCTGATTTGCTTAAGCATCCCGTTGAGGGTCAGCGTTACTTAGGTGAGGCTCGTGCCATGATTATGGCGCCAACCCGAGAGTTAGCGATTCAGATAGCGGATGATGCAGTTCAATTGGTCAAGCATGTTGATATTGGCGTGCACTGTTTGGTAGGTGGTATGGACTACGGTAGGCAGTTATCCAAACTACAGCGCGGGCACTGTGATATTTTGGTGGGAACACCAGGGCGGCTTTTGGATTTTGCTAATAATCGAGATATCTATTTGGATCAGGTTGAGATTTTGGTTATTGATGAAGCCGATCGAATGTTGGATATGGGTTTTATCCCACAGGTTAGACGCTTAGTACAATTAACCCCTAAAAAAGAAGATCGTCAAACACTTTTATATTCAGCCACATTTACTCCTGAAATTATGCGCCTAACCCAATCTTGGACTTTCGAGCCGGTTACCGTAGAGATTGATGCCGAAAAAATTGCAACTGATACTGTTGAGCAGAAAATTTATATTGCCTCTACTGAAGAAAAGATAATTTTACTGCAAAATATTTTGAAATCTGATGAAGTAGATTCAGTAATGGTCTTTGCCAATCGGCGTGATATTTGTCGAACACTTTATGAAAAACTAAAAAAACAAGGATTTAAAGTCGGCATCCTGTCTGGTGATGTCCCGCAAAATCGTCGAATGAAAGCGTTAGAATCATTTAAAAATGGTGCTTTAAAAGTGATGGTAGCGACAGATGTAGCTGGCCGAGGTATTCATGTTGATGGTGTTAGTCATGTGATTAACTATACCTTGCCTGAAGAGCCAGAGGACTATGTTCATCGTATAGGAAGAACCGGGCGGGCAGGTAAAACAGGAACTTCAATAAGTTTTGCCTGTGAAGATGATGCGTTTCGATTAGAGCCCATTGAGAAGCTATTAGAGACTAAGCTTAAATGTGTCATGCCTGAGGAAAGTTTACTTGAAAAGCCAGTCAAAAATTAACAAATTTCAGGTATTTACACTTAGGGATTTCGCATAATTCTTTGTTTTTGCCGGCTCCAATCGCGCTCTTTTGAATCCATGCGCTTATCATATGCAACCTTACCCTTTGCCAGTGCAACTTCGCACTTAACCAAATGGCCTTTCCAATAGAGAGCAGTACAAATACAGGTTCGACCCTTTTGTTTTATTGCATCTTCTATCTTTTTTAACTCACGATAATTTAATAGCAATTTACGCGTTCGCGTAGGCTCAGTAACATAGTGAGTAGATGCTGTTTTGAGTGGCGTTATATTTGTGCCCAACAGCCAGGCTTCATTATCTTTAACTATGACATAGGTATCGGTCAGATTTACTTGACCCTCACGAAGACTTTTTACTTCCCAGCCTTGCAAAGACATGCCCGCCTCAAATTTTTCTTCGATAAAGTAGTCATGCCTCATCTTGCGATTTAGGGCAATAGTATTAGAGGATTGTTTGGGTTTCTTTTTGCTCATG
>CENU01033054.1_pt1 | contig 13370 bp, 11 predicted proteins | sample 361331 | NCBI WGS metagenome assembly CENU01 (sample SAMEA2619766, study PRJEB7988) | marine metagenome | isolation source: saline water (ENVO:00002010), including
TGGCCTGGTTCAGCGACGAACCCTCGCGTTCAGATACACCCGGATAGCTAACATCCTCCTGAACGCAAGGCACTGATCACCGGCGCCGTGTGCGGTCGCTGCCCGTGCCAAATCCAAAACGCCTCTGCTGCCTGCTCCACCAGCATGCCAAGGCCATCCACCGCCCGAACCGCCCCAAGCCCCAACGCCCAACGCATGAACGCCGTCGGCTGATCTGCATAGGCCAGATCATAAGCGTGGCTGCCGGGATGAAAAACCGACTCCGATAGCGCGGGCACCTGGCTCGACAGACTTGCCGCCGTGGCATTGATCACAAGATCAAATGCCTCGTTCACGTCATCGAGTCCACAAGGATGGACCCGATCGGGTGAGTCCATTGATGCCACGAGCTCGCGTGCACGCGAGACAGTGCGGTTGGCGATAACTACACAGTCCGGATTCGACTGCAGCAGGGGCTGCACGATCCCGCGTGCCGCACCCCCCGCTCCAATGATCAGAATCCTCGCACCGGTGCACGCGATACCAAGATTCTCCTGCAGATCACGCACCAGACCGATGCCATCCGTATTGTCTCCGGCAATATGATCGTCGTCTGAAAACGACACCGTGTTGACCGCGTTCGCGAATTGCGCCCGCTCAGAAACCTCATCGGCCAGGCGAAACGCCGCTTCTTTGAATGGCAGTGTGACATTGATTCCCGCCACACCGCCAGCCTGAAGGTTGCGCACCCCCTGCTCAAATGCGATGGGGTCAAGCGCAATCGCATCATAAGACAGCGATACGTTACACTGGCGCGCAAAAGCATCGTGAATCTGCGGTGATTTACTGTGTAGGACAGGGTGCCCCACCACAGCAAAACGGCGTTGACGGCTCTTAAAATCAAAAAGATCACTCATCGTTGTGCCCATTGCGCTAGCGCTTCAGCGAGGACTATAGCCGAGTTGTCTCAACCGCCGCGAACCCGACGGCACAGCGTGCGAGACCGTATCAACTGCAATACATCAAAGAGCCTCGGGGCGTTCTCTCAGTGCTCGCCCAATGACTGCCCTTCAATCAGAACTGCCTGCCACAATAACCCGTCGTGAATGATCTGGCTGCTGACGTAAGAGCACTTGCCGAGGCGCGAGCCGCCCGGATAAAGGCACTCGGCCAAGAGCGCGGCGGGCGGGCCGACCGGGCAAGCCACTGGACGGACTTAACCACTGTCATGCTTGGCAGCGAATTTATCGCACGCACACTTTCGGGCAACCCGGATTTGCTGGACAAACTCGATGCTGCCGCACGACCATCCGATCCGAAGGCTCTGCGCCAACAGATTGATGACCTGCGCGGGGATCGGGAAGAGATTGGCGCGGCGCTTCGACGGATCAGGCAGGAGCAGATCGTTCTGCTGGGATGGCGCGACCTTGTCGGTAAGGCCCCCTTGTCAGAAGTACTGGAGACCCTGTCCACCCTGGCCGATGCAGCCATTGACGCGGCACTGAAATGCGCCCACCTCGAACTCGTTAACCGGTTTGGACAACCGATCGGCGAGAACAGCGGCAAGCCGGTGCAATTGACGGTTCTGGGCCTCGGCAAGCTTGGCGGGCGTGAACTCAATATGTCGTCTGATATCGATCTGGTTTTCGCTTATCGGGAAAACGGATCTACCGACGGGACACAATCCATCAGCAACCATGAGTTCTTCATCAAACTGGGTCAGGCCCTGATTGATATCCTGCAGACCCCGACAGCCGATGGGTTGGTCTTTCGGGTAGATATGAGACTTCGCCCCAACGGCGATAGCGGACCGTTGGCACTCTCCTTTGATGCTATCGACCACTACTTTCTAACCCACGGTCGCGAGTGGGAACGCTACGCGCTGATCAAGGCGCGTCCCGTTGCGGGTGACATAGCTTCGGGCATGGAACTGCTCGGCAGCTTAAGGCCTTTCATCTACCGAAAGTACCTTGATTTTGGGGCTTTTGAATCGATCCGCTCCATGAAAACCCTGATCGATCGTGAGCTCGCAAAAAAATCGCTCACCGGCAACGTCAAACTTGGGCGTGGCGGCATCCGCGAAATTGAGTTCATCATACAAAGTCACCAGCTGATTTACGGGGGCAGAAACGCAGCGCTGCGCACGGCTTCCCTGTATGCGGCACTGGCAGCGCTGGAAGAGGGAGGGATGCTGGATCGGGCGGACGGCGACAGGTTGCGCAGCCACTATGACTATTTGCGGGTACTCGAACACCGCCTGCAGATCATGGATGATGCACAAACCCATTCGATTCCGGTGGAGCCACTCGCCCGCACACGCATCGCTTTGGCGATGTGCTATCCAGACAACGTCGACTTCGAGTCAGCCCTGGCCTCTGTCAACGATGATGTCCACCAACTTTTTCGCAGCGTATTCCATCATGACCGAGGATCCCACCCTGACGACCAGGACTCACTCTTTGCTGATCTGTGGGACGAAACCCTCGCGCCTGAGGATCAACTCACCCAGTTCACGGCACTTGGCTTTCAAGACCCACAGCAGGTCCAGACCCTGCTGGCCGGCATCCGTGATAGCCGCTTTTATCAGGCTTTTTCACGTGAAGGCCGCGAACGGCTGGACGCCCTGATGCCCCTGGCTCTAAAACGCTGTGCCCAAACCGAAAGCCCGGATACCGCCATCAGCCGGGTACTGTTTGTGATTGAGTCGATCGGCCGACGGTCGGCTTATCTTGCGCTGCTGACTGAAAATGAGCTGGCCCTGTCACAGCTGGTCCGTCTGGTCAGCGCCTCAAGTGAGATCAGTCACTGGATCGCGAGCCACCCGGTTATCCTGGACGAACTAATTGACCCCATCACCGCTTATCAGCCGCAGGCGTGCAGCGAGATCTGTCAGGAACTGGCGCGCAAACTCGACTCGCAGGACGGGGAGGATCTCGAAGCCGCCATGGAGATACTTCGGGAATACCGTCAGGCCTACAGTCTCCGGATAGCCGCGGCCGATGTCGCACAACTGCTGGAGATTGAAACTGCGGGGGCTTCGCTGAGCGCTTTGGCTGAAGCCGTGCTGTGCCACGCGCTTGTCATCGCCGAGCGTACGTTAAAGACACCGGCAGCTCCGCACGGGAGCGCTGAACTGGGAATCATTGCCTACGGCAAGCTTGGCAGTCAGGAACTCGGCTATCACTCCGATCTTGATATCGTTTTTGTTTACGAACAGCCGGACGCCGAAGATCCCCAGGCAGCCGCGGCACGGCGCCACTACTTCGGCAGGCTGGCCCAACGGCTGGCGCATATACTCACCACGCATACACCGGCAGGAGAGGCCTACTCCATTGACACCCGGCTACGACCTGGCGGGAGTTCGGGGACAGTGGTAACCCCCATCAAGGCTTATCATGAGTATCTATCGACCTCGGCATGGACCTTTGAGCATCAAGCCCTGGTTCGCGCAAGAATGATCACTGGCAGCGACGCCCTGCGGCAACGTTTCGAAGAGATTCGCCACCGTGTTCTCTGTCAGCCCCGCGAGACATCCAAGCTGCAAGGTGCGATGCGGGATATGCGACAACGCATGCGCCAACATCATTCTCGCCACAGCGGATCCGACTTTGACCTGAAGCACGATGCGGGGGGCATTGTCGACATCGAGTTTCTGTGCCAATACCTCGTTCTGAAATTTGCGCATCAAACTCCGGCGCTCACCCGGCACCGCGGCAACCTTCGCATTCTGTCTGAACTCGCGGCATCTGGTGGCATTGCGAGCGAGACCGCAAAGACCCTGTCAGACACCCTGGCGCAATACCTGTCAAAAGAAAACGAACTCAAGCTCGGTCGCCGTAAAGCCCTTTTGCCCGAGACGTCTTTTGCTCCTGAGCGTGAGGCCATACAAAGGCTGTGGCGCGAACAGCTGGAGCACACCTCATCGTGATTCTGTGATCGACATTCCGGCGAACCCGAAGCGCATTGATCAGATAGAATTCTCGGTTTATCCGGTTTCACGGTGTTACCAATGACCGACGGCTTGACTATTTCGCTAGTGGTGGGTTCTTTCCATCATGCATCCTGCGAGATCATGGTGAAGAAGGCGCGGTCGACCGCGCGGGGGCTGGGGCTACAAGTCCGTGAAGAGGTCTGGGTACCGGGGTCCATGGAAAAGCCCCTCGCGACAAAACGACTGCTGGAAAGATCCGTTGTTGATGCCGTGGTAGTGCTGGGCATCATCGAGCGGGGCGAGACCGCGCATGGGCGGGTCATGGGTCAAGCCGTCATCCAGTCGCTCATCGACCTGCAATTGGCAACCAACAAGCCAGTGGGTGTCGGTATCCTGGGGCCTGAAATTCTGCCTGAGCAGATACCGCCCCGTCTGGCGCCTTATGCGGAAGCTGCCGTCAAAGCGGTCCACGCGATGCTGGTCAGTTAGATGGGTCCTCCCGACTCTTTCTCGGTTTTGTAATAATGCGCGGCCGGCTTAGCGCATTTCGCTAACACAGTGAAGTTCATTAAAGGAAGGAATGATGTCATTTTCAGATCGTGACGGCGTAATCTGGTTCGATGGTCAAATGGTGCCCTGGCGAGACGCCCAGGTACATGTATTGACGCATACCCTGCACTACGGGCTGGGGGTGTTCGAAGGCGTGCGCGCCTATCAGACCGATCGGGGAACCGCTATCTTCCGTTTGGAGGACCATACCGACCGATTCTTCCGATCTGCCCATATTCTTGGTATGAAGATCCCCTACGATGCCAAAACCCTGAACGATGCTCAAATTGCAGTGGTCAAAGAGAACGGACTGGCCAGCGCCTACGTGCGGCCGCTCGCGTTCTATGGTTCAGAGGGCATGGGCATCCGTGCCGACATGCTAAAGACCCATATCGCCATTGCGACGTGGGAATGGGGCGCCTATCTTGGCGAAGAAGGCCTTGAGAAAGGTATTCGTGTCCGAACCTCGTCTTTCACACGACACCACGTCAATATCACCATGTGCCGCGCCAAAGCTTGCGGTAACTACATAAATTCGATCCTCGCCCTGCAAGAGGCTTTGTCCGCAGGCGCCGACGAAGCATTGATGCTGGACTCCGCCGGCTATGTGATGGAGGGCACCGGGGAGAATATCTTTGTGATCCGAGACGGAGTGGTCTACACCCCGGACCTGACTTCCGCGTTGGAGGGCATTACGCGGGACACGGTAATCCGCCTCATTGCCGAATCCGGGCTGGAACTTAGAGAAAAGAGAATTACCCGGGACGAGATCTATGTTGCTGATGAGGTGTTCTTCACCGGCACCGCGGCTGAGGTTACCCCGGTCCGTGAACTGGATGGCCGACAAATCGGCAGTGGCACCCGCGGCCCGGTAACACAGATGCTGCAGGCGAAATACTTCGACTGCGTGCAGGGACGTGATAGCCAGCATGACGACTGGCTGACCTTTGTCTGATTTCAGCCCATGAGCAACTCTAATGCCCATCATGCCAAGCCATCCGGTGCGCGGCCAGTGCGCCAGATCGTGGCAGCCGACCTGCCGCTGTACTGTCCTCCCGATGACAGCGAACTGTGGAATCAACACCCCCGAGTCTATCTGCCCATCCGTCCGGGTGAAACCGCACTGTGCCCCTACTGCGGCAACCGCTTTTTTCTGCCGGACGCTTCCTGACGCCGGCCGGGACGCCTAACCGCAAGGCAGGTCGCTATCTCGAACCAAGCTGCCTCACGGGTGTTGGTCGTCGGTCCTGCCTGGATCGGCGATATGGTTATGGCGCAGTGCCTGTTTAAAGCGCTGAAATCAAGAGCAGATGCCCCCGCCATTACCCTGACGGCACCGATGGTCACTGCGGGGTTGGCCTATCGGATGCCGGAAATTGACGAGATTATAGAAACGCCCTTTGAGCACGGACGGCTGCAGATAGCTGACCGCTGGAGAATCGGCCGCTCGCTTCGGGGGCATCACTTTGATCAGGCCATCATCCTCCCGGGATCATTAAAGGCGGCTCTGCTGCCCTTCTTTGCCAAAGCCGCCGTCCGAACCGGCTACCGCGGCGAACCCAGGTGGGGTCTGGTTAACGATCCACGAACCCGGCCATCCACCAAAAGGGATCCCATGGCCGCTCGCTTTGTCCAATTGGCCTTTGCGGATAGCGCGGCGACAGTCTCAAGCTACCCATACCCCCACCTTTCCAGCCACCCTCAAAACGTGCGGGAAGTCTTTCAAAGAATCGGCCGGGATGTCCCGTCCGCTCCCGTTATCGCGCTCTGTCCCGGCGCGGAATTCGGGCCGGCCAAACGCTGGCCCCAGGCGCACTTTGCATCGGTGGCAGATCATTTCCTTGAGCAGGGTTGGCAGGTCTGGCTGCTCGGAGGGAAAGGCGATCAGGCCGTTGCCGGGGACATCGTGAGATCATCCTCGGACCCTGAGCATTGTGTCAACCTGACCGGAAAAACCAGTATTGGCGACGCTATTGATCTGCTGGCTCATGCCCGTGCAGCGGTCAGCAATGACTCCGGGCTGATGCACGTGGCCGCGGCCACGGGAACGCCGGTGGTCGGGATATTCGGCTCATCAAGTGAGCGTCACACGCCGCCGCTCGGGCCTTTAACGGAGACTATCTCACAGACGCTCGATTGCCGCCCCTGTTTTGCCAGAGAATGTCCCCTTGGCCACACGCAGTGCCTCAAAACCCTTGAGCCTGCTCGCGTCATTACCGCGTTGTCCCGTTTACTTGAGCAAACGACTCACTAGATCGACGTAAAATGGACCAGCATTTTTTGGGAAGCCTCTCGTGAGTACTAAACCCCTCTCTGTCCTCGTTACTGGCGGCGCTGGATACATCGGCTCGCACACTACCCGGCAACTGGTTGCAGCGGGCCATCAGGTTACCGTCGTGGATAACCTTTACAGCGGCCATAAATGGGCAGTGTCGCCCGAAGCCGGATTTCATGAGTGCGACGCCGGAGATGCCAAAGCAATGCGGGCACTGATGAGGTCACAACGATTCGATGCCGTCGTCCATTTTGCAGGACACATCGTAGTGCCGGAATCTGTGTCAAACCCGGGCAAGTACTATCAAAACAACGTTGTCGGATCGCTCAACCTTATCGAGTGCTGCCAGCAAGCCGGCGTGGGTCTTTTTGTTTTTTCATCCAGCGCGGCGGTCTACGGCAACCCGGCCGAGATTCCGGTTAATGAAAGCGCGTTAACCCATCCCATCAATCCCTACGGGCGCACCAAGCTCATTACCGAATGGACGCTTCAGGACTTCGCCGAGCGGACGCAGGCAGAAGCGGGTCTGCGATTCGTTGCCTTGCGGTATTTCAATGTGGCAGGGGCATCTCTTGACGGCACACTGGGTCAGGCTACTCCGGAGGCCACCCACCTGATCAAAGTGGCCTGTGAGACAGCCTGTGGAAAACGCGATGCGGTGTCAGTTTTTGGTACCGATTACGACACCAAAGACGGCACCTGTATCCGGGACTATATCCATGTGGAGGATCTCGCGGGCGCACATCTGAAAGCGCTCGACTACCTGGCTGACGGCGGAGAGTCATCCATCCTGAATTGCGGCTATGGTCATGGCTATAGCGTGCGCGAAGTGCTCGAGATGGTGCGCACGGTCAGCGGCAAGCACTTTGAGATCCAGGAAGCCGGCAGGCGAGCAGGGGACCCCGCCTGCCTGGTATCGGACAACCGGGCGATTAGAGAGCGGTTGGGCTGGAAGCCCCAACATGATGACCTCGAAATCATTTGCTCTAGTGCATTCAAGTGGGAGCATGCGGGACATGCACCGAACCTAGGAAATAGGTAAGGAATGGGTGGGAGCTGGGTAAGGAGCAAAGACAAAAGTCGCAAAAAAGAGCGGGGGAGAGGTAGAGTAGAATAAGCGCGTCGACAGCAGAACCGCGGACTGTCGGAACCACTATGAAGCTTGCGCTTTGCCTCTACAAATATTTCCCCTACGGGGGCCTTCAGCGGGACTTTCTTCGCATTCTCAACGAGTGTCGCGACAGGAATCATTCGGTCCATGTGTATACAGGCGAGTGGCAGGGTGAGCGTCCCAACGGTGTCGACCTTCATGTTCTGAGGTCAAGCCGTCTTGGGGGAAACCACGTCCGCGACCGGCGGTTTTTCAGTCGTCTGCAAAAAGCCCTCGCGACCGAACAATTCGACGCGGTCATTGGCTTCAACAAGATGCCGGGTCTTGATCTTTACTACGGTGCCGACTTTTGCTACCTCGGCAGGGCCGCACCGCAGTATGGGCCGATGTACCGCTTTACCCCGCGCTATCGCCACCTTTACGCCTTCGAACGCGCTGTCTTCAGCCGGGACAGCGATACCCGGATATTGTCCCTATCCCATCGGGAAAAAAGCGTCTACCAGCAATACTACGGTACGCCTGAAGATCGGTTCCATATGCTTCCGGCGACCCTGGATCTTGACCGCCAGCCGGTAGAGGACCGATCCGGGATCCGGGCCCGTGTCCGTCAGGAACTCGACGTGGCGTCATCGGACACGCTGCTGCTCTTTGTCGGATCAGGATTCAAGACCAAGGGGCTGGACCGGGCGCTGATCGCGCTTTCGCACCTGCCATCGGGGCTTTCGGAACGCACACGGCTGGTGGTAGTGGGGCAGGACCAGGCGGGGCCATACCTGCGCCTCGCACAAAGACTGGGTGTTGCCGAGCGGGTTCAGTTCCTTGGGGGCAGAACGGATATTCCAGACCTTCTGGCGGCGGGAGATCTCCTGGTTCATCCGGCCTACATGGAAAACACAGGCACTATTTTGCTGGAGGCCATTGCTGCGGGGCTTCCCGTCATGGCCACGGACGTTTGTGGTTATGCGGGCCATATTGTCAAAGCCGTTGCGGGCAGGGTGCTGGCGTCCCCCTTTGATCAGGACGAATTGGACCGCGAGCTGGCGAGTTCCCTGGTCTCAACGGAGCGAGCCCTCTGGTCACAGAACGGACAGCGCTACGGGGCGGATCCCAGTCTCTACCATATGCCCGCAAGTGCGGTCGATGCCATTGAATCCGTGGTACAGAATCCCGTCGAACACAAATCCGTCAGGGAGTCCGCGGCCAACCCGTGGGTGTATCTTAGAAAAGACCTCATTGATCTGGGTGACTTCCCGAGAATCATGGCGGTCCACGGAGAAACGTTCCGAGAAGCCCCCGGACGCAAAACCGTGCGCTTTTCCAGGCAGGCAAAGAATTACTTCCTGAAAACCCACACGGGGGTAGGCTGGCAGGAAATCATCAAGAACCTTTTTTATTTCCGCCTGCCGGTTCTTGGCGCCATGAATGAGTGGCATGGGGCCCATCATCTGCAGCGTCTTGGGATCGACACACTCACCATTGCCGGATACGGCACCGCAAGCGGCAACCCCGCCCGACGGCGCTCATTCATCATCACCGATGAGATCTCGGATACCCAAAGTCTCGAGGAGTTTTGCAGCGCCTGGAAACACCGACCCCCGCGACAACCGCACGAAATCCGCTACAAACGCTGGCTGATTGAGAATCTCGCAAAGATAGCGCGGCGACTTCACAACAGTGGCGCCAATCATCGGGATTTCTACCTCGTCCACTTTCTGTTGCAGCCGGGGCTAAAGGACGGGGTGCTGCATCCCGATGCCAGTCGGCTCTTCGTGATCGATCTGCACCGTATGCAGTTGCGCAGAAAAACTCCCAAGCGCTGGAAAATCAAGGACGTGGCGGGGCTGCACTACTCAAGCATGGATCTTGGGCTCACCGCGCGCGATCGGCTGCGCTTTGTTCGCCTTTATTCGCAGGGCAGCCTGCGCCAGGCGCTCGGTCGGGATCGACAGTTTTGGGAACGCGTCGAGCGTCGCGCCAGCCGCCTCTATGCTTCTGAGCAGCGGCGCTCGTCTGACAGTGAACTCACTGCCGCCCAGACCCTGCACAGCGCCGGGACGCAGCCCTGACAGGCACTCCTCACGCAAGCAGCGCCACCTCCGCTGCGGACTTCGCGCAGTTAAGGGACGATGTCGAATCGTGGCAATACCAGACACTTCGTGGCGGACTGGTCTCCCGATACGCCTCGCCCCTGCTTGAAAATTTGCTGGCCCATCCCGACGCAATTTTTGAACAACCGGGGGCCCAGATCATCAAGCAAGATGTCAAAACGACTCTGGCCACGACGTCTTTCGGTGGCGCACGCTACGTCATCAAGCGTTACAACTGCAAAAGCCCCCTGCACCGACTCAGGCTGGCGTTCTCCACCTCCCGCGCGGAGCATAGTTTCTGGGCGGCGCAGCAGTTCACCCGAATCGGCATTGTGACCACGCTGCCGGTGGCGTGGGTGCAGGAGACCAGCTGGGGTCTGCGTGGGCGATCCTGGTTCGTCTACGAACATACCGACGATGCCATCCGGGCAGACGACCTGAGCGATGAATCTGATCCAGAGCAGAGCGATCAGATGCTTGGCACGATGGTCAGGAATCTGGTGCGGATGCGCGAGCACGGATTTTCCCATGGAGATATGAAACCCCCGAATTACCTGATCACCGCCAGCAGGGTAGTCATGATAGACCTCGACGGAGTGCGCCAGCACAAGCACGCCGGAGCCTGCCAGCAGGCGCTCGCGCGCGACGTCGCGCGGTGGACGCGATGGTGGGACCAGGATGATCCCCAACCCGGGATCAGAAAAAAATCTAGAGCCCTGCTTCAGGCCGCCGGATTCGCCGTCGACTGACGTACCCAGCCGGACCTAGTCCATGAGCCGAAGCTGCGCCGCAAAAAATGGATGGTCTGACGGCCCTGCCGACTCGGACCAGGCTTTGTCCACCTCAAGGCCGCGAACCAAAATCATATCCACCCGATCTTGGTCGTCCAGGCCCGACAGGGCGTCTTGGGTATCCTGGGGCATGGCTCGGCACATCGCCGCATGATGCGCCGGCGCATTGAAATCACCCAACAGCACAGCGCAAGGATACTGGCCAAAAGCGTGCATCACTTCCTCAAGAGGTGACTCCCCCTCAACTGGCTTTGATAGGTGTGTGTTGATTACTGCCACCGGTTCACCGGCCCATTCAAAGTGATACACCGTCATATTCCGATGGGCCCGCCCTGTCGAAGGAAACAGCGGAGTCGTCTCCCACCTTCGGGTCTGAAAGCGGCTGATCAACCCGTTGCCGCGCTGGGGAAAAAACAGAAGCCGTCTTGTTGTGGAAAAATGAAACAAGCGGCCGAGCATCCTGCCGATGAGAGACGCCTGGTCATGACGGCGAAACAGGCTCGTTCCTTCCACCTCCTGTAACCCGACAACATCACAGGTCTTAACGAGTTCAGCGATGCGGCCTAGATTCTTCTCACCATCCAGCCCCCGGGCACGATGGATGTTGTAGGTCGCCACACTCAGCGTCGCCTCCCCAAACCCATCGTCCTCCTGTTCGCTTTCCAGTCTGAGACCGTCAGTCGCCCTCACCGGCCACGCCCTGCTTGCCGCAAAGAGACCGATCAGGGCGAGCGCTGCCAACAGAATCCAGGATCCACTCACGGCTGATCCTGTCTCGCACTCGTTTGGACACTAACGAGAAGAAGAAGCATGGACAAAAAGCGAACTGATGACTTGTTTATACTGCGCTCAACAGAAAGGGCATGGGATTGTCTGATTCTACCGCTACACCCAGCCACCTTATCGAACCAACGGCAATGATGAAAACCGCCTTCGCCAGTGATCCGAGGTTTCAGAATCACGCTACGGGACAGGGACACCCTGAACGCTCATCGCGTCTGGCACATACGCTTGACCACCTTCAGGCAAAGGAATGGTTTGCTTCGCTGCAAACCGTTGAGGCAGTCAGGTGTGAGACCGAATGGCTCGCCCGCGTCCACCATCGGCAACTGATAGAGCGGGCACGGGCAAGTTGCGAACAAGGCCTCCCCTATCTCGACACGCCTGATGTGGCCATTTCGGCCGAATCCTTTGAGGTTGCGCGCCTCGCCGCAGGCACGGTACTGAACCTGGCCGATGAGGTCGCACATGGCCGCGTCGATAACGGCTTCGCACTCGTTCGCCCGCCCGGTCACCATGCCGAGCACAATGCTGCCCTGGGGTTTTGTCTTTTTAACAACATCGCGATTGCCGCTCGCTACCTGCAAGACCAGCACGGTCTGGAAAAAATTCTCATCGTTGACTGGGATGTGCACCACGGCAATGGCACCCAGCACCTGTTTGAAGAAGATCCCAGCGTCTTCTATGTGAGCACGCACCAGTACCCCCATTATCCCGGCACCGGGGCCTACTCAGAGACCGGGACCGGGGCCGGCAAGGGCGCCACGCTGAACTGCCCGATGAATGCGGGTGCCGGCAACGAGACCTACACGCAGGCCTTCACTGAAACAATCCTACCCGCTATTGATGCCTTCGGGCCCGATATGATCCTGATCTCTGCAGGTTTTGATGCGCATCAGGCAGATCCCCTCGGCAGCATCAACCTCACAACCGAACACTACGCCTGGATGACCCGCCGGCTCATGGAGTGCGCGGACCATCACTGCAACGGGCGAATCCTGTCGGTGCTGGAAGGAGGGTACGACCTCGACGCGCTTGCCCTCAGCGTGGCGGTGCACATCGGAACGCTGAAGGGGTTCAGCAGTGTCGAGAAGGCGTAAACGCTTACGCCAGTATCGACAGCACCACTGACAATGTAATCACCGAGACAGCCGTGCTGACCACCACGGCGGTGCCGGCCAGTGCCTGGCCACACTCATACCGTTCTGCAAAAAGGTAGGTGTTGATCCCGACCGGCAGAGCCGCCATCACCACCATCACGGCCTGCCAGACCGGCGGCAGACCCAAGCGGATCGATACACTCCACACGAGCAGAGGCAGCAACACGTTCTTGATCGCAACGATGACGAGCGCGCGACCCAGCACACCGTCAATCGCATAAAAGCTGAGCGCGGCACCCAGCGCAAAGAGTGCACAAGGTACAGCCGACTGACCCACCAGCGCGATGACATCGGATACGGGGCCCGGAAGTGAAAAGCCCGTCAGGTTTGCGATGGCACCGAGCCCAATGCCAAGGACATACTGATTCGCAACAATACTCTTTACTACCGGCCAGCCGATCGCGCCACGGCGCTCGCGTTTTCTGGCGCTTTCCTGAATCACAATCATCGGTGCAAAGAAAACCGGTGCCTGAAACGCCACCAGCAAAAACAGCGGGACGGTGGCGGCCTCCCCAAACGCCGTCATGACTAGGGGAATACCCAGAGGAATAAAGTTTCCGTAACTGCTGCCAAAAGCCAATATCCCGATCTCGCCCAGGTTCCGGCTCGAGATGATCCGCAACAGGAAAAATACGGCCAAAAAGACGCCAAGAGCGCAAACGAAAAACCCCAATACGTAACCCCAGGGCATTTGTCCGGGCAACGTG